>ERZ1740055.520-NODE-520-length-10830-cov-7.315452_pt1 | contig 10830 bp, 8 predicted proteins | sample MGYA00581747_ERZ1740055 | MGnify/ENA primary metagenome ERZ1740055 (study PRJEB43018, sample SAMN04849739) | marine metagenome | isolation source: floating plastic debris | place: Pacific Ocean | collected 2008-08-28 | study: EMG produced TPA metagenomics assembly...
GGGTTGGGGTAAGGATTATATCTTGGTATATTTGGTGTAATTTTGAGACATTTATCGACCGTCGGACACGGAGTTTTATTAAATCTCTATTGACTGTCGGACACCGAGACACAGCGTTTAATGTTTGGTCCGCATTTAGATGTCGATAATAAATCGATAACTCAGTTTACGAAATTTAAAAATTATTTATACTTAGGGCGAGAATCTAAGCATGAATCAGACAGACGAGTTTATTCATCTCGTTATCTGTATCAACCGCAGGGATTATTAAAATAAAAACTTATAACATCACATCGCTTGACTTTCTAAAACACTATATCGAAAACTGCAATTCCCAATTCTCGCAATGTCAAAGATTTAAATAATCGCTTGACTTAACAGCTTCTTTAAAATCACAAGTTCGAGAGAAATTAAAGATGCGAGAAGGTTTAAGTTGTCTGAGAAAAACAACAATTAATATTTATGTTGATCCTATAATTGAGCAAGACGCTATTTTCCGTGCGCATAATTAAGGTTAGCGAGTGACTGATAGGAGTGGTTTGTTTAAAAATACACGCTCGTGCTGGCAAAACAGTGAACGAAAAATTTTACTAATGCACAATGCAAGGCAAACCCAAGTGCTTTTTTAACAATTTCAATTCTAAGGCGCTATACACACGACTTAACTAACATAAAACAAAAAGTTAAACAAATAAAAATCTTTGAATAAATTAAATACATAATTAAAATGGCATGAGTTCAAATAAAATAAAATAGAAATCACAACAATAGTACATGAAGAAAGGTTAGAAAAAAAGAACTTTTTTAAAAATAACTCAAACAGGATAATTTTCAGGAGCAAATAACGAAACATTCTATTCAATTTGTCAAATGAGCTGAAATTAAAACCGTAACAGAAAATTCAATTTAGGAGGCCGCGTGGCTCAGTGGTCAGAGTTGGGGATTTGAATGCGTTAGACCCGGGCTTGAATCCCCGACTCGGACAACTGAATCAATTTGTCCTCGGTGAAACCAGGGGCAAATTCACTACGCTTTGTAAATAGCCAACTGGTTTGCCTCTACCAGTTGGGATTCTTAAGAGGGGGATTTTAACATGACACTGAAAAGCCCCTTTAGGGGAGTTGTTATTATGTAATTATTATTATATTATTGAGTCATCTTCGCCAATATTAAGATACAACAGGTAAATTTTGTTAAAACAAAAACATCAAATGATATTTTTTACCCGTTGTATCTATATTATATTATTATTATTAACAAATTGTCTGTTTTAGAATTCATCAACAGTTCTTTCGGAAGTAAGTTCGTTATTCTAATGAAATATTAGAAAAACTCAACCAGTATATAAAGTGTTTTCACAAGTTGGCGAGACAAGGGTTCCTCGATTAAGTTAACATCACCATCTTGTCAAAAAGTCAGGAATCTGCATATTTTTGCTTCCAAGTGTTCACCACCATAAAACAAACCTATTTCAATGATTGTAAATCCGGTATTCAGTAAATCTGGCAAATGGTTGAATTCCATTTTAAAAAATCAAACAGAAAAACCGAACAAAAACGTCGCAAAGTGCTGCACAAGAAACTCAAACTTCAAACTTGTTTGAAAGGCGGGAAAATCTTCGAAACTGCGTCAAAAAGCCCAGCCGCCAAATTACTTGAGTGTCGTATGATAAACGACAAATATTGCTGGAAAGTGAAGCTCAAAAATTATTTTGATTTGCGCGCGTTTTTTTGCAGTGAACGAAAGTTGCATATTTATATATATGGCACTTGCGCTTATTCTTTGAATTCAAGAAAGATTTTACATTTTTGCGAACTTCTAACATTCAATGAAAATAAAATTAGCTAGTTAATTTTAGAGGAAACTGTAAAAACTCCGTTTTGTCAAAGAATTTCATTTTTGCTACTGTCGAGAATATAGGCAATCCATGCAGTATACCCAATGGATAAGCGTCCCGTCCATGGGAAGTCTAAGACACTCATCCGCTAAACACTACAGAGACCAGAGATAAGCACCGACTCCATGAGTTAATTGCTTGTAAAGGATTTACCATTTAGCTTTTATTTTATTATATGAAATATTATTATTTAATTGTGTTTCCAGCTGATATGTGCATGTGAATGGAAAACATAAGCAAATGTAACCGTGATTTTGTTTAAGAACGTTAGAGACTGAAATCCTCAAACTATTTAGTCTTCTCCAAACAATTAACATTTTGTGAACAGCTTCTGAGTGGATCTCAGAAAAAATGTTTTTCATTGATTCTGGTTTTCAGTTAATATCTCTTTTGTTTCCCCTCTCTCATAAACTGTATTTCTTCCCCAAAAAAAACTCTCATTGATCCTGAAAACCTACAAGATAAATCAAAAAACGTTTTTCTTCTGTCTACAGCAGTTTGTATAATAAATATTTGTATAATAAGTTTGTATAATAAGCATTTTGCAGCTGGTATCGACCTATGTAAGCTACTGCATGTTTTCCAGATGGAACTACAATGCGTACACGAGAGCCGTGAATAGCTTTCTCGGTATTAAGGAGATCTGAACGGTTCTCAAATATTTCAATGATAACTTTGCTTTCTGCAGCTGTTAAAGGAAACTTAATTCATCCCCTTCGTTGTTCATAATGGCGATTTATTACGGCCTGTGTTCTTCTATTGCAACGGAGTATCCATCGTTGAAAACTGGACCAGTGCTTTTGTGCAACTACGAGTTATGAACTACAAACACTTTTGCAGAGGGAAATGTGTTTCTGTATATACCTGGCCTCTTCTTTCAAGCCAGTGGCCAAGGATATTAAAAATTGTATTAAATGTATTTTTCTTCAATCGCAAGTGCAGTCGAAAATATTCTTTCTGGATAATGTGGTCATGATAATGAGCAAAGAATTACGTGTTTTCCTTACTTGTCTAAGTATATCAGGTAAAGGGCGTCTAGCCCATGCTAAATTCAGAAATATATAGCTTGTTAGCCAATAATCATAAAAAAAGTCTATAAAACACCAATTTGCTGAAGTTAAATTTGTAAATTTGGAATCAGAATTACACTTAGAACAAGTATTATTTCTTCGACAGTGACCATTTGTACATACCCATTTTCGCGCAAAAAGTTCGGTGATTGTAATGTAACTGTCAAGATTAAGGGATAACGCTCAAAAAGTTAACTTGTTCTTTTATTTTGACATTAATATTCGTAACTCAAAATCTTAGCCAAAGCTTTCGATCATTAATATTTATCCCTAAACAAAAGACATTTATTTCGCTTTATAATGCAGCTGTGCAATTTTGACAAGACTGAATTTATGCATTGGAAAAGAAAGTGAACAATGCAACTTTAAATTTATTTGAAAGGAGTGGCTGAGACGATTCATTAAGTTTCTCATTTTCAATTAACGAATTATTTCATCTAGCACTCAACAATTTTCTAGTTTAATTTTTTCTTCTTGCAAACTGTTAGTTTACTGTTGTTTTTAAATTTTAAACGAACTCGGGTTGTATTTGTTATATCAGAGTAGCATTTAAGAAATAAAACCCTCGAGCGAGAAAACAATATCAAAGGATTAGACCATTATCACAAGTGCAGAAACTAATATTTTGACAGGAAGATCTATAATCCTGGATGGAATGTTACCTGTATCAGAATAAATACTAAATATGCTCGAGTCTTCAAGATTCAGCATTAAACGCGAACTATGAGAAACGAAAGCATACAAGCACCAATACTCGGCTCGTTGTCAACTCTAGCCATACTGATAAACAGTTCAGTTTGTTTATTAGTGTACGCGAAGAAGGAACTTCGAACACACACCAATGGATTTGTGGTGTCTCTTGCAATTTCAGATCTTTTCACTGGCATTACCCAGTTTTGTATCTACCTTCTTCGTCAGGAAGGGCGGTTATTTTTTAATGTCACCTATGCACTGTCGTTTTTTGGTGGAGTAACAACACTTTGTGCAGTGACCTGGGACCGTTATGTTGCCGTCATGAATCCACTGAAATATGAACACGTTGTATCGAGATATTTCAAGGCAGTTCTAGCGACAAGTTGGAGTTTCACGTTTGCTATCGCACTGATCCCATTAACTTGGGTTTTGAATGAGGAGACAATCAGACTCGATGTACTTGGCCATAAAATTTACCATTTTGTGTCCATCGGCTTGGGTTGTGTGGTGCCTTATTGTGCCACAATATTGGGACATTTTCAGATTTACCATCAGGCAAAGAAATGCTTGCGCCAAGACATGCTTCGTGAAACACTTTGTCATAAGCAGAAATCTCTTCTTCGAAAGGTTTTTATTGAAGCTAAAATAGCCAGAGTTTTTGTTCTTGTGACCTTAATGTTTTTCGTTAGTTGGTTTCCGCTGGTATTTTACACTCTCGCGTTTGCAAGTGGAAAGCCTGGGATTGTACCAGAAATTTGGATTTACGATGTAACGCCAGCATTTATTGCCTTGAGAAGTATTGCCAATCCATTCATTTACTCACTACTAAAACCAGATTTTGTCAATGCCTTAAAAAAACTTTTAAAACTGCCGATGAACCATCAGATGGTCTTACCATGTTTTCAACAACATTCAATGCAGACAAGAAACTGAAACTTTGAAAAAAACAAGTCTTTTAATGCTGTCGGTGAAAACGTTGCACAATAAACTTATTGAAAGATTCATCTGTTTGAATTTATCTGATAAAACGCACATTAACTTTTTAAAAATTTTTCAACATTTAAAAATTTTAGCAGTTTTATTTCTTTATTTGCTAAAACAATAGGGAGCAGGTGCTAAGTAGATTTAAATTTTCAATTTAAATTTTCCAGCCTTTGAATGCTCAAAATGAAGTGTTTTTTTTATATTTCAAAATCTTAACAGGCGAAACTACCCGATTTGAGCACCATTCAAAGAAAAACAAAAGAACTTTGACAACTATTGTTGTATTATCAGTGAAGAAATTGTTAGCTAGTAATTTTATGTTCCGTCAGAAAATATTATTTAAATTGCTAGGATTTGTAAGGTGGCATAGAGACTACCGTGCGGGAGGTATAGGTTTCATTCCCGGATGGACCAACATGCAGGGTCTTAAAGCAATTGAGGAGATTGTTCTGCCTTACGCTCTAACATAGATATCTGGAAATGGTTAGACCTTTGCGTCTTCTCGGATAAGGACGTTGAACCGTAGGTTCATTAGGCAATGCTCTATGGTGGAAACCCACACGCACTTGTCGAAAAGAGCAGGGTGGTGATCCTGGTGATCCCGGTATATTGATCTGCCTGGTTAGCTTAGTTCCGTAGGGCACCAGTCTACCGTACGAGAGGGCTTCATTCCCCGCCTGGCCAACACTCAGGATCTTCAAATAATTGAGGAGAAGGCGCTACCTTTGCCCTGACATCTAAAAATGATTAGACTTTCGCGTCTTCTCGGATAAGAACGTTAAACAGCAGACGCTCAGAGAGATTTCTATGTCTATGTGTGTGTGTGTCAGGTGAAAGGCCAGCTTGAGCTTGTTGGGCTGACATTTCAGCTCTGGGGTTGAACTCAGCCCTGGGTTGAACTGAGATTTTGCCATGTAATCGCGCATTTGATTTTTGAATAAGGCTTTTGTATTGAAGCCAGGGCTGTAATTTCGGCCTGTTTTAAGGGGCTGAGTTCAAGCCCGGGGTTGAAAAAACTCCACGTAATCGACCCTTTACTCCTCAACACACTGATATTCATTTTATTTTTTGCTTAGCTCGAGCTCGGGATAACATCAATAGAATTTGTCTCAAAATTACAAGGGAGACTCAAACTCTGTATCAACAAATTCAACAGTGTATAAGTGATAATGATCAGTGTGGAGGTTATGATAGTGATGATGATGACTATGAAATAGTATTTATTCGAGTTATTCGCTAACTGTCAGACAAAGCAGCGACTCTGAACGCATAAACAAAACATTGTCAAGCTCTCCGGGAAGTTGCAAAAAACCAGTTTTATGACAATAATATACATTATAATATTTAAATCTTTATACTGAAAGTCAAAAAAGCCAACAAAAAACTCTAAACAAACTGCCTTTGACACACAAACTGGTTTTAAATTTTTTTTCAGTATAAAAGGTTGCTTTTTCATATTGTGGCTAACAGGAGTAAAATTGTTGTAAACGTCACAGTTGTTTTTTCTAAGGCTATAAAAATAGTCGCAACATAAGTCATAATTTATTTTAATCACAATCAATAAAATGGGTTTCACAGATGCTCTAGTTTCGCAAGAGTAATTAGGCTTTCACTACCATTAACTACACTCTTAGTATAAAAACGTGATTTTTAGAACGAGAAAGAATATTCTTACTAATTAGTCTACATATTTTAACCTTAAAAGTTCTTAACTTACAAAATTGAGACTAGTGGGATATACATATTTCACAATTTGCTATATTTGGGATTGAACAGAAATTTTCGGTCCCTGTATGCTGAACCAAAGCTTTTCTTCAAGATGAATGAGGTTCTCCATTTTATTTACATTAAACTGTAGATTTCACTTGACAGTCTCATATTTTAGCTGCCACACTATAAGACGATATTGCACTTACGAATATTAGCTAAGAAACATTTCTGATTTCCTGTCGTGTATGAAAATTAATTTGTTCGCTCTTTCTATTTTCTTGGTCATAGTTCAGCCCCAAGTTATCATCGTGCAATTCTTATCAAAATTAGAATGTTCTCTCGAGCTGATGTTCGCAACTCTAGTCTTTTGAGTAAGCCTTCTGTCTGCCTTTGAGTTACTGGTCGAAAAGTTCTTTGTTTCGTTTTGTTCAAACGAATGCTCTTGAGATATTCTATAATTATTTCCTTTTGATATTCCATCTTCCTTTAATGCGCACCTTAACGCAAATAACAAAAAATAAAAAATAATCTGCCTTAAAAATTCCATTAAAACACATTTATATCCATTAAAAATTTTGAGACAAGTCTTCATAAGTGTCTTGATATTGCACTGAAGTAAAACAAAAGCAAAGTAAAGCAAAAACTTGGTAACCTTTTTTAAAATGCTAAATTCGCGTGGGCTGCAAAGTCAGTTTGGATTTTCAGTTGCATTAAAGTGATTCATGACGTTTTTGATTGATGTTGCAACAACAGAAGACGGGTCGACGGAACAGCATATAAAGCAGTCGTTTTGCATTGTTGACGGAAATAGGCATTTTTTTTCGCTCAATTTTTTTAGGAAATGAAGTTTTTGTTGCAAGGAAAAGCAAAGGAAAGGATACGGTATAAAGTTTGTTTGAAACTATACTTGCAGGTCGAGTTTGTGCCAGAGGGCTGACACTGAACGTATTATGGTAAAAAATGTGAGTTATTTATTGGAAGTGTAACAATTTCATTTACCAACATTGGTTGAGCAGGCCAAAAGACCTCTTGAGTTAAAGCTCAGTCTAAGCATAGGTTTACAAAAATCGATTTGCATTAAAACTAGACTGAAATAGAAGCGGAACTGTTAGTAACCGAGATGGACAAGATTTTCACAGAGTTTGAATCCATGTTAATTTTTTAAAGGAAATTGAACATGTCACAAGGAAACTCGACAATTATGGACCATCAGAAAATGAACATCATAATACCCTTAAGCCTGCTTTCACTTCTTATTGTCGCCACAAACACAGCTGTTTGTGTGTTGGTTTACACGAAAAAAAGCTTGCGAACATATACCAATGGATTTGTGTGCTCTCTTGCTGTGTCAGACATCTTAACAGGAGGATTGATGTTCCCGCTTCATTTGGCCCGGCCATCTTCCCCACTGCTGGACCATATAATTGGAGTAGTGCTCGTGGTTGGAGTAGCGAATGTTTCTGCTGTCACTTTCGATCGATTCCTAGCAGTAATGAACCCTTTGAAATATAAGTCTATTATATCCAAGAAATTCCTACCGGTTTTAATCTCGGTTTGGTTTCTACCAATCTCTCTCACTCTGATACCTTTCGCATGGAAGAAAAAAGAGACATCTATAGTGCATAAATCATACATCTTTGTCCTTGAAGCTTTCGGTGTTGTAGTACCGTATATCTTCGTGTTCATCGCCTATATCAAGATACTTCAGCAGGTCAAGAAATGCGTGAAGAAAATTAAAAAACAGAGTCTCCTTTTCAATGCTGTATCTGCACAAAAAAAGGTTTTAGCGCGGTCGCAGTCGGAAAGAAAGGTGGCGCGGACCTTTATTCTAGTGGCTATTGTTTTTATCAGCAGCTGGCTTCCTGTACTATATATAACAACAGTGCATACATTGGGAAGACCCGCACTTGCTCCACCGCTGTTACGCGTTTGCTCTTTATTCACCCTTGCGTCTGGTTCACTCGCTAACCCGTTCTTATACTCTTTCATGAAACCTGACTTTAAGGAAGCTATTAAAACACTAAAATGGCGCAAAAGAGATGTTTCATCACCTTACCAGTCACCAATAGTTTGGTGTACTAGCAAATGGGCGCCTCGGAAAGATCGAAGTTTGCAAATATACGGCAAATCGAACCCGGGTACACCCTCAGGGACAATAAAATTCCGTTGAGAGAATCACATCCTACGGAGCACCTGGTAAGGAACAAATCTTATACATTTAAGGTGGGCCATCATTCGACCGCGTTCCTACTGAGTTGAGCTTGGGCTTTCGCTGTGATAACATTACATTAGTCCTAGCTTGATTTGTACATACGAGTATTTATCGAGATAGGAAAAACAAGAATGAAAGAAATACAGTAAAGGGGAAATCAACAATGAAAACATTTTATAAAGTTTAGAATTACTAGTTTAAATAAATAACATTGAAACAAAAACCTTACAAAATTTTAAATCGGCAAACTACAGAGTCTGGTAAAAGTTTCCCAATTTCGATCCGCTTGCATTTTGTGTTGTTTTGGCAAAAAATGTGATGATAACCCTTAAAATTACAGAACTGATACCTGGCAAATTTCCTTCACTCTAAAGCCTAGACGCAATTTCATATTGCGTTCAATTTCTTGTACACCATAAAGGCTAAAACTTTTTAGTTGTTGAAAGTTATCAAATCTTAATTTTTTTTATGCAAATGGTACAATATTGTTTTGCCATGCTTTTTCCCTTTGAACGACCGAGCGACTAAAAATAATTTGCCATCATCGAATAAAATAGCAAACTGTGTTTTTAGATTTGGTAAATTGACAATAATCAGTTTAGCTGAAATCTTTTTGCCATTGTTGGTCATCAGTCATTTCAACTTCTGATAAAAAGAGACCGTTATCAGAAATCATTACCTGATAGGCAAAGTGATAGATCATGTAATTATTCGGTTTCTGCTATAAAGACGCGTTCAACATAAGTTAAAGAATTAGTAACAAAAATAAAATCTTGCCCCTTGAAATTAATTAGCGAGTTTTCAATTCTATGTTTAGTCATTTAACTCTTAAAGTTGATCAGACTTGGAAAGGATTTATTTATTTGACAGCAAAACTTGAAACAACTCGTTAATATAAATTCCAAACTCCAGGGGGAGATCGCTGGTACAAATTTTACTTTAAATCAAAATTTAGATTAAATTCTTTTTCAGCACTTGAACAAATTTCGATTCGATAAACGTTAGTAATTGTATAGTCCTTGCTAGGACGTAGAATAAAACATTTATCTAAAAACAAGAAATATCCCTTCATTCAATACCTAAGTGCCTCTATTTGGCGAGAACTTTCGCGCCAGTTGACAAGTCGCGCAAACTATATTTTTATAGTCTTGTCAATTATCAGTCAGTGTCTCATATTTTCGCTAGCCTTTATAAAGCTGAAAAAAATCTTTAGAACTTATTTCAAAAATTTTGCAGACAAATTGCCTTTCAGACATGATACGAGTCATGTACTCATGAGGATAAAACGCGCATTTTTTTTTTATCGCACAATTACGGATCTGTAGCTCTGTGTAGATGAAATACTGAACGGTTCAATACTCAATTTCTAGCCGCTTTTAGTGTACATTTAAATGAAGAAGCTACTTACGAAAGGCACTTATCGCAGTTACCCCGTATATCGATTGCGTTTGTCATATTAACAGGTTTACTCACGCTCTTTAATCAATTACCATTTACAAGAATCTAAAAGGGTTCGGTAAACAAAAAGTCCTTTTCACGCCTACGCAAGCGAATTCTGAGCGGAATTTATTTTTCTGTTGTCGCCTTCTCTTTTTCTTTTGCGCTACTATAAAAATCTTAAAAACAAAACTGCTTTCTTAAATTTGCTTGAGCCTGCGAGGTTGATTTTGGAATGAAACGGCATTGAGTGGCCCATCTCAAAGCCTTTTATGATTATATATTTGTGTAATTTTTGGTTGATAAAAAAGTTTTTATATTAAGAACTTTATCCCAACAGATTTTAATAATTGACAATTCTACTATAGCTTAAAAAGTTTGCAAACCCTGCAGCATTTCTAATTGAATAACAACTGAAAGTATAGACATCTTGCCGAGTTTATTTGCGTTAAATGCACCACTGTCGACAACAAGACTACCTGGTTATTTTTGGTACAAGATGAATGTTGAAGATTTCAGACTCAAATTGTATTAAAAATTTGTCAAATCTGACGATTTTAAGTGTTTTCATTATAGAAAATATATTATGCATACATCTGACAATCGATTTGGAGAAACGATGGTAAAAAGTTTCAGATGGTATATTGCGGCCCTACAGATCAGAGAAAATCGACAACCTTTTGCATGCGTATAAATATATATTCCAGTGGTTACTTATAACTTTGTGCTTCGAGAGTGCTCGATATTAAGATGAGCAGAAAAAATAATATAAATATTTATTATATAGACACGAGTGTTTTACTGGAAAATATACCACTCGTAAAATT
>ERZ1740055.521-NODE-521-length-10829-cov-8.540468_pt1 | contig 10829 bp, 1 predicted proteins | sample MGYA00581747_ERZ1740055 | MGnify/ENA primary metagenome ERZ1740055 (study PRJEB43018, sample SAMN04849739) | marine metagenome | isolation source: floating plastic debris | place: Pacific Ocean | collected 2008-08-28 | study: EMG produced TPA metagenomics assembly...
TTATAAAGATTTTCAAAACTTGCTGCTAGGCTGGGTGGCAAAACGCTTTTAAAATGAGCTCATATAAAAACTGTAAGCTTTTGAGTTTTCAAAGCCACGCCAAATACGTGTTATTTGAGATATCCGACTCAAAATCGCTGGAGAGCTAAGTGTTATCTTGTTGTTCCAATATTCAGAACATTTTGCCTTGCTGGGTAAGTGGATCACAGTTCATAGTCAAATGCAAACAAATGACGTCACAAAAGATTCGCCTATAAAGCTGGTAAAACCAGGTTGGTGTGTCTAGGCGAGAATCTCCGTTATAGCAGCTAGTTCTTAAGATCTGAGTGAGTTGGCCACTTTACGTAACGTCCCGTATGATAGTGGTTGAAAAAATTAGCAATCAGGGCTGATCCAAAAGTTACAGCAGCAATTGCTTGTCTAAGGAAAATATTACGGTTCTTGTAAAATACTGCTTCGTTTTTCCAAAGAAAAAACTTGTTAATCCCAAATTTACAGCTCAAATCCATCGCTATAAGGTTGGAAACAAAACCATGGTTTAGAAATTTAACTATGGGTGAGCACTAATCGGCTTTTGAACAACTTGACCAAGTGCGGTATCAGCAGTGGTAATACTTTGCTGTTAACCTTGCCGTCCTTAAATAGTAGAAAAAAACCCAGTTTATTAGGGTTTAGCGAATCATGTAAATTATGGTAATAGTCTCGCTGTGAATTGTGGGAAGGTAGTCTCGATCTAAGGGCGAACACGTTCCATTGAGTTACTAATGGTTTCGATGATTATATCAGCTGTGATAATACTTGGCTAGTAACCTTACCGCCCTTAAATATAGTAAAAAGTTGTTGTCGGGCTAATTTAAAAGGCCTTATATGGATTCTGTTGACTATATTCTTCGCATTCTTTTGACTGGACGCTACAGATTTTCTTGATTCTACGGATTGCCTTGACGGCAAATTATTTTTGCGGATTTTCGTGAACGGATTCTTTCGAATAGACGCCACTGATTTCCATTCAGGCAGATTCTCTTGACCGCATTCTACGTATAACTTTCTTAAGCCTAAAGATTTCAACTTAGATCCGGCAAAGACTTTAAAGTTTTTCACCTTAATTGTTTTGTCAGTTCAACTACGGACTTCCTGAATTGGACACATGAAACAAAATGAATTCAAATACCCTTGAAAACGCATTCTTTTGAATCATACATAAACAATGACCTGTTGTCTGATATAGAGCTAGTTTGTGAATGCATCAAATGACAAGTTGAGCCTCTTTATTCAATTTGTCCATCATTGCCACTCTCGTAACGTCGTTGTTTACACCACAGAACAAACGCAGTCTCAATAATCTTTGTAATTTTGGCACAGAGTGCCATTGATGGACTCGCTAAAAAGTGGCCTCAGTGCTCTGCCGTTTGCGGCTTCGTGGCTCGGTTGCTTAGAGCGCTGCACTTGTATTGCAGAGGCAACGCGGTTTCGAATCCGTTAACTTTCATTCTTTGTTTTTGCCATTGCTAGAATTACGTACATAAGTCATAACCGAGACAATCAGTCGTTCATTTAAGAAATAAAACATGTTCTCCGTGCCTTCATAGTCTGGTGAAAACCGAGGCCAACGTTTGGGAGAATTGGAGAGCAGATCAGTGAAACCCCAAGACGCAGTTGAGGGTTTTCACCTGCTCGAAAATTTTCATAAACTTTACCGTGGTTTTCACCAGGCTATAAATGCAAGGAGAACTTGTTTATTTCTTTGGTAACCAATAGAAAGACGATATACGAAGCGTGTATATATACTTTAAATTCTTTCATAAAACTGTAAATTCTCACAGCTTGGAAACGGCCAACAATATTGTTCACGTCATTTTTGTGCATCATAGCACTATGAAAACACACTTGTAGACCAATCAAAATGCAAAGACTATCCAAATTATTTTACAAAACGATATTAATAACATGTTTCTACTCTTTCAGAACAAAACATGTGCTTTTAATTATCCAGGGAGTACTCTATCTATTGTTCTATAATATCTGAATTGATATGAAATGAATATTAAAATACCGCAAATGAAGGATTAATTCTAATTGTACTAAATATGGGATAGTATTGTTCTGGTTGTAATTATACAAGCAGGCTTTGATAACTATTGTGAAGCGATCGACTCTTATCAAGATTACACTGATACAGCAAGTAATAAAACCATGTATAAAGAGTTGTTAAGAGCTCTTACAGTTTAGTTTTTATAAGGACGACAGTAATGCAAGCATGGCTCTACATTGGGGAGTAAAGAATTGGAGGTATTTACTTCATTTGAATCTTTATCAACCACAGCGTTCATTCAGCCATTTATTAATTTCAGTTCAGAAGCATGGAACCGGAGATTTCATATCATTCAAAATAATCGGCAGATTTTTAAAGCGGTCAGAACGCAAAATGAAAAAAAGCTATTAGTTTAGAATTTCTTGATTTTCGAATTAAATTTCGTTGCTTGTTTTTTCACTAAAAAAACAATCAGAATAACGAACTTTCTATGCATTCTGAAATTATTATAGTAACTTGATCATAATCCGATTGAACATACTCGGATAAATTCCAGTTTTTAGACTCTTCTAAGTTGAAAATGAAAGACTTCAATAGTTTTGCGTCAGTTTCCTGATCATCAAAGTTTGCTGTTGGCTATCGTATGTAAACTTAGTGGCTTCTTTTTGCTCAGAGAATTGTTAACTTTAAAATGTAAATAGAATATTTAAAATGCCAACACTTCCTTATGCTGAAAATGCTAAGCTTTTTCAATAGTAGAAATACTTGGCGTAGTTTCCCAGCTTTTAGTATTATGTGAACCATTGCTGGCAGTATTAATGTTTAAAAAAGACTTATAGTTCTGATTTTTTAACGTTTAGGAAACAAATTATATTCACAAATCCATTTTATTAACCTCCTGTACCTAGATTCTTTTTAGTTCCAGTTGATTCGCATTTGAATTGGAAGGGGTACATCCTCTTCATGACTAAGAAACCGTTAAAAACCCGCATTTTGTCAATGCTGCGTCAGTCCGGCAAGCATCAGTGCAATGGTATATTTGCTATATATTCTATCCGTTTCTCTCGTATGCATATTGTTAAGTTTTGGGTAGCACTTATATTGCAAGCATTTAACCATTAAAAACTCTAAAAATGAGAACGATACAGAAATACAAACTTGGCCAGATTTGATATCACTACAGCGGTCCTCATTTAGTTTTGCAAAGTCCAAACTTGAGAGTCATAAGATACAGTAAGTTTTCCTTAAACTGAATGCTATATGAATCACATCTCTATCTTTGATCTCCTTTTTTTACTCCTTTTAACGAAGAGTATTATGATAACATACGTTAAGTTTTTAACTGTTTTTGGCTCAGAAATTAAAAAAAAACATTCTGGTCAATAATTACAAAGTTATAGACAGCGAAGTTAAGCAATGGAACAACATGAAACAGAGAAACAAAGAATCAAAGTAAACAATTCGTTGTCAAACAATAAACAAAGAAACAAAAGAATAAACTGAATTTATTGTTAAAGAATAAACAAAGAAACAAAAGAACAAACTGCAATTTATTGTCAAATAATAAACAAAGAAACAAAAGAATAAACTATGCAACTCGTTGGCAAAGAATAAACAAAGAAACAAAAGAATAAACTATGCAATACATTGTCAAATAATAATAAAATAAATAAAAAAGACAAACATCAATTCATTGTCAGAGAATAAACAAAGAAACAAAAGAACAAAATATGCAATTTATTGTCAGAGTAAACAAAGAAACAAAAGAATAAACTATGCATTTCATTGTCAGAGAATAAACAAAGAAACAAAACGAAGACTGTTAAAACCATGTAAAAATTTGGCTTTGGTAAAGTCGCTCTGAATATTGTTGCATTGAAACATGATTCAACTGTTTAATGTTAACCGTTACAGCTAAATAGTTTATTCATGTTTATTTAATCAAGCCTTTATTTAAATCATTTCTATTGAATAGAAATGTATATTGATATCTATATTGTTTTATTTTGAACACTAATTCCAATACTAATTCAAAACAAAAAATAATATGTTTCTACTATCATATGCAAATATACAGGTGCCTGCCTTTCGTAGGAGTCCTATTGAGCCTGCGATAAGGAAAATGAGAATTTTTATTCAGCTAACTTGCGACTGAATCATTAATAGTGTTTTCATTTGCTCGGTGGCAGTTTCTAAGCATCGCCCCACTAAAAACTGAAACTGTTTTTCGGATAGCGTTTGTGTTTTTTTCTTTTTCAACGAACACGAGGTTTCATTATCAAAAACTGCAAACATGCAACGAGGCTATTGAGAGATTTGTAGGTAATGAGAGCTATATATATCACATAAGAATTAAAGGAAGAGACTTTTTTCCTTTCTTTTTTTATATGAAGCGGTAAGAATTTTGAATAAATGATCGGTATCAGAAAAAGTTAGAGGTTTTGAGAAGAATGTTCTAATGGATCAATGTTCGGACAGCACTCATGAAACATCGCAGTTCTGTTGTGGAGATGATTACACTTAAAACGTTAAAAGGTGTCAGTGTATAGTCCAGTTAACGAAAGATTTAGTAGTATGTTTGACAGATTTGAATGAAAGATGAGCCTGTTGCCTAGCATGTCCTGCTGATATCCTGTTGCTACTATTTTACGAATTTAGTTAAAATATCTTTATCGATAAATAAAAGTGAATCGAGAAAGTTCAGCATTCATGAGATGCAGCTGTAGAAAGAAAGTAGGAAGCAACCTTAAGCGTTAAAGAGAGTTTTTTAAACAAGTAAGTTCTCGCTGTAATTCCAAGCAACAAGCTTTAATCTGTTCAGTTATCCATATAAAATCTTGATTTGAGCAAACTTTAAAAGTTTAAACAGATGTCCAGTGATGCTTCATATACCGAGGGCTGTAGGATAAAAATACTTTTGTAAAAATGATGGGGTTTGACTAACGAATCTTAGGGTGCATTTCTTTGGCAAAATCCAAAAATGGATTATTGCATGAGATCACACGGATTCTTTTTCGCCAAAGAAACAAAGAATCCGGAAAGAGATTAATCACGGATTCTTTTCTGCGAAAGAAACGAAAAATCCAAAAACGGATGTTTTCCGGGTTGCGATTTTAGCGCGAAGACCGCTTGCCACATGTATTTTTTTCGAATCATTTTCCAAAGAAACGTAAAAGCGACGAATCCTAAGAATCCGGATTCATGTTAATCCATTGTATCCGCGTCGCGAGCGGATATCACTGTATTCATAATCCTTTTTTGGATTTTACCAAACTGAAACAAAAAATGCCTTTTGGATCCAGAGTCCGGATTAGGATTTTTCCCAAAGAAATGCACCCTTAGATTGTCGTGTTAACTGTCAGCAATTGTTAGAAATTTTTAACTGAAGCAGGAAATTTATCTGTATGAATTTTAATTATTTTCATTTACCAAACTTTGAGAGAAGAGGTTCCAAAGATAAAGATATCCTGGAATCGGAACACGATCTGGTACTAGTAATGAGATAATCTGGGTTACTTCGGAGCTAGGGCATCCTGAAAAGTGAATACTCTACTTCAAAAGAAAGTCTCGCCACTATTGAATTAAATCTATGATTCGGAATTTTACCAATTTTTGCTAATTGTCTTATTAACTTTCTCGCTTCCCTTTTTACATTCGTTCAAAAACTAGGGATTTGCCAGCAAGTTCGCGTAAACCCGCCAAGAGTCTGAATACCCCAGTCAGTACTAAGTAAAGAATTTACTCTGTCGTTATAAGTTGTTGCAGTAGATTTGCCAATTGCTGAGAGGTCTTAAAACTCAGTGTAAGTTGCTAGATGACAAAAGCCGTTTATTTATCAAAACTCCATAAATAATCCAAAGTTCAACCTTGATAAAACACTCGCATGACGATTTGTAATATTTGCTTTGATTTCTAATAAACCTAGAGTAACGTTTTGCCGATTTTGGCGGTTAGGCAAAATGGTTGAAACTAACAGCATGCGTATGAAAATCCAAAGTCAACTGATAACGTTAACAAAACTCTATTTTTGAAAAAGTTGTAAGTTAGAAAATGCGGACGGGGGAATCTAACGCCAAAATGTGAGGTCTGTAGCCACACTCAAAAGCGTCCAGTTGTGTTATGAATTTTCCCGAGATTTCTCTGTAATTTACCGTCTTTTTATAATTGCGCCGTGGTGTTGAATTTTATATCATAAATAAATGAAAAAAAAAGAGCACCCCAGTGGTCCGCAGAGCTGATGATGATATACGACTGAATTGTTTCCTCATACTACAAGATGACATTCAATATACATACAATATAAATTAATGATATAAGCAGATCAAACAAGATTTCACGCCTGGAAATGATTTTTATGCTTACAGTTTACACTTTGCAAATCAACAGTTGAACGTAAGACTTGTTTTGGTTCTCGTATACAAAATATCTGAAAAAGTTGTTGATTATCCTGTCTCGAATAACTTTTTTCTGGCATTATAAAACTCTTTCCCCTTATTTGATCTCAATCTTTCAATGTTGTACACATGCAGAAACCGGTACAATCTTTTTCTCGAGAGCAAATACAAGCTAAAACAGATTATTTATTTAGTGATATCAATCCATCGCAATGTTATCGTTACATTACAATCAGACGGGGAAAAATGTCAAAATTGGAGCAATCAACTCACACTTCTTTTTATTTCAATCATCATCTGGTAAACATGTTGTCACACTATTATACTAAAACGCCATTTGTATGTAAAATTCTTTAAGTAATCATAGATTAGTGAAGTACGATCAATTTTTATTAAGAGATCGAAATGTGCTGTGAACAAACACTAAGCACGCAGCTGAACTACGGAAACTTTATTTCTGCCATTTGCAAAAGAATTTCATTTTTTCAAAATAAAAAAACCGATAAATAAATTTGTTCCTATAAAAAGTCTTCAGCTTTAAACTGTTCTGTTCTTACAGACAGTAAAACTTCTCGACACGAGAATAGACATGTGACGTTACATTCAAAATGGCTCAGAAAATGAAGACGTAGGCGAAATGAGTTCCACAGGAATCCCAACTGAGTAACACAGGAATCCCAAGATTATGTATTGAGCTCTCCTAAGAAACGCAATAATTATTTTCCGATTAACGAGCGGCGTTTCGTGGAAGTTATCGCAATTACAAATAACAATATATTTTAATCAAAACTTTTGTAATGAGCCTATACAAAGAGCTACCAAAGAAAGACAGCCAATTGTGCTTAAAGATCTTACAGTAGAAGTGCAACGAATTCATTTAATGAGGCTAGAATCCTCCAAACATTTTGAGCAATCCAAGTTTCATTTGAAATTATTAACAGGAAAGTATTATTTTACTAAAAACCTTTTTTATCAAAACAATTGGCAGTGGATCCTTGAGTAAAGTGTGTTGATATATTCAATGAAACCCCCTTTCAACCAACAAGTTAAGCATCATAATTTTCACGGATTCTTTTGTACTATTGTTCACAATCCTGTATGATTAATTCTATTTCTTTATATATGTTTGTTAATTTAGTTCACTCCATTTTTGCACTGAGGAAGGCAAAGGTTTGCCGGAAAATGTATGCCACTATAAGTTTTAAGAGTGTTGTGTGTTTCAGTTTAAAAATCAGTATTGATATCTGAACAGACGTAAACTATTAAAAATTTTGCTGAAATTAATAGCTAAACAGGTTATCTTCATCAGCAAGATACCTAAACTGTGAACAGTTCCACTTCGTAATTCAATGAAATGCTTCATTCAAATGAAAATCTGTTAACGGGAAAATGGAACACAGTGTAATATCAATAAAATACAAATAGAATACAGTCCATTGATCCACTTTTAATGGATGACAGGTCTAAAATCCATTAAAAATGTGTGTTTTAAAAGTGCATATGATAATTTCGCTGCAAACATAACGGGTGGTAATGCAGTTAAGGATTTCTGCCTACCGATCACCAAAATATCCCAAGGCACTATTTTTGAGTTACGTGGATTTTGCAAGCTTTGATACGAAAAATCAAACTACATCACTCATTTTATTCTAATTATCATTGTAACTGTTTTGTTTTGCCATCTGATACTGCTTGTGTATAAAATTAATTATTATCTCACTATCTTTTTTTCCGTTTTTTATAGTAAGGTTATTTCTTCAGTTTAGTTATACTGGCTCGCTTAGATTAACTACGCTACCTGCGGTACCAGCAACATTTGTAAACTTTATTTGTAAACTTTGGTTCAATTAATGATCAGGTATAAGGGCAATGAAAAACATTTTTTATTTGCGTTGTAGATTTTTAGTTTTCAGATATGTTTTTTTTTTAAGGACCATGTATAATATTAGTTCAACCTTTATTTTTTCTTTAATAATGATTAATATCAGTTCCAATTACATAGCAAATATTATGAAAATGTTCGATCCACTTCAAGAGTTTGTGTTTTCACGATGCCACTAAATAACTTACAGTTTTCATTGTTGACAATGTTAAAGCATAAAGGCGAGTCCGACTGGAATTCTAGTTAGATATATTCAGTGTTTATGCCATTTGCTTCTAAAAAAGCAAACCAATTTGTCTTTGGTTGTCGTTTTACAAAAAGAAAGTTGTCTGTCTAAATATAACTAAGTGATGTTTTTTTATAGTCAGTTAGCCTGTCTTATTTTGTCATAATCGCGTGATCTCATCCGAGAAATCTGCGTTCTTAGGAGTATAATCGGTCTGTCTTAATACATTAATTTGCTAAAGTGTCCTTCAACTAGTTTGGAGTTGAAACCTCAAAAAAACACGCAAGACGGTTTTTATTGGACGGGAACAACTTTCTGATGAATCTTTTGGGGGATTAAAAAAATTAATTTTTTACCATTTCAGTTTGAAATCTTTTCTATCGAATTAACCGGAAACATCGCGTTAGTTACATCACGGTGAAAGCCAATGGAATTGACCTTTTATTGGAGGTGAAATACACCCATTTAACGATCTCCAACAGTCCTGTCTAGTCTGTCAACTACAAAGCTGAAATAGAATCGGAATTTAACAGTTAAACTATCAGTTTTCGTTGTGTCACCGGCGTACATTGCTGGCACAACGGAGAAGTATCTGAGGAGAACTTCTACCATAATTATTTATTTGCGCAGGATCTTTTATTCAAACAAACACACTGTCGTAGTAAGCCTTTGTGTTTTGTTGGAAAAAAGCCGCCTAAAGCCTGCGTCATATAAACTGATAGTTAAAACACACTCTATATAAGCACGGTACCCAAGTAATACTGGAGCTTTCGTAAACACGTTGGTGAGTAAATTTCTGGTTTCAATTTTTTTTAATTACATGTGGCGCAGAACAGAAATTGAATGTCCGGTAGAAGATTATACTGCGTATGAACCTAACTTCTAAGTTTGTCCTCCTGATATTTTAACAAGTAGCTGTTTTAAATAACTGTTGAAGTGCGTAGGCGAGAAAGTGAAGGACATCAAGTCTAGATTGAAAATTTTGATCATCGCAGGGAAAACACAAGGTTGACGTTTCGAGCATTAACCTTCGTTAGAAAATTGTTCTTTCCTCCTGATTAATAGATAATCTGCAAACTCATTCAGGTTTTACTTTATACCTGTGAACAGTGAAGCTGTAGACCGGATAACCATGTTGTGAAACTCAGCTGAAGTGTTTTAGATATTAACCTTAAAGTTAAAAAATAACAAAAAAGAATGTTTATCAGAAGTAGTGAGAAAAAACAATTTGCTGAAGGCCTTTTTCACAAAACGATATCAATATCCTGACGAAAGTCGTGTTTGTTTGCAGATATTTCAGTCTTAATCTCTTGACATGCAATAAGTCGAATATAGCACGAGATTTATGTATACTGGGGGTCATTGACCAACGTATAGTACAACTAGAAGTCTCGACTCCTTCAGTAATAATTAGAAAGCCTAACATTTTTTACATAGTTAATTATTTAGATAATCATAGGCAAAGGAGAAAGGTTATGCAAGTTAATAACTATTTGAAAAAAAAAAAGTACTGATTTAATTTTAGTTATGCACTGTTAGATATTTTTTATACACAATATTACACGTCCATTGCCAATTTCTAACTGCAGTGGTAAAATGGCAAGTATTTCAGGATTCTAAGGTTTTTTGCTAGTGTTTTCTATAATACGGAATTTAAAATACCACACGCAAGAATTCCCACGCAAGTTAGCTCTTAAGTAAAATCATAAAACGTTCCGAAGCAATGGGTCTAAGCTTTTTTTAAAACTGCATGTGTCATTTCTATGAGTAAGGAAAGTTTTTTTTAAGTCAGTTGTTTTGCTTTTTGACGAGCATGTTGTGCTCAGACTGTAGCGAATCCCAATGAAGTAATATGTCTGTCTGGCAGGAAATCTAACAATTCAATACTTTAATCCTAAAACTAAAACAGTGACTGACCAACGGAGATAACTCAGACAATCAAAGCTTCAAATTTCTAGAAAGTTCCAACTATATTGAATATTTTATCGAGTATAAGAACAGGTTTGAAGAGATCTGAGAGATTTAGAACTACATCGATCTACATGTGTTATATGAAGGGTTGCCGTCTTTTAAAATGGTGAATACTTATAACGATGATGATGATGATGATGGTGATGCGGAGGGTGATAATGATTATAACGACAATGATTAGGGTGATAATGATGGTGGTAATGACGTATATGATGGTCATGACGACGACAATAATGATAACGACCTTGATGAGGATGAAGATGACGATTATGATGGTGATGGTGATGATGATGGTGATGATGATGATGATGGTGATGATGATGA
>ERZ1740055.522-NODE-522-length-10826-cov-8.129236_pt1 | contig 10826 bp, 7 predicted proteins | sample MGYA00581747_ERZ1740055 | MGnify/ENA primary metagenome ERZ1740055 (study PRJEB43018, sample SAMN04849739) | marine metagenome | isolation source: floating plastic debris | place: Pacific Ocean | collected 2008-08-28 | study: EMG produced TPA metagenomics assembly...
CAGGTTCTGAAAAGCCCCGAGGGGAGAACCTGTATATCTATCGTATCGTATCGTAACTCATTTGGTTTTATCAAAAAGCTTGCAGTGTTCCATGGGATACATTAACTATAAATCATGGAATAGCTTGGAATGGACTCAGACAGACGAGGATTTCTGGAGTTAGAACTCGGGACGAAGCGCGCGCTATGCTCTAAATATAGCCGCGGTACAAACTTAGTCTCCATAACCCTAACCGCGACAATCATTCATGACGTCATTGTTTATACAGCGATACAAAAGCAGTCTCAATAGTCGTAACCGCGACGTCATTGTTAACACTGCGGTACAAACTCAGTCTCCATAATCGTAAATGTTTACGTTAAATTTATATGCAGCTCACTACTATTATCGTTGTTAGTTAATACCGTTGGTCGCAACTGTTAACGCTATCGTCACTATAATTGTCAATGACAATGTTGTTGTCCTTGTTAATGTCATTGTCAACGTCATTACAATTGTAATTATCAACGTCATTGCCATTTTCGTTGTCATCGTCATTGTAATTCGGTTGATGTCAATGCCATTGTCAACGTCAATATCATTGCCTTCGTCATTATATTGTCATTGCCATTATCGTCGTCATTATTTTTGCCGTAGTCGTTTTACTCAAGCGATTTACTCAAGGCTCGTTTAAACGAATCAAACATGTTGGTCAAACATTATCCAACATTGTCTGGTGGTGTTGGACGGTGTTTGATCAGTGTTGGATTGTGTTGGATGCTGGAGTGTTCAAACGAATCCAACACCATCCAATAATGTTGGATTTCAGTACCAGGCACGAAATTATGGCATATTTTTGATCACGCAAACGAAAATGTAGGACGATGTAGGATAAGAAGTTTGAACAAAGTCAAACTTCATCCAACATCGTCTAACACCGTCCAACACGTTTGAATGTGCTTATCAAACGGGTCAGTCAAACATTTTGCGTCCAACAATCTTTGATGTTTGACCAACATGTTTGATCCCTTTGAACGGACCTTTAGATCAACTGACTCTTTCCTTCTCCAAATCAGTCCTAATCATATTTCGTTCCTTTCAGGCTAGAAGTGAAGGTAACTCTCGGGACACTTGCTACGTTGATCATGATTTTACAAGAAACAAAAGCTAATAAAGACAAGAAGTTAATTAAATTTGAATTGTTTCTATATTTTAACTTACCTTCCTTAATAAACAGTAAAAGCGCTAATGCTTGTGGGATGTGGCTATAAAGATAAAGTCAAGTATTGTTAACAGCATATTAAGTCCTCATTTAGTTGCATTGCATTGCAGAAATTGTTCACTGCATTTAATCGCATTGTATTGCCGAAATTGTTCACTCTTACCTTTACAAATTTCCTTGTCCAAAAAATAATAAGATAGTTTTTGAAAAAAAAAATCCCATTCACATGTGCAAATCTCTAAATTGTCGTAAAAAAAGTTGTCAGTGATAATATGGTCATTTGTAATCGGCTCTAATTAGATTTTGCATGCTCGATCCTTTTCAAAGATAATTAGAACTTAGAAAGATTGACCCTAACCAGACAAGCCTCTCGAACGCACTTTAAATCTCTGATTTCTTCTAGTCGTTTTAAGAAGCCTGACTGCCCCTGCAAGTTTCTGTGAAATTCAGTGGTAGCCCCCCCCGAACCCTTTTCACTCTGCTGAAGGAATAGAAAGGCCAAAGGGATTTTTGCTTAGCTTATCTTCCACCTCTGCTTGACCTCAAGTAATTTTTGTTTCACACTTCCGAGAGAAAAGCAGAGACAGTTAAGTCAAGCGAAGAAAAAGGAACGAATCGTTCATTTTCGTTTTCTGTTACGGCCTTGCGATCATCATCACTCAGCCACTACTTTCGTCGTTAGTTTAAACTAGTTGCCCAAACCCATGAAAATCTTTTTTTTTCTCTTCTATTTCAAAAATGGCAACAGTTTAAGACAAGTTTTCAAAGAATAGTCTTTAAACTAAAACCGGCGAGCTTCGGTGAAAATTCCTTGTTCACAGATATACATATAAAAGCTACACTCCCAACTCTTCATTTCCTGGTTCCCAAAATGTAGTTATATAAATTACTGCATTCTCTCACGAATCTAAAATATGCAAAGCATTTATTTTATGTGTTGAGAGACAACGAGGAAAATTTACCCTCACTCCACTTTATTCATTGGGTATTGAAGTTTTGCCTTCACGAATTTTATCTGATTTTGATGGAGAATGTCTTTATATTGATATTGTACTTCCGGTAACCATTAGACCATGAAATTCATTTTAAATGTAAACATTCCCTTGCCTGTTGTTTTTAAAAGATAAAACAAACTTTAACTCTAGTTTTAAGTATTTTATTCATAGAACAAACATATCAATTCGTTTCAGTTTTGAATTAGATTCTTAAAATGTAACGAAAATAAAAATAGTTTAGTCAGATCAATCTCAGTTTCTGGTAACAACTCACCCATCCCTCCCTACGGTTAGTGTTAGTGTTAATGTCACGCGAGACGTGATGTATCTCGTTAAAACACGTATTTTAAAAGTGAATTTCCGCTTTCCACTTTTACACCAAAAAATAAAGTTCAGCAACTGACCTAATGTGCTGTTGCTTTTGTTACAAAGCCTTCAAGGCGACTGTAGTTCATATTTTATTATGATTTAAGATTTGAAAGTACTATCTCATTGCCATTGGTGGAAAACTCCTGAAGGCAAAAGTTTTTAAATCCCGACGCAATTGTGTGACTTCAGTGTTTAATTCGCTCCAGGTGCCGTTCTATAATATATCCAGCTATTCGATTCTTTTGTTGATAATCTGACATTGTTTTGAGTTGAAAGCAACGAGAAATGGTAGTTGAAATCGCTTGAAAGGTCAAAACATAGCCGGTGAAATGGCAAGAATCACAGGTACCAGTTTCAAGACAAAAAGTGAAAAACCTGGCGCTCAAAACAAATTCTCTCGGGTTTTTTAAACACGTGTCGTTTAAGCTTAGCGATCCAGTTCAAATATTAATCGTACACAAAACACTCAACAGTGTACTGTGTCAAGTTTACGTTCGAGCGCTGGACGCAAGAACTGAAATTTTCTGGAATGCACAAGACAAAAAGGATGTTAAGAAACCGTAACATTTGTGTCTCAATATGGTTACCTTTTCGTTGAAATTCCATCATCGAACTGCTATTTATGTTCTGTTGGCCGTAGGGGTTTTAGTTGCATATCGGATTTTTAACCATAATAGAACGTTATCACGAACAACACGGTCAAATGCTGCAAGATTATCTCGCGTTAAAAAAGAATTCCCAAAGCTTGAGGTTACTAGTACCTCTCGAAAGCAAAGACCTACGAATGTAAATTTAAGAAAAGACAAAAGTATTTCAGCCCTCCATGAGAAACTCGTCAAGCTGAGTGGGAAGTTGCGAGAGAAGAACGCCATAATTAAAGGATTATTATCAAGATATAAATCAACAAAAATTGAAAACTCGAAACTAAAACAAAAAATCTTCGATCTTGAAAGTAAAAACAAAAAACTACGAAAGGAGGTGGAAAGGACATTTAACTCCAGCGAGGAAAAATTGAAAGAGTTGCCCGATAAAAAACCGGAAATTATTTATCAATTTAATCCAAATGATGGCTTTGTAGCCCCGTTAGGGAAAGAAAATTTTAAAATATCCGAGAAGAAAGTTTTTAAAACTTTCACAAAAACTCACATTTTCGAGTCTGACAATATTGTTCCTCCGAAGGAATTCCTTTTTAGAGGGCCAAGGAGAAACATGCGTACAACTAAATCTCTACTCACTACGGTTAAACCTACTCATCGTCATATAGTCGAAGCGGAAGAGTACAGCCTGCATTTGGTAAACTCGAATTCATCGTACCGCTTCAGAAGAGAGCACGTTGTTGATGGAATTTATCGATTCGATGTCCACACGGGAGTTGACTACGAGATTTATCTCAGACACCCCAAAGACAGTTCATTAATCAAAGTTCGTCTTGCACGCACATTGTTTCCGCTCCGACCGGTTTTTTCCCCCCGAACTCTTACAACACAAAGCGAATTAATAAACTTAATTCTGCCTCTTGCTGGGCGAACAGAGCGATTTAATCAATTCATGGACCAATTTGTTGAAGTTTGTATAAACAAGGACAAAAATGTCTTTCTAACTGTGGTACTATACGGGATAAAAGATTTTGAAAACGTCAACTCAATACTAAAAGGCATTGAAATGACCTATAACTTTAAGAAATATCAACTGATTGTGAGAGACAAACCGTTTTCTCGTGGGCGCGCATTGCATGATGGCGTGATGAATTGGAGCAGCCAATCAAACGTGTTGATGTTTTTTTGTGATGTTGACATAACATTCCGAGCGGAATTTCTAGAGAGATGTAGAATGTATTCAGAGCCAACTCAACAAGTTTATTATCCAATGGTTTTCAGTTTATACAACCCACGGTTGGTCTATGAAGATAACGATGTGCCAAGTTTGCAGAAACAGTCCAAAATTAGTAAGTTAATCTTTCGCTCTTCTTTTTTTCAAGGGTTCTATTTTAGAAAATATCTTATACTAGAAGGTATATAAAAGAAAGGCCTCAAAACGACTGGTTGGCTTTAGTTAGCTTTTAAAGGCAGCCATCTTGTTGGGCAGCCTGCTGCCCAATGTCATGGATGGGTGTAATTTGTAGAATGTAGAACGTGACTTCAGTATACTTGGTCAGCGGAAAACGCATATCGCGTACTTTTCTGGGTAGGTCCTTTATTTATGGTACATGATGGTGGAGCATCATATACAATGTTATTATAAGTATGCTCCACCATCATGTGCCATATGTGAAGGACCTACCCTTTTCTGTAATCGTGGCTAATAACAATAGGGTTTGGGTTCGGGGTTAGGCTTGGATATAATTCCGCTGACTTAGTATACTGTAGTCGCGTTCTGCATTCAGCATTCTGCAAATTACACCCGCCACACTACCGTGGTCGCTTCATGTTCCATACAAAAATGTCTTTAAAATGTTAATTTTCTTTTAGCCATTTAAACATAAACTCTCAGAAAGCACATTAAGCTGAGCAAGTTTCTTGTTTCAGAACACCAGATTTTAAGTTTCCCAGAAAATTATGGCAATTAACAAAAGCAAATTATGCAAACAAATCCAAAGTTTTTTTTGCATATAAATATCAGAACAGACATAACTGAAATGCTCCTAAAAAGCAATGCAAAACAGTTACTGTTCATCAGCTGGATACCTAAATTGTGTGCTATTCTACAATTGGTTGCTGCTCCATTAAATCCTATACCAATTGAAGAACAATTCAGGTGGAGCCACCCACTAAGTGAGCACAGTAACGTTGGTAAAGTATGGGAAACCAATTGAAACCCTTAAAAACCAGTAATTCGCGAACGTCATTCTTGGTCAGGGCTGGGTTGTTCGAAGGTTGGTTAAATTTAACTCTGGGTTAAGAAAAAACTAAAGCAGCCATTGCTTCTCTAAGGAAAAGATGACGGTTATTAAGAGAGACTGTTCAGGTTTTTCTAGGAAAAAACTTCTTAATCCCAAATTTACAGCTCAAATCCGTCTCTGTAAGGTTGGAAACAAGACAATCGGTTTTTGAACAACTGAGCCCAGAACAACAACTTCTAATCATCACCGTAGCTAGTGTAAGGAGCTACTGTTTCTAACGTCATCTTTCTTCAGGGCAACATTGTTTTCAAGATCATAATTATATCACTTATAGGAGCTACTACTGTTATTCTTCCTTTCCACTGAACTTATTTTGTAATCATATTTCAAATAAATAGTATGAAACTGGAGTTAGTTTAGCAAACTTAGGTAACTGGTAGAATGTTTATAACTTCAGATCAACATTTTGTTTTTCGCAATTAAGTAACAATCAAATTTTTCATTTCTTAACTCGACTACGTAAAGTCGCAGATATTCGCTCATAATGGCTGCGACATCAGAATCTGACTGAGTACCTGTTTTATGATGTACTAATGTTTTTGACTTAACCCACAGCCCGCCACCACGGCATATGGCGGATGTTTGGTTACGGCATGACCTGTCAATACCGAGAGGACTACCTGACCGTCGGCGGCTTTGACCTCAAAATTGAAGGGTGGGGCTCTGAGGACCGACTTTTGTATCATAGCTACCTAGCTAATCCACGATACAGGTACAATACAGTTGTTAGGAAATATCGGTTTTTAAACTTTATCAATTCCAAGAAAAATAACAAACTATGCGTTATATTGACTAAAATCATTACATTTATTACCTTTACTATTACCATTATCAAAGCTGTCTTTATATCGAAGTTGTTGCCTTCGCTTTCGATTACTTTGTGATTCTTGTCGCTATCTCTGTTGTTACGTCATTGATGTTGATGACTATCTCACTTTCATGGTTTTTGCCGTCATCTTTGTTGTTGCCATTGACGCTATCTTTCCTATTGTCATTGATGCTACTGCTACTGTTGTCATATCGTTGTTATTGTTGTTGTCGGAGTTGTTATTGTTGTTGCCATTGTCGTATCACTATTGTCACTGTCGTTGCCACTGTTTTTGTCATTGTCGCTATTGCTGTTTTTGTCATGGTCACTAACGTTGTTTTTGTCACTGTTATTGCCACTGTCGCTATCACTGTTGTTATTTATCTATCGCTGTTGTTGTCGTTTTAATTACCACTGTTGTTGCTGCTATTACTTCTGTTATCGCTCATATTTTGCAATCATTGTTACTGTTGTCGTCGTTAAAAAGATGCCTTAGGCTCGTTATTGTATATCACTAATACTATTATCCCTGTTGTCATCAATATACCACAGGATCATTCGTGCTCCTGATCGCCACTTATTCCACCACTGGCACGAAAAGCATTGTGACCCAAACCTCACCTTTACTCAATACAAGCAGTGTATTGGTTCTAAAGCGCGAACTGAGGGATCCCTTGTACAACTTGGCATGCAGTTAGAGAAACTTAAAGAGAAAGTAGAAAAAGACGACAAAGATGAGGACCCGACAGAGGAATAAAGCGTAAAAGTATAAAATATTCATTTGCGCTAACACGATCAAATCTGAACGTAATGTAAAATCACGAGCCCTGTTATAAATGTAAATTGCGTCAGTATAAACTTGAAAACGTTCCAACACAAAAACTGGGAAACGTTTCAACAATGCAGTAAAAGAAAATATTTTAGAAATTTTTCAAAGAAATAAAGGAAACGTCATGTCCTTAAAGTTGGCTGTTAAGAAATTTCTGTGTCAGTTTACGCTCGAACAAAAGCGATAAACAGTTTTGTCTTCTGCGTTTGGGGTAGGCAATGGGGTCCTGTTTAAAAGTATTTTATAAAATTGTTTGCTTTAGTGTTGGGATGAAAGTAAGTAAGAAAAGATGAGGGTAACTTGCAATGGTATCCTGTAGTTAAAAATTATTCTCTGAAGTCGAGATTAATAGAGGCAGAATATGGAACTATTTACTGAAAGTGAATTTCAGAAGGTGGCAAAACTTTTAACAACCTCCATAGAAGCTGTAGGATGGAATTTCTAATGAAAAAGACCACCATCATCAGGCAATTAAACGAAGGTACCACAAGAAGCATACTGAACAGGGATAAGCAATCAGAATCACTCCGAATCACAACAGAAGTAGTGCAGGGATGTTCCTCCCATCCTCTCTCTCCTTTATTGCTTTTGATTTTGACAGACAACTCTCAAACAGCTGCTTGACAACTTTTTAGATGATTTTGCCATTATTTCCCTTTATTGCCGGCCAAACTGAAAAAGATAGCTGAACAAATCAGATTGTGAAGATCGACAAGCTGAGCATGCAAATGATGGACCAAGAATCAGGAACCATCGCGGAAGCAAATCCTTTTTCCTGTTTTGGAGGTGTGGTGGACTAGAAACGAGGCTCGGAGGAAGACATCGGAACAGACCAATTTCGATATATTAAAATTCAAATAAATAAATTATTCTTACGTCAATGACTACTGCGATTTCTTTTGTTTTATTCCCCCAAGCTACGGTCCCAGGCTGAATTTTAAAGTGAAAGTATCACGCTCAGGGCGATTTTTTTTTTCGTTTTTCTAACGGAAAATTAGGTCTAGAATTCGGTTATAACATCAAAAATCTAATCCGGAAAGTACCTTTTTTTATCGAAATGATCCTGGAATATAGAATTTTGCGTGATTTCCAAAAAATTTGTCACCATTTCCCCGCGCAGTATTTTCACTACAGCACAATGCTTTCTCTTTGTCAAGACAGGCTTTTTCTCTTGAAATAAGATTTTTCTCAATATACCAAGCAAACTGACAGAAACCGAAACTCATCTTGTGACGTCATTCATATTAATGAATCATTTGATCCAGTTTTGAGAGGTCACAAAATTTCAAACAGAAATCGCTTCCAACTTTTAATTAAACTCCCGGTTGACAATAAAACGGGTATTTTTGGAATCTATACACTTAAAACTACTTTTTGAAATAAGGTTTTTTCGTGATACTTGCACTTTAATACATCGATAGTGGTCATTAGGATCGGGAAAGCGAGGACTGCATTTAAGATACTTTATCGAGTATGGAAGTCGAGGGAAATTCCAGAAACGAGCAAAAAAGACATTTTAACTAGAAAAGTCTATCCTCCAATATGCGGCAAAACTTGGAAGAACACAGGAAGCCTTAATTGGAGACTCCTTTCCTTTATCAACAGTTGCCTTCGGAAAACTAAGAGCTTACGATCGGATGGCCAGACAAGATATCCAGCAAGGATTTATGGAAACGCTCAAAACAGTGTCCTTAAGCCCTGGAGATGAAGAAAAGGATGGAGTGGACATGCTCTGAGAAGCAAGGCGTCTAAAACCGCTGTACCCATCCTTTGAGTTATGATTAAAGTTAAGGTGGATAACTATTAGTTTCTATTTATAGTTCTACCCTTCCATTGGTTAGGGTTAAAATTAAGGTGGATCATTCCTAGTTTCTGGAACCTACACATCTACCCCTCCATTCGGTTAGGGTTAAAATAAAGGTGGATCATTCCTAGAACCTACATATCTACCTTTTCATTCGGTTACGGTTAAAATTAAGGTTGAACATTCTTAGTTTCTGACCAACTACACATCCACTCCTCCATCACGTTAGGGTTAAAGTTAATGTGGAACAACTGTGCCTGGAAATTATGTACACATCTACCCCTCCATTGGGTTAAGTCTAAAGTTAAACGGGATTAATCCCATTATTTCGAAACAACACAACTACCCAGCCATTGAGCTACGCCTATTGTTAAGCTGGATTACACCATTTTATTGGAAACAGCACATTTACCCCTCCATTGGGCTAGGTTAAGCTGGATTAATCCCATTTTTTGGAAACTGCACATCTACCCCAACTGGAGAAGGTCTAAAGTTAAGGTGGAAAACTGTTTCTGGAATCCCATCTATTGGGTTAAGTATAACAGTTAAGTTGGATCATTCCTGAATTTTGGAAAAACTACTCTACAACCAACTCTTTGGTTAGGTTAAAAACCAAGACAAATTAATCCTGCGCTCCACTTGCCAACACCTGGATAAACGGAAGTGAGCACGATTGGGATAGATTCCGGCGTGGAAAAATTGCAAGCCATTTTAATCTACCCTCATAGATAAATCTGGCACACACATAAATTAGTCATTTTACACTCAATATTTATTACTATTATAGAACACAGTTTAACCTTGATACGGGCTTCTTACTACTTTGCTCAGTAACATAAGCCGTCATAACACATGTCACATAAGTAAATTTACATTCATTCTGAATTAAAAATATTTATTTTAAAATAAACTGAATCGCTGTGTTAGACAATCATATCTACTTTCAAAAATTTACCTTTTCCCGACCCCAGACTGAAATAGTTTGATATTGTAAATAAAGAGAATTGTGGAACTAAAATCCTATTGGAAGTTTACGCAAAATCGGAACAGGGAAAAACTATTTTCTGCAATTTTTAACGTGAATGCAAAACAAAGGAAAGTCGAAAGTTTTCAATGGATAAAACAATGATCTGAATCTGAATCATTTTAAAACAATTTCAGTTGTGTTCTTCTGTAACAACGATTAAAATTTACCAAAAGTACGAAAAAATGGCGAGAAATTTCTATAACTATAATTGTGAAATACATATTGTATTGAAGATTATGTTCAATAAACATTTAAGCCTTACTCAAAAATGAGTGCAGAAAAAGGGCATCACGTAAAAGAATATAAAGCTTGAATCGCTTGAATGAAATAAAGGCGAGCATGCTTCAGCACGTTAAATTTCTCACATTTAAATTACACAAGAAAAGAGAGAGATAAAATCTAGTCCAAGTCTAGTTTAGTATATGTTAATTACGTGTTTCTCTTTTCTTGATTAGTTTTCTTCTTCTGGAATAGTTCCATCTTCTGCTACTATTCTCTGTTTGCGAACTGTAAGTTAGAGAAGGAAGTAGATCAAACTGGGAACTAGGATGATCACAATGCTAGTTATGACGATAATTTAAGTAGAATTTTTTTTGGTGTAAATGATAATCATGGTGATGTAAATCATAGTGGTGACCACTATGATGTAAATGAGGCAGGGTGTAATTTTCAGAATGCAGAATGAAGAATGCAGAACGTGACTGCATTATACTAAGTCAGTGATAAAACGAACGTTGAGGACTTTTCTGTAATCGCGGCCATAGGGCTAGGGTTGGAGTTAGGATTTAGGCTTGGATGTACTTCTGCTGACCTAATATAATGTAGTCGTATTCTGCACTTTGCAAATTACACCCGCCATGTAAATGTTGCATAATTGATTCCATCTGAATTACA
>ERZ1740055.523-NODE-523-length-10822-cov-8.716727_pt1 | contig 10822 bp, 2 predicted proteins | sample MGYA00581747_ERZ1740055 | MGnify/ENA primary metagenome ERZ1740055 (study PRJEB43018, sample SAMN04849739) | marine metagenome | isolation source: floating plastic debris | place: Pacific Ocean | collected 2008-08-28 | study: EMG produced TPA metagenomics assembly...
GAAAAGTTGCCGAGCAACTTGTGGCTAGGCCTAGTTGCGATCTTTTGTGAGTATTGCAAACAAGGTCTTCAATTTTTTATATCAAATTCATGCCATCCAGTCTTTTTATTTCAAGATAAATTTGTTTTTCATACATTTGTTTCTCTTGTGTATGTGATATCTTATCACAAAAATGGGAAATCCCGCAAATACTTGCTGCTCTTGAAAAATGCTAAAATAAATTGAAGACTATGAAAAGATAAATTGAAGACAAATGGAAAGATTTATGAGAGATCAAATAGTACAAGTGACCATTGAATGGGACATTTTTCAACAATTTTTTTTTGTTTTTAATACTGACTAAGATACCAATCAAGGTTTGGGATGCGGGAAGATGTCGAAAACAAACGGTTGTATGCTCCAGTTTCGTGGGGCAGTGGATATACCCAATCTGTTGTATTAGATAGGTTAATAGCCAATAAATGATAAAAATACACCCATTTTATGTTTTATTGTATGTTGTATTTCGTTCAGCCCATGCGCGCCACATTTTATCATCCATTGATAAACGGGTATAGACTTATAGTTTGCCCTTTATAATTTTTCTTTATCTCTAAAATTGTTTTGAAAGAGTCGGGAAAACAAAATGAATGCAAATGAGAGCTTTTTGAGAGCTCTTTATTTCAACTGTAAATAAGGCATGAACAGTTAAAAAGACTTAACATTTATATCATCATTCTTTTGTGCACAATCATTTCAAGTGCATGTAGTTCAGATTACGTCTATCTGCCCTGCACACAGTGTTTTTGCTTCTCTGTTCAAATATCTCCCAAAAGAAGACCGACTAGGCACAATTTAAAGAGTCCTAAGAATGCATGTTATGCTTGACATCCAAAATCTAAGCTAAAACTTGTCTGTTTTATAATATGAAAATAACAAAATGCTTTCAGTGATTCTTCCCCAGGGAAGGGGCATTTATCCTGTTTTGCCATCCATAACTGCCCCAGTAGGTGAGGCATTTTCTGATTTCTGCATTACCTGTGAGGCGAATGCCCCACTTTGCCCCACCACGTCCCAGGTTGGTGGGTTAGGGGTTTACTTTAACTAGTGCATTACATTTTCCAGGCTGAACAAATCTAAATTTACCTAGCGAATTTTCTTTTTTTTAATTCGGTGTTACAAGTTTGTAAAATTGTAGAACTCAACTTGAATCCATATTTATGATATACATCTGGAAAACAGCGTCTGGCACATATATATATATATATATATTTTATTTATATATATTTTATTTATATAGGTTCAACATAAAATTAATACAATTGCTTTTATCAGCGAAGATAGACGTTTTTTTTTTGTAATTTAAAGCATTTCGCGTCTTATATTTTTCTAGAATTTGGTATTAATACTTTGTGAAGTCAAGCTATTATTTTTAAAACCTTTGACATTATTTGCGAGAACTGGGAATTTCATTTTTCGCCACGTTGGTTTAAAAATAAAAGTCAGGAGATCAATTTGGTCAACTCTGCTTAATTCATATACTAACTAAAAAGTTTTATGGATACATTTAGTTTTACATTTACAGAATACATAATCTTTTGACTTTTCACTTCTGAAGTTCAGGAAAATGACTTTTGAATGAACTGAAGTTATAAATTTCGCTCACTTACAAAGTCATAAAGTTTCAGCTACACTTTGCATGTTTTCACCTTAGAAATAAAATATTTATATTTTACTGATAAAAATGACGTTCAAATGAAGTAAATACTGTATGTACTATAGTTTGCACATTAGAATGAAAAGGACATGCAGAGCCTAAAAACAAAGAAGAACAAAAACATTCTTTCATAAAACCTATGAAAACCTGGTTAAACTTACAGTACATTACTCATGTTACGCATTTTCAAAAAATTCTAAAAGCTTCACAAAATTTCCAGTGCGCTACAGAGAAAGAAAGTCCGAGTTTACGCAGCTATGCGTCTTCTTGTTCATATCGGTTGAAAAATACTGCAGACGGTGTGATTTAAAAATCCCAAACTGCAAAGATTCCATAATGGCGGGTTCTGAAAAATCTCGCTTGGCCGCTTGCCAAAGTGAGTTCGAGCTAATCAGTGTGTGAATTCATATTTGGTAAACCTTGCGCAAGAATTCCAATTTCTCACTAATCTGTGGCTAAAAGAAAAAAAAACAGCCCGATTTTAAGACTAGTTTTGGTTTGCCACAGGCAACCCATTAAAAAATTTATAGGGTTATAACCTTTCTACAATCAGTACACCTTCCGGGCACTCATTAAAAATTTGACTCTACTCATCAGTTGCTTTACGCGCACACGACAACCGGCTGATGGGTTGCTTATGAAGGAAAGCAGATGATGTCGGCAAACTTTGTGAGCAGTTGGGTGGAGCCGTGCAGAGTTGTTTTGTGGTTACATGCAGTAGATTGTGATTCAAAACATCTGTAAAAGGTTTCCTTATAAACCAATGAGGTGCCGGAAGCGTTCAACCGCAAATAAAAAGCAAATTGAACGCTAACTTTTGTTGCCAAAAACCTACAAACGTAATATGAAACTAATAAAAACATACATGATACAAGTTTGAAAAATAAATTTACACGACGAAATAATCCTGTAATTATTTTAAAAGGGCAAGTGTACCTCTATAAGATTTTGCCCTTTTGCCAATATTTGAAAAGTTTACCGTGAATTTACAGATCACGAGAAGGAACTAACCTTTCACAATTTTCTTAGTTTTGTATAAAATTGCGGGTTTCCGAATAGGAAACCTGATTTCTCAACTTGAGTTCCTGTTACCAAAATGACAAAATACAAAATTTTGTACTTGCTGACAAATGTCAGTTTGTTCCATAAATATCTCACCAACCAATTTGTCATTTTTTATAACAACTAACAGGCGATTGAATAAATATTTGGAGACAAGTCCGCTTATTCTACGCTGGATTGTTTTTGATAAAACAAAATAGACACATCGGCTGTTGATTTTAAAAAAACACCGAGTCTCAGTTAAACACTTGCTTCAACTAAGCTTATTTAATCGTCTCTGAAATCCTCTTACACGCCTTAATGAAAAAATGACATTTGTTCTTGAGACTAAGGAATGTTTCTTTGGTTAATCTGCCTTTTAGCACAGCCGTGACCTTTATTCGGAGTTTTTGATGGTGCGCTAAATTACCTTGCAGACAAGTCCCCTGGAGTCTGTGAAGTTATTTAAGCTCCTCGAGTATCAAATGGATTTACTACCCTTGCAATGGTTAACACTCAGAGTAATGGCTTATCGTCACGAGGAAGCGCAGCCATTTGCTGAAGAACACTCATTCCTTATCTTCCGAGAGTAAACTTTTTCGTTCGGTTCCTATGTTTACTGAAATAAACATCTTGTTGACCAAGGGTTATCTATAAACACAATCGGACACACCACTCCATCTCAAATGACTGTTGGACGCTCGTGATTGGCGCGTTGACGACATTTTCTTGAAGTTCAGCAACTGAATGGCTTTTGTGTTGTGTTAGCCAATAAGATAATTGAAAAAGCTGTCAAGAAAATCAAAGGTGCAGTTTTGGATGATTCCTCTGCGGGAATCTTTCGTTTCACGTCCCTCAAAACCAAGAATGGTAAGTCGATACTCAACTGTCAGACTGATCTGTTGGGTTGAAATTTCTAAGTCTGTATCTTTGTGTTATTGCTTTTCATTGTTGCTGGGAAGCCAAAGACAGATTCGTGATATCCTCAAACTAACCGAAAAGTCATTGCCAATCTGTGTTGTAATTTTCTGGACGGCACACACACTTGGCACAATTGCTCATCATCTAGCGTCCCGCCATAAATTGAACCCTCAATCGCTGGAAATTCCATTCGAATTGCAAGTAAGTAATTGCTTTCCTGTATTGGAGATTATCGGCACAAGTACTTTTAATTTACTTTGCCATTCCTCCGTAAAATGTAAGTAACTCAATAAATAAAAAGAATTTGAATGGGTCAACGACGATAGCTACTCAAATTTTTCATTGCAGGAATGGTGTCGTCATGAACACGGCGTGCAAAGTATGTACATTGTGATCTGTTAACGAAATTCTAGTGGGGCACTTGTTGGAGCTACTTCGCAGCATGCCCTTTAAAGATCATCGTCATATTTTAATGAGGTAGCAGATCATCTAATTTCATGTTAAAGTTCATGCATACGACTACGAGTCGAGAGTGTAATTCCATATAATTTAAATCAAACGCGATTTCTCATCTCTCGAGTGGGGAAGCGTAGAGGCGTCAAGGTTTGCTACCCGTGGTGTAGCCGTTGTTGAACAACAAATTGTCAAACAACTGAACATTGTGTCAATAATATTTAACAAAGAGTCGAAGGGCAAGTTGAATTATTGTCCAGCATGACAGACAAAGCCGATAGTAGGTCGGTTAGTCACGCTCATGATCAGGAAACCCAAACAAATTTTGATATCAACACAAACAATTCTGTTCGTGCGGCGAACAACCACACACAAAGACAGCTTTCACAAGTATCTAGAATGCACTCAAGTCTTCCTTTTCGTCATCCACCGTCTCCAGCTGCATGGAACAGGGGGTATTACTATCCTCCGAGCGCTCCATACTCGGAACATTGTTATTCCCCTTATGAGGGGCATTACCCTTCCCCACATGGTCACCCAAGTCATTATACTTACCCTATTCCACAGTGGCATCAACCGACAAGTCCAGTTTTGGGTCCAAATGTACCAATTCACAATGCCATACGTCGACAAGGCTATCCAATGGATGGGTACCACCATCCTTATTACTTGCATAACTCCATGGTAGCACCAGGTGTTAATGCCATGATTTCACATGAACCAACAACTCCACACCAAGAAATTGAGATCGCACGACCAAAACCCGAATGGCCAAGTGGCCATGGTCCACATATACCATCTAAATTTTCAGTTCTACCATCTGACTATCTAAGGGCAATGAGTAGTCGAGGGGCAGGTACAGAGTGCACAGGTCCACCGTCTACTGCCACCAGCCTTAAATCAACAGAAATAGAGTTTCCAGCAAATATGTCAGCAAATTCCAGTCCAAGACCGACCAGGAAACTTAGTCGGAAAAGAGCATTATCGAATTCTCCATGTTCGATTGATGCAATAGACTTGAACTCTATTATTCGATACTCACCAGATGCGTTGTTAGCTTATGTATCAGGCTCAAGAGCTTCATCAGCCAGTTCATTTGGACATATAATAACCCCGATTGCTCTTTCACCTGATAATCCTCGTACACCAACAGCCATGCACCCTTGTCCGGTGAGGCAAAACCCATTCATTACACCTCATGCACCACCATTACAGTCGCCAACTACAACCACAACAACTGCTAACCAAAAAGATGTTCCATCATCAACAACCAACATGGAAAATGACCATGAAGAAGATATGAGCTGCACAGAGTCTGTGAAAGCATCCAGTACTTATGAAACAGAATCTGCACCAGCAGTCAAAGACGAAGCTATGGAAGAATGTCAGCTGGATTCAACTACTTCACCTAGTGCCGAAACAAAGGTTTGCTATAGCTAGTGTCTCTGGTTTTTTTGTGTGTTTTGTTTTTAAAAAGTTTAAGACACATAGCTAGTCTGGGATTTTTGGACTTTTCAAGATATAGAATTAAAAATTATTAAGTTTAAGTTATAAATTAGTAGATGAGTTCAACTAGCATGATTACATGCATGCAGCTGTATTGCTTTACAGTAAATTATAAAATTATATAAAATTTATGCAAACTTTGGTTTGGTATCTTGATCTATTTGAAATTATGCATCAGCCTCCCAGCTGCAGGAGGTAAATACTTTTTTGAAGGACTTGAATAGTGCAGTCTCTGAATGAAAATGTTGTAAATGCAATGCATTCTTTTGAGTCTCCTAGTTTTATTAGTGATTCTTTTTGTAAACTGTAGGTTTGAGTTGCTTTACACATGCATTGAAGCAGGAAAGCAAGTCTGTATGTTTAATTTGTGAAGTGTAGATTGGTAGAAAATGGAAACAAGATTTAGCTATAGAGTTAAATAGATCACTAAACAAGTATTCTCTTCAAGGGTCTCTATGAACAGTGGCTTTTTGAAAATTCACTTAGACTTCATAAAATACTATTGTTATACATTTTATTATTTAATATGTTTTTAAACTTAAATTCAGAAATCATATTTTAGATATACTGTAACAAAAAATATTTTGCTTAATTAATAAAATTAATATTATGGCAGCCTAAAATACTAAGTTGTTTTTTTCTTTTAATTTCTGGGATAAAATGCATTAAAAAAAGATCAGTGCAGTGCAGTGGAAATGTACTATTCTTCAAGTGAGAAATTCTCTTTTCAATTATTGGCTAAGCATTCTCATAATGCTCCCACTTTTGATAATTCAGACATTAATCACTGTATCTAGATGTTCCTAAATAAGAAGGCTGTGATTTAAATTATTGTTTAGAATTGCTTTGTTTTTGTTATAGAAGTTTAGATCTGTTATGTAATTGTTAATTATCTTATCCTTTTAATATATTGAATAAGTATAACCTACATGATTTACTTTGGGATTATGTTGTCCCATAGCTAATCGGACAATAACCAACTAAAATAATATGGGCTTTTATTATTCTTAAAATAGTAAACTCCTAGGAATTGGACCTAATCCAGCTTAGTACACAAATAAAGCAGATTATATATGATTGTTGATATGTTAAAAGTATGTGTTACAGAAATTGGTTCACACTAATATGCCTTGGAGTATGTGTATTTTATTTACATATTAATTATTGATTGTATACAGTAAAGTTTATTATATGGGTTTACTGAAGGCAAGGAGTTTGAATTTGGATTTTAAAACATGCTTGAAATTATTGTGGTTTGGAAAAGTGAAGTTCAGTCATTCTTTTGAATTAGAACAAAAAGTGCTTAGTCTATTTATAATTACTCTTACTAGTATTTCTCTATAGCCAGATTATGTCTTATAAAGTGTTAGGCAACAGTATATTGATCAAAGAAGGACCTAATATCACTTCCAAAATGCACACTGTAGTTATGATTATAGTTTCCTTAACCATTACAATTTACTGCTTAATTGGATTGCCTCTGATGACAACAAACAGAAACCATGGTTGTGCACCTACTCAATACTGCACCATGCTTTTATATGATTAATATATAATTTCCTATAAACATTCCACCAACAAATCTCATCCATCAGTTATGATTAGGAATTTTGTCAACAAGAGTGAATTGCATAATAATATGGAATTCTAATTGAAGTTAGGCTAATACGGTAGCTGTTCTTACAGTTAAAAACACTTGAAACTAAATAAGTATTTAGTGATGATAGCTGTATCATGTGGTATCATGTGATGGCTATCATTAAAATATTTGTTTCAAATATTAACCAATATTTGGTCATGGATAAAAACTAATTTACACTGGTAGTTTTATTAGTCTAAGAGTACATTTCATGATTGAATATTACTTTCATAATGGAGAACTAATGAAACTGTTTTGACAGTACTGTATGAATTAATAGTTTTATAGATGGAAGATGCAAAGAATCGAGCGAGGTGGAAGTGGGAGAGATTGCTGGCAGAGTGGGGTAAATCCGGCCACCCTCGTTTATGGGGATAAAACCAGATCAAAACTGGAAAACACATGTGTATTTCTACTGTACTTAGTGTTAATTAATTAATTCAGAGTTGAGCAAGATACCAAGTAGAGTACTTTTTCTTTTACCTTATGTAACAGTTTTTAAACCCTACAAATTTAGGTGTTATTTATTAAAAATAATAAAATAGTCGTTTTAAAAAACAAAGGTACAATGCTTAATTAACAACATACAGTAGGGTTAAAAATCTTTATAAGTACGTATTCCAAAGTAGTTGGAGGCACTAAAATTTCATTTGCCATGAATGTTAGCCTTACACTGCTTGCAACAAATTTATTAATTAAAAATTCATCCTGAGTTATTACAAGGTCTAAATTATTTGTTGACTAGTTAGTTATGCTAAAATAATGATGATTTTTGTTTTGAACTCTTGAAATATGAATTAATGATTGGTAGCAGATGCAATTAAAAACAGTAAAACAAGACAGTATTTAATAAATCAAAATGTTTCAGTGTCAGAACAAACTGTAGATAAAATTAAGCATAGCTTAAATAAATCTGTTAAGAATTTCTTGTGATTTACAAGGAGCAGGTCTCATTCATTGGGCATTAGCAAACTAAATATTGTGACATTGGCCATAAGAGTTTTGAGTTTGAAAAACTCTTTCTATGCATGGGAAATTATTAAAAAAGCTGTTTTGGTTTAAAACTTTGTTTGTAAAACTTTAAGATTCTTGCTGGCAATGGAACCAAACTAACTCCTGAGCCATGGCATAAGTCAATATTTTTCTTTCTCACATAATTACATGGAAAGATATTGGAATGAGCTGAAAGTGGATAAATAAAATATTTTGTTTTGTTTTGTATATAAACTAAATAAATTTTAAATAATCTCAGCTCAGGTCTTAGGTTATCTCTTCATTGATATAGCAGGTTGGTTCTGATGCTGAGGCTGATTATGGACCAGGAGAAGGAGATCATCAAGAATTAGTTTGCTACTGGAAAGACTGCAACAGTGTGTTTGAATCACAGGAGGAGTTGGTAAAACATGCAAATGGTGATCATATTAAAAAGGAAAGAAAAGACTTTACATGTTATTGGAAAGACTGTAGTAGAGAGCAAAAGCCATTTAAAGCTCAATACATGCTGGTTGTCCACATGAGACGACACACAGGAGAGAAGCCACATAAGTGTACAGTAAGTACAATCACATGTATAGAAAATTATTGGATCACCAGGGTTCTCAGTATAAGCCTGAAGCCGGTGGAATTTTGCCGATTGTGCGGACGAAGGTAGCTGCCTGTAGTGGTTGTAAAGTTCTCTTTGACTTAAAAAAATGTGCATGTAAAAATAAATTGTATGGATTGTTCAAAACAAATTTTTGCATCAGTTTTCTGGTCAGCTAAAATAAATGAAATCTAGTATTGGAATTCAGCACATATGTGATGATAATTGACTAAAAATGTAGCTGCCTGTTGATACATTTTGACTGCCTGATGAAATTGGTACTGAGAACCCTGGATCACCTACAAACAGGTACCCATTCCCAGGTTTGAATTAAGATTGCCCAAGGGTTTGGGAAGATTTTTTCTTTGTCAAAAACCAGGATACAGTATATTCACCCATAAAAATATTTGACCCTATTTATATTTTATCTGATTGAACATATTCAAGGACCCTACATGCACTCTGATTGGACAAAACCCCATGTTTTAAATAGGTAGTCAATGACTCTGTGTGACTATTGCTATGTCAGCTTTTGGGAAAGATAAGATAAAATGATTTACATCAATATTAAGTGATGCTTATGTAGCAATTATTTCAGTGTATAACAAGTCAAATATCTTTATATTATTTTTTTAGTATATGTATTTATTCAGGTGAGGCGATCTCTCAATAAAAAATTTTAATAGCACAAAAGCTCTGAGGTCCATTACGAATGGTTGAAGATGCTGCATACAGTGTATACTGGGTTGCTTGTGTTCCTGACTATAGTCTAATTTCTTTGACACTGTGGAGAAGTATTTACAGTTTCCTGGCTGCATGAGTCTAAATTTTATTTTTATTTGGTGTTATACGTTTGCAAAATTGTAGAGTTTTTGCTGTCACAGTGAGATCACATTAAGTGACCGAGCAGAGATAGCAATTCTAATCAATAAAAAAAAAGCAGAGTGTAAAGAAAAAACAAGGCATGCAGGAATCCTGGGTAGAATTTTTCATGCACAAGTGTGACCAGGATCCCTTGCGCACTACAATGCTGACGTCAACCACGTTGAGCACAACTTTTGTTCTTTATTGCCTTTATTTTGGTCAAGGAAAGAATGGTTGGTATTTTACAGCTTATTTTTTTGAACTTGTGGTCAACAAGATGCTGCACATAGCTTATACTGGGTTGCCTGTAATCCTGGCTGTGGACAAAATGGAAAAGTTTTGACAGTCTCGTGGCTGCATGAGTCTGTAAAAGCTTTTTTTATTGTTTATCATTACTTGTGGTGACAGTGTAAAATCTATATTATAACAAATGAAGAAGCCTAAGCCATGCATTAGACTGTGATAAAACACTCTGGGCATTTGAGAGCACTTGAGAATTGTAACACTCTCTCACAGCTAGTGTTTTCTACATTTCCCTCGTGTTCTGAAATGCCTGTCCTGTTTTATCATAGTGTTATACATTGTTAAATAAAGAATACTACCGTAATTGTTCCAATTTAAGTGCCCCTCCAATTTAAGCGCCAACCAACAGAATATTTTTGCCTTTTCCCCCATTTTTAGTGCCATGCAAAAAAATTATTTTTTTTTGGCACTTAGTCTTTTGAGGAAAGTTTTTAATTTTTTTTTCACCTGATAATTTTAATCGGATTATGGCCATAATATCTGAGGAAATCTTCCAGATTCAAGTTAAGAAATTTCAAATTTACAGCTATGCTAGAGGAAGTTTGTGCAGCCCGTGAAAATAAAACCGCAGCGTCTTTTTGACCCGACAAGTATGCAGTAAAGTCACTCATGTGGAACAATTCCCAGAGAGCACGTTTTTCTCAAATAAATTTGAACGCGAATTTCATCATTTGTCGTGAGTTGAATCTTAAGAAACTTAAAAGGACGAGAATCTACATGTGGTCCCTACACTGAATGTTCTTCTTTTATATTTGAAACTTCTGCATTTTAAGTGAGGAAATCTTATCTCTCAGGATCATGGAAACAATTTTTTGAA
>ERZ1740055.524-NODE-524-length-10820-cov-7.603437_pt1 | contig 10820 bp, 4 predicted proteins | sample MGYA00581747_ERZ1740055 | MGnify/ENA primary metagenome ERZ1740055 (study PRJEB43018, sample SAMN04849739) | marine metagenome | isolation source: floating plastic debris | place: Pacific Ocean | collected 2008-08-28 | study: EMG produced TPA metagenomics assembly...
CATTATCATTATTATTATTATTATTATTATTATTATTATTATTATTATTATTATTGATACCACTTGGCTCGTAATGCGTTTACCTATTTTAAGAAGATATTTAATTACTAGTAAATACTGACGATACTGCTGGAAACAAACCTGTCAGTTGCAATCGCTGTAAATGTTAGGACAGAGTTGCTCACAGCTAGACCCTGGATACAAAGCACAGACTTACACAACACCAAACCGAGGGTTCCCTCTATCCAATCATATTTTCCTGTGACCAGAATTTTCATGTAGGTCGGCATGTTGAACACCGTAATAAGGAGGTCGCTAACGGCATTGTTGATTAGCAAATAGTTTGTAACTGTGCGCATGTGTCGTGACTTTGCGATAACCGCTATAAAGAGACTGTTACCGACAAGAGACACCAGCATGATGAGAGAATAGATTAGGATCTTTGTCACTTTGACTGACAGCTCCTCCTGATAAGGTGGGCAAAAGAGACTGCCATTCCTTGTTGGATCCTCTGAAAGAACATAATACCCAGAATAATTGGAGGGCAACTCCATCATAAGCTGTGCAGAGCAATTGAATTAGATTATTTTCCTGGTTGCAAAAACTTTTTTCGTTGCTGAAATGTGTTTCGTGTATGTAGAAGTCCAATGTCTTTACCGTTGAGTCCTGCAGTTGTTCCTTTATGCGATTGTTTATTTTATAATTTAAGGACTGAAGACAAGACTGACATGAGCAGTTAGAACCTTTCTGTGAATGACGTTCTCCAATAAATTGCCTCACTTTCGCAGACTTTCTGTAATTTGAAAAGCAAAGGTAATAAAAGGTTTTCCGAGACATGAAACAATACTCTTTGAGTTTTCACGATATTCGAATGACTGAAGACAATAGAAACACTTTTCGACAAGCACACTATTGTTAGGCAAGTGTCAATTGAAACAACTATAAAATTACAAAAGTTGGGAAAATGAATTTATATCTTTACTAGAAACATTTTAAAAAAGCCAAAATAGTAAGAAGATAAAAGATAATTTTGTTTCTGCGTTTGTTATATCGCGTAAAATAGATACTTAATTTTTTATTTTTTTTGTTATTTTTTTCTCGGACAAAAACCAAATTTTTCCGTTCGCAAACTGTTTTATATGGCAACACAATGTGCCTGGCAAACCGAGTTTTTATATCAAAAGCCGTAGTTTCAGAAATTGTTTTAACAATGAGAAATTCTTGTGTACATCTCAAGGATATACGCCTTTTAACAACTAATCTTAAGGGTTTACGAGCTAAAAGCACTTACCAAACGCAGCCGCTGTTTCGAGCAGATGTTTCCTTTCCAGACTGTTTCGGACCACTTTACTTTCCTTTTAACCGTCGACTAAAAGCTTTTTAGGGTAACATCGATCAACTTGTCGATACAAGACTCGTATTTTGACATTTCTTTTGATAAAAAAAGCCTCGTTTAAACTGAGTTGAATATTTATGAAACTCCTTTGTTGGTAGCGAGAGTTTACAATTCAAAGTTAATGTAACTTAAGAACAAGATATTAGTTCAAATGAACAAATTAACTTTATTAATGACAAATATTCATCTAGCCGGGCTAAGAGACGTAAATCCTTTCAAACAGGGGAAGAATATTAATAATTTATATAATATATTCTTTTCGTCTCCACCACTAAAACATAATCAAAGCTAATATCTTTTACCCAAAAATCGAGCTGTGTTTTGGGTTCGGGATCTTTCTCAAACTGTGACTTGAGCAATTAATTCGGTAATATACAGAATTCTATTTTACTGTTTTCGTTTTTGCGGTCAAAAACAATCGATAAAGTTAATAAACGAATAGAGGAGAATAAAAAGTGAAAGCTAGAAGATTTAAAACGTTTTTACAACCATGCAGGTATCGCATTATTAAGAAGCTACTTTGTATGTTTAGAATGAGTGTAAAATTCATGAATAATAAAAGAAAACCTCATTCAAAATGAAATGTCTTCTTTAAATTCTAAAACAAACAGCATTCATTTTTTGGAATATTCATTCTTTTATAGCATTCCAGTGAGATGTATCTGCAGGAAAAAGATGTCAGAAAAAAATAGTCGAGTTATGAAAAAATTCTTTTCATTAATTAAAAGTGTTCATTATATTTTAGAACGTTCGGTAACAATTTCAATCGCATACATTCATATAAAACCTGGCTACTCCCAATATTTCATAGTGCGTTCATAATTTATCTGTATACTAAATAAACCAATTCAACCAATGAAAACCCTCGAATAATTTATAAAGTTCTGCTATTTGTTTGCTTCTTTTCATGTGTTTGGTATGCTGCGGCAAGTTCAATGAAATCAAACCGGCAAAGCGGTTTAGCTGGTAATTAGATTTTGAAGTTCATATCCCTTCTGCAAGAGATGAAATAAAAAAGCATGCTTGGAAAATGGTTTGCTAGCTTTAATCCAGCGATCAAGAAGCAGTGAAGCTTAATAAAAGAAAGGTTAAAGGGTTAAAAAGAGAAAAGAAATAGATAAAATTTTTAAATATAGCATTTTTAAAGGAAACTTGTATTACACTTTCTGTTTTGGTGATTGGAAGTGTAGTGTTTCTCATAAAGCAACGGCGAAAAATCTAGACAAATTGTTACCATATTCCAACACAAAACGTCTTGAAGTGCAGAAGAAAAAGAAGATAAAGAATTATAGAATTATAAAAAAATAATTTTTAATTTTTTTCAGATTTTAAAGATTTTAACTGAGAAATTTACTTTCATTTAATAAAATATTAGGAAAACCGAAAAATTAACAAATTTCCGTAAAACAGGGGAAAGTCGCAAGTAAAAAGTTCGAAAATTCGCCGGGGTTCAAATCAAAGCATGAGAGAATAATTCAAGACATGAAAACACAAGATCAATTCGATTTGGTAAAAGAACGTTGGTCACTGATAAAAATGCAATTGCTTGAGCAAGACAGGTGAAACAGACTAAACTAAAAGATGATGATATTTGTTAAATTCACGCAGTTCATTAGTTTCGCGCAGAAATTTTTTCTTCATCCTGTTATTTTTCCGCTTTTCGTACTCACTGCAATCTTATTTCATTACTATCAAACCTTGGCAATGGTTCGACAGAAAGTTGTCCATTTATCGAGCGCTATGACATCAGTACAGTAGGCTTTTGTTTAATCTACGACAACAAAACAATATCCAAGAAATTTAAATTGCGTCAAAATCAAGACATTTCGAACACGGGTTTGTTCCAGATTCGCTAAACGCCTTTTTAATCTGAATGTTTTCTATCTTGTAAACTTTGTCGCAAGGTTTCTTCATTATCAACAGATGGGACTTTCACTTACATTAGATGAACATTTCAGTCAAATTTGTAACGTATCCTTCAAACTAATCTTTGGATGACCGACATGACGACTTTCCTTTTGGACCAAGTAACCAACTGAGACCCTCACATGTCTGTTTAGTTTAGTTAACTCTATGGTATTGTAGGCAGTCACTGTTAGTCATTTGAATCTCCCCTCCAAAACCGATTACGTGCTGTTCTGTTTAGTTAACCCTATGGAATATACTGAGTAAACAGTTACTCTTAGTAGTCAAAGTGTCCCCTCCAGAACCGTTTATAGGTCTGTTTAGTTTAGTTAACTATATGGTATTGTAGGCAATTACTGTTAGTCACTGGAATTTCCCTACTCCGAAACCCCTCAAAAGTTTCAGAGTATAAACTCAAGTAACCTGGCTGGCTTTTTGACCCATCGCACCGACACACGTCGAGACTTTCGGGCCTTTGGAACAAAATTAAAGTTGGCTTTTTTTGTACATGTACAACTGCTGCACTTTGCGAGGTTTTTGTTCGTGTTCTTTTCAAAATGGAATTGAACCCTTACTGAATGCCGGATTTACAGTATTTGGTTTGTTTTGTGGTGGCGATCACAGGAAGCAAAAATATGCAAAAAAAGATCAACTTTCATTGACAAGAGGGCAATGTTTACTTAATCAAGGAACCTTCCTGCCTTGCGGACGAGTGAAAACACTTAATAATGGTCAAGTTCTTCTAATCATTCCTTGAATGATAGAATTTACTTCCCGAAGGACTGCTGAGTAATTTTAACATAAGGTAAGATTAAGTTTTCTTTTACGGTTCAAGTTGCAGTTTTTGATAAATTTCATTCAATGCTTGGTCTTGCTCCTGAAAAGTATCCTGATCCGTGTTCACGTAAATTTGTAAAAGTTTTGTCTTTTAAATAATAAAAAAATAATAATAATAAATAATAATAATAATAATAATAATAATAATAATAATAATAGTAATAATAATAAAATCTACAACGCGGAATACCTAGAATTCCAAATCATCCGGTAGTTCTGCCATGAACCGCGGAGCGTTTAACGAAATACTTACATAAAGACTCAGGAGCTAATTTGTTTACGCATTTAATGCTAATACTAAATCATTAATTAATATCTTTTCTGAAACAATAAGCCATTTTAGGGATCTACGACCCTCGGATATATGGTCAAACTTCCGTAAACCTAATACTATTCTGGCTGCAAAGTTCTGCACTAGTTGCAGTTTATTTATGTTTGATTTAGTTATATTTCCCCACACTGAGGAGCAGTAGAACAATTTAGTAAACACAAAGCTATTGATAAGTAATAAAAGTGTTTTCTTATCTAATAGGTGCTTAATCCTATTTATATGTACAAGCTGATTCATACAACCAGCAGCTGTTTTAATAATATGTACATTGTAGGTAAGTCCTTGATCAATAAATACACCAAGGTCCTTAGCAACTGGGATCGGTGAAATAGTTTTATCTAATAATGACAATGAAACAGTAGGAAGCTTCTTAGTAAGCTGTGGTAAACCAATAACAACCAATTTTGTCTTATCAGGTTTTTAAGCAAAGAGCTTGATGCACACCAATTACTGATATTTATAAGATTGATATTTACTGCTGAGATAGCACTTTGTGAATTATACACTGGGAACTCAAAATACAATTGGCAGTCATCGACATATGCACTAACTTGGCTATGGCTAATTGTATTAATGAAATCATTAATATAAACGGTAAAGAGAAATACAATTAATATATTATTCAGTTAGTAACATATGGATTAATATGATTATCCAGTTGATAAGATATGAAATAATACTATACAACTTGAGTTTGTTACAGACTATCTCATGTGAAACTGAGTCAAAGGCTTTCCTGAAATCGAAGGAGTACACTCTAACAAAATCAGCGTCCTTGTCCAGCCACTTTGACTAATAATATTAGCATTTAAGGAGGACCATGGTTGTGTTCTGTCCCTCTATTTATAAGCAAACTTATCAGATCGTATTTGTGATTTGAGAGTAGTAGATAGATTTTGTTTACATATCAACTTTTTAAACTTCTTATTATGATATTGGTTAGCGATATCGGCTGTAGCTGATTGCAATTATTTAACGGTGATTATTTAATGGAATGGGCATTAAGACGTTGCCAATTTCCACTCCAAGGGTACTGCTTGATGTCTGAGAGAGCTGTTAAAGATCCTTGTAATTACGGGTTCCAGACGAAAAGCATAATCGCACCAAAACAAGTAAGGAATCCATCAGGACCACCCGCAGTAAGCTTTTGGTGAGCTATGACATCCTTCAGGACCACCCGCAGTAAGCTTTTGGTGAGCTATGACATCCTTCAGGAATTACAGATAGCCTTGGAGCAGAATACCCATTACCAGTATTAATAGCCTGGAAAGAGGGGTTAATATCGTTAGGGCATAACACTGAACTGACTGGAATGCCTCGACTTTTCCTAATCCTTTTTAATTCAGCAATATATTGACTAATGGATTCACCTTCTCTTTAGTCTCGCTTGTAGAAGCAATAGCTCTCTACAATAACCAGCGGTTTTGGCTCCAAATGATTCTGGAGAATTTGTTTAATCTCAACCAGGCTCTTGTCCTTGAGTTTTTCGGTTGTTATTATGCAGGCTTCGAAGCAATCCGTAAGTTTTCGCGCCCATCACACTTAGTAAACAAGCTACTTGATTATCGACAGAAATCCTGTTTACACTCGAATACTGCTCAAAGCGCTGAAAAAATAATTCCCAACTTTTGATATTGTTATCGAAAGAGTTTATTCTTCCTATCATTCCTACTGGTTGCATATGGGGCTTTGCAGTTCCATTGTTTTGGTCTCCGAAGTTTCCCGCCGAGCCGTCACTTGTGTTTTTCGCAGCCATGAATCACTGCATGTAGCTTACAATTTAACTTTAATGGCAGTACCTAGACAATAAAACCTTTCTCGTAGGCTTCGAAGAAGTTTATTTCCTTTTTACGATCCTCGTCACTAATATGTTGTGTCTTAGTAAGAAAAGCCCCTTAAGTATTAAAACCATAACTTCTGACACATGACATCCTTAGATGAACTAAACTTTATTACTTTATTACTGTGCATGTGCAACCTATTTACTATGCCAAACTACCTATTGCGTTTACTTTTTAAACATGTTATGAGAGATAAAACAACCAATAGATGAAATTAAAAATGAAATAAGCAAGAGGGAACAGAATTCTGGATACTTTGTCAATGGTACTCGCATTATTACGAAATGGTCGTTCAAGATTTCCTGTTTCGCCTGATTTTGGAATGCGATGGTCTATTTTTTTTTCTCCGTCAATGGATGGCAGTTCAATCTGTCAAGAAAAAGAAGCAATTAATTTATGATAAGTAACGGATATTTAAATCGCTAGCAAAAGAAACCAGTGTGCAAACCTGTTTTACGGGTGCAAGTTCCACCGTGTTTAAATCAGTAGAACCTCTCTTTTTCCTCCAATTTCTTATGTCAGCCCTCATAATGACTGTTACATACTCAAGAACAGAGCCAAGAACAAACAAGAAGGAGAAGATAAGATACCAGTCAAGAGCTTTTATGTAGGATACCTGTATCAACATTAAAAAATGTTAACAATCTTCGTTGTACATTACCACATTATAACCAGCAAATAACTATTTAATATAATCTAAAGTAGGGCAGCCTGAGATTCTTTTAAAAAAAAAAAACTTGACGTTTTTTCCTTTTTCATCAACAGTTATTGTTGTTTTGCTCTAAAACAGTATATTTGCTTTCCATCATTTAGGATAGTACACACCCTCTTACCCTGTCCGTGTTGTTCCCCTCTGTCTTTAGCTACACATAAATCTAAACTGCATCGTAATTTCAGATCACGAGAAAAAAATACTCTCCAAGGTCTTCCTGAAATGTTGATGCCCTCTGGTGAGGCCCATTTTTGGGATTTTTTCCATAGAACGCGTTTGAAAAGATTTCAATTTTAAAACTTGCAATTATTGACATACAATAATAGTACTCATGAACGTGTATCTATCTACTGATATTGTTTGTCGTAAGCGCGCATGATATAATTTACCAAATGTTTCAATTTAGTAGTATTCCAAAAAACTTAAGATTTTAAATATTTTTTTTTGTCCATTATGGTAAGCTAAGATATTGCTTTCAGTTGCCGATTGTATTTTTTTATTTCATCCGTGCACGAAGAGGTGAATCAGATGTCGTGAGGGGGCTAAATTATCACTGTCGGTCATGCAGCGATCAGAGGTGGCGGTCTTCTCTCAGGCTTTTCATTGTGCTTTGTGTGAGTAAATTCTACTCTAAAGTTATTGAGTTCAATTTGTGGCTATGGAGTCAAATTAAAATTTCAGATTATTCTGGAAGAACATCAAGGTAAATAGACAGTGGAGTTGGCTTCTAAGGTTTTTTACAACATTCAAACTCCGTTTCTAAGGCCAGTAGTTTTAAATTATACCAAACATTTGAAAATTGGAATGACGCTGCAACAGAACACAAGTCAGCATCATAATTGCGAAAGAATATCAGTTTTATTGGCTTGCGTCAGAAGCAGGAAACTCAAACTAATATTGCCATCCGGGCACATATCGAACACAATGAAATTAGAAGAGTTGACTCCTCAAAGTCGCTCGGCCTAACAATTGACGAGACCCTCACCTGGTTCAAGCATGTCAACAATATTTCTAAGAAGACACAGACACAGCTGCTAAATTTACAAGGCCCTGGTCGAGCCTTAGTTTAATTACTGCAATAGTGTCTGGGATGGCCTCAGTCAACACCTGAGTAATAAGTTTTAAAAACTACAGAACCGCGCTGTAAGAATAGTCACAAAATCTAGCTATGATGCCAGTGCTGGTCTGATTCTTGGTATGCTTAGATGGGATAAGGTCTCAGTTAGTCGAACAAAGCAAAAGGCGGTTACAATGTATATGACCCTTAATAATCAAATGCCTTTCTATATACAGAATATGTTCTCTAGTCGCACATTCCCCTATAATATCCGGAATTCAGTGAACACATTGCAGGTACCCAAACCAAGAAGCAATTATATGAAGCGCATCTTTGAGTACTCTAGGGCTGTCCTCTGGAACGGACTTCTATCTGAGCTATGTGAGCCTTTATTCCTTGCATCTTTTAAAAGGGCCTCAATGATTTTCTTTCGCCAAAGGGCGCCCACACGGCAAACACGTAAAATATTATTTTAGAGTTATTTACTTAAACTGTAAATATGTGCTGATGCTTTTAACCGTGGATAAATAAAGTTTGAACTTGAACTTGAACAATTGGTTTTTGAAGTACATTTGATTTCTGCGAACTAGTTTATTTAGTCCCGAATAATTACCTTAGGAACAGACGTTCTGACAGATCCCGTCAGGGTGACAATAGTCAGGACTGTCGTAACTCCCAGGGCGACACGAGCAGGCACAGCTTCCTTAGAAATCCAGAAGGACAACCAGGAAAGAGCAACTATCAGGAATGTTGGTGCATAAATTTGCAGCAGTGAGTAGCCAACACGGCGTTTCAAGGTAAAGTATACAGTTAGGCTTGCAAACATTCCTGTGTCAAATCAGTAAATTTTGTGATCAATTTAAACTAACCTCAATGCTTTCAAGAGGGATACAAATTCCTAGCCCCTATATATACTAAGATATTATGGTCGACAAAGATAACCACTTCAGAATTCATAAAAAAAACCCTAAAATCATTGTCCTCGATAATTCGGAATGTTTTGTTCGATGACAAAAGAGAGCTGGTCAAAGTACCTGATCTGGCCGCCGCATCATACCAAAGCTCTTGGGCCAGTGTTGTGCCTTGTCGCACATCCGACTTTTCTTACTAAAGTGTCCTGAAGAATGAAGAGTTTTCGCTTCATATTGCATTGAGATATATGTATCCGTTCATCTGCAGCCGTTATGTTTCCCTATGTAAACTGATCATCAGTATTATCAGTTTCTGGACACTCCAAACTAGTTATTGCTTTGATCAGAAGCGAATTCTTCAACATCGCCGTTACTTTTGTTTTTAACGGGGCTGGAATTTCGTTATTTTGAAGAGGTTGTTACTTTGAGATACCAAATCTTTTTTTTTATATCTCCGATGTTTGCATGACATTCCCAAAGCTCTCAGCGAAACGCTAAGTTTACTTCCTTGAACTGAGCTGAGTACTTTTAGTACTTTTAGGCCTGGTGCCTTGTAGGGGGCTGTCACTGGACATTTTAGGGAAACTTTACTATTTTCCTTTGGGTCAAAGTTGGTTTTAGTGCTTGGTCTTGCGCTTCACTGCATATCATTTGCACACATTTCTCTACGAGATCGCTGAGTGCTATCGTAATATCAGTCACGACTTAAACATATATACAGATAATTCACATTGTTAACTTTTCATCAATTGAATCTCCCTTCCTGGCATGTTAATGTAGTTGCATTGCACTCTGCCCCTATTGAATTTTCGCCTAAGCTAAACAAACTTCTAAATGTTTTTCATATTTATGTATGTATTTATATGTATATGTAAACAATAAATATTTCTTCTTCCATTTAAAAAAAATGTTAATGTAAGGGTGAACTAACAATTAATTCTTCATTTTTTTCTTGCGCTGGAAAACCCGCATATTTTCTTATCTGATATTTGTTCTTTATCAAACTTAATAACTTCTAAAGATTTGGCAGATTATCATTACATTTGCACAGATAGATGTAATATTTTGTAAGTATTATGACATAATTGGCGCTCTTCGCAGAATGGTCATTTCTGATACCGAATAAAACATTTTCCATGGAAAGTATCAAATCTACATGGTTTTGAACGTGCAGTTTTAATGACTCCCATAGATTAATAACGTGGTGGCATTCATAAAAAAGATGTTCAGTTGTTTCATTCTGAATATTGCAAAAACAGCAATTTGGTGTATCTTCATTTCCAATCCGAAACAAAAACGTATTAGTTGGTAAAATTCTATGCAGCAATTTGTATTCAAAACACTGCAGTTTTTTTTTCACGCACTCACAAGGGAGTTTATGTATCTCAGCCCAATGAACATTCTCAAGAGCCAATGTAGCTATCCATTAACATTTTTATGACATTCTAGAGACTGATGTGTCCGGCGCTTATTTTATTTACAAACTAATAATAAAGTCTCTTAGTTTCCGTTTTATTATCTATAAAGTTGTGTAAGCTTTTAGTTGACAAAAAACTTAAGTTATTTGTGATAGCTTCTTTCAAAATTTTCTTCCAGTGTTTTGGAATAGCACTTAGCCATACACTGTAATTAAGAAAGTTATTGCAAACGTTAAATTTTTGGAAAAATCCGGGAGAGAAAGAAAATTACCATTGTTATCAATAATATCACGGATTAATATAAGCTCTGTGTCTATCCACGATTTCCAATAAATAGGTTTACTTTCCGTTTTTATAAAATAGTTGTTCCATAATGGTTGATTTAAAATATCGCTCGGTTCTTGCGGATTGC
>ERZ1740055.525-NODE-525-length-10812-cov-6.588733_pt1 | contig 10812 bp, 3 predicted proteins | sample MGYA00581747_ERZ1740055 | MGnify/ENA primary metagenome ERZ1740055 (study PRJEB43018, sample SAMN04849739) | marine metagenome | isolation source: floating plastic debris | place: Pacific Ocean | collected 2008-08-28 | study: EMG produced TPA metagenomics assembly...
ATATATTAGTAGTTGTATAAATATCTTCAGCTTGGAAATAACTATAGAAGAAATGTTGACACAATATATAATATATAAATTTTGACGAAGCAAATTGCTTTCAGAGTGCTCAATAGTTCAAGAACTAGAGCGTTGACATTATTCAAAGACAGTCAAATCGACAAAACATTTGAAGAGGCATGTTTATTACTAAATAGTTTCGTACCGCACAAAAAATTGTACGGCAGTCGTCAGATAAACATTGCAACGGTTATTTTTAATTGATATATGATATGAGCGTATTCAAATCATGTGACATTAATGTCATTTTTGTTTAAAGTTGCGTAAAATACGTTTATTGGCGTGTTTGTAGTCTATGCTGTCTTTCTATCCATCTATCTATTCATTACTTCATTAATTCTTTCGTTAGTTTGTTTGTAATCTTCGTAAATGGTTCATTCATATTTATTAAACCTATTGATGCGTCTTACTAGCACTGTCAGCAAACTTGTAGGGTACAATGCCATTGGGCCAGCGTTGAACGGGGTTAGAGAGTGCGCCTCTTCCAAGTAGACTTTCAAACACTTCCTGCGTATGCTTGTCTGCATAGATATCTCCTTCTATAAACTTGTCACCGGCTAGTTTGGAAAAAAAAAACAATGCGAAATGAATAATAGTGCGGCATATTCCGTAGCAGTCAGTAGCTACAAAATTTCCGAATAACGTAACTTTAAGAAACTTACCATTTTCCTCTTCTGAGTACTCCTTCCGAAGTTCTAGAATAGTAAGAAAAGGGCGACAATAAGATGATTTGGCAACACTAAACAAGTAACTGGTAGAAGAGTCGATCGATCATCATCGCAGAAAATTATGATTACTTGCTAGTGATATTTGCTATAAAACCTGTTACGAGCTTAGTGTCTTACTAGAGCCAGCGTCGGGATAGTACCGCCCCCTAAAACCTAAAACAATTACCGCGGTCCATGTCACAAGGTATAAACTTGAAGTAAAGACTGAGATACACTTTAAATATGTTTCGGAAGATTAAGCATATTAAGAACGAAAAAATGTTTCACAAAGATTGATACATGTGGCAGTCGGTTTATAAAGACTTTGTTTTTGCTATATTTTCAAATTTCGAAAACATGAGATATTGTGTGGATCAATATAAGACTTCAGTCACAGTTTTCCGGTATTACACGGTCAGATATTACGCTTGTTAATTAACGTGTTACTGTTCTTAACCCTTAGGTAAGGGATAAGAACAATACTCATTTACATTGTTTCAGTTTTAAGACCATGCTACGGTTTTGGCGCTGACTTATTTTGTAACCCCTCATGTGTAACTAACGGTTTTTTTGTTCTTAACAAAAAATGAAATAATCTCACTTCATTAAACCAAAAAGGGCGAAAATGAAACCAAACATTCAAAAAGACATTTTGTCATAGGTTCATGAGCACAAAACTTTAATAAAAGTTAAGTATGTATGCATTTTGGAAATTGGCAATAGTTTTAATTTATTTTAAAAGTCTTTAACTTAAAATAATTGCCAATAGCAAGCTAATCCGGCAATGGGCGGTCAGATAAATGTTCGCGTAAACCTAAAAAGTAAAAAGATATATTCATTTTTTGCTTTTTGTTTATCCGTGTCTATCTAAATGTCACTGCTGTACATTAAATTAATGATAATCAGGATACTATTATGTCAATTAATGTAATTCGCAATTACAGGCAAACGTATACAACATGTATTTTGTCACTTTTACAGGAAGAACAGAAAAGACTTTTGATGATAAACATATGTTTTCATTTTACTGTTAAGGTATTATATTGATTAAGGTTACAGTATAATACATTTACTAACTTTGGCTTTGATTTCAGCCAACCGTAGACCAAAGTTTGAATTTTAAAAATATACGGTTAGAACCTGAAAAAAGCGCCAAACCTAAATCTCAGTTTTTTTTAACTTTATTACAGGCATTTAGTTTTTTAGCACGTTTAATTAGGGCCAAGCAAAGTGAATCACATTGCTTGTTTTTTTTAATGATAGCAAATGTTATATGTAAAATGTGGAATACAAAATACTAAAATAACTATCATTATTCCCGAAAACCCACCAAAATATCCACGCTTTTGACATCGAAAGAAAACCGTTTTTTCAAAATGAAAAGCCTTTGCATTTCCAGCAGCATTACCATTTCTAAGAACCTATGATATGTTTTTTGGCGTGTGCCTCAACTTATCGAAGGTTTTACTATTTTTAAGTAAAATTAGCGCCTTTTTTAATTAGAAATGACAAAACTTTAGTTTTCTTACCATTCCTTTTATGAAATTCTCGAGACTTCACTTTTGGTCTAGACACAGTAAATTGTACAAGACAGAAAAATGTAAAAACTGCAAGAATATAGCACAGCCTCATTGTGTTCAATGGTGTCAGTTTCGAAATATGTTTCAAAGTTTTTTCTTCCCTTCAGTATTGTCTATCCTTATGAATACAACACTTGTTGGGTGCTCTACTTATACTACTATAATGCTCGCGATGTGATTGGCCGAAATGGAATACATCAACATGGGAACGAGGGAACATTCGAGAGATTCATAGAAAGTTTGACTCGTGTTTGAATGCCCTTATCACCATTGTTTCAATATTTCATATTACAGTAATTTTGGTCAGAAAGTGTTTTTTTCTTCATGTATTTGAAATGCTGGTATGGGCGATAGGGTGGTTTCAAACTGTTTTTTCCTGCAGGAGGTCATTGCATACATCAGAGGAGATATTTGAGTTGATATTTAAAACCGTTTGTGTAACAAATGAATCAGTTGCCCGCGCCACATGTGATGGTCAATATCTTTATCATTCAGCTAAGAGAAACGTAGGCGCCTGTGCACTTAGTATCCGTTACTTGTAAGAGCTTGCTGTTCACTCCAAAGATAGCTGAAATTGATGAACAAAATTAGCTATCTCCCGTTAGAGATCGACTTTCCCAAAGTCTATGGTCACATATATCAACTTGTAACATGCTTGGATTGTTGTTAAAATCATTTGTAATTAGTATTTATTACATTGAAGACAGGCGTTAGCTTATCTTTAATATGTTTCAGGTAATAATTTAAATAAAGCTTTTATGTTGTTGTAGCTAACGCTAAGTGCCAACGAACAACACAAAAGAACACAGGTGCTGTCGTTTTGCTTTTTGAAAAAATTTTTGATATCGCTAATTTTTTTCTTGACACCATTCAAACATTAAAGTTTTTCAAAAAATTAAGAATTATTTTTTCATTACATTTTGTTTTGCGTATTTAAATATTTCACCATTACGGCAAGTCATCCGGCAGTTCTGACACTTGTCATAGAAAATGTCTTCGGTAAAATGTGTAATAATGTATGTATATGTATTTGAAAAATTGTATAGGTATTGAATGTAATTAAGAATGCTCACGAATCCAACTGAATACTTAAGTAACAGTTTAAACTTTTTTAACTTTGGATATATTTTCGACTTCAATCGAACGCCATTTATATTATTCGTTAGTAACTTATAAACAATTAATTTCCAGAAGTCTTTCTTTTGCGAGATACGAACTTAAACTGATAAATTGAACATGTTCTGTTTACTGTATCTTGTAATTGAAATGTTACTTAACCCATTTATAAGCGAGCGCTTTTAAAACTGAAGGCTTTAAAATCATATAACCTCTGAGATATTTACGTTTACACTTCGTTCGAATGTCATTTTCCTCAGTAAATTATAAAGAACTCAATTTCCAAAGTAATTGTTTTGCGACATTTGAAATACGATTTTTTAAATAAATGAAAAATTTCCTGTTAACTGTAATTGGCTCTTGAAGCATGGCAATAATCCAATATTGTTAACTCAAGTTATGCTAAAATGAATGGCTTTTGCTAAAGCAAGTTACGCTATTAATGGAAATAACTGATGAGTGATGAATCGATTTGCTGTTGTAATGGGCTCTTGAAGAATGGCTTTTGTCAACACAAGTTATGCTACAACCAATATTTTCTCACCCTGGCGCTCGTACCCCGACCCCTCTGTACACACAGTTCTACTAGCTGCCGCCTCGCCTCTTAGGTCGGCTGGCTTGTTGGCAATTAGTCAATGCATATCTGTTATATTTTTCCTTAACTTGGTTACTTTCTTTTGTTTTACTAAGTGCCAGCGAGAAAGGCAAAAGCACAGGCGCTTTCACCTTACCCAAAACCGCAGATTTTTAGCCTCGGGCGGCATCTTTTGATGTGAAACGGTCGGGTATATATTGTGATATCGGTTCCATAGACATTTGATTGCCACTATAAGGACGTGTATTTATCGTGCAGCATCATTTCCGCTTTTAAAATTTATGAGCTTTTACATAAGCATCACATAACAAACCAGGTTAAAGTTGCCGTTCCAACTATATATAGCTTCCATTGTTTTCTGGAAAGCTATGAGGGGGCGCACTAAGTCACGTTTAATATAAATTAATGTGTGTTATTTTGACTTATGAGTTATGGTGGTACACACGTTTGAATCGGCTGAATATTTTCGTTTTTAGACGCCTTAAAGATGTGACACACTTACCTATATAAAATCCTGAAATGTATCCAGAATAATAAGAAAATAAAATGCGAGTTTGGCTCTTATTTTCATTTCTAGTTCTACCAGAAACAGTATATGTTCGTCATTACCCATCGTAATCGTTTGCAGTAAGCAAGTAAGCTTTCGGTGCGACCTAACTTCTTGATCAGTATGAAATAAAAGGCGCGTACGTGGCTACTGCATGACTAAATCAGAAAGTTGGAACACAAAATCACTAAATTATTGTAACAATAAGTTTTACTGTCGCCAGTTCGATGCTCGCTAAATAGAATCTTCCTCAAAACAAGTATAATAATCTTTTTATTCACCTCTACTACTCACCTCTTTAAAGTTTGACGGACAGTAAAGATATTAAGATAACAAAATATGTGACTATTTTTCTTGATAAATTTACTATTTCAAGTTCAACGGACACTTGAAATTTTGACTTTGATCAAAATTAGCCATTGAGTCCGACACGAGACAAAACATTTCTTTCCTAGAAAATATATTACTTTACATACAGTTTTCTGACGTTGTGATGGATAGCTCTACTCATACTTCTAACCAACCTTTTTTACAGCAAAAACTTTCACTGACCTCCAAAATACAACAAACAAGTCACTGAAGTCGAGGCATATGCCTATGGTTACGACTCACATAACGCACATTACTTGCTTACATTCCCGACGACATAGTGGCTACCGTCTATCGACGCAGCAGCCACAAAAACATGGTTACTTATAAAAAAAAACTTCAGATTTAAAATTTTTTCGACACCGGGTGGTTCTATCGCTTAGATACGTATTTTAGGTAACTAGAATGATAACTCCGAAATTGGTTTCGTCTTGCTTGACCTGCATCTAAACTTGATATTAAAAAGCTATACGCGGCTCACATGATCAACCTGTAAATACAAATTTTACCATATTGTATGTACGGAAAACTCTCTGTCCTATAAAGCTTGTATGTTCGACTTCCTGTCAACACATCTATGCACAGATGAGATATATAAAACAAACTAAGACGTTTTTTGGCTCAGCATTTTTTGACCCTGTTAATTTTCATAATCCTAAACTTATATCAAATAAACACAATTTTTACGTTTTTCCACAGGAAAGACTGCAGTGTTATGGTTTTGAGAAGCGTTACAGGGGGCCTATTGGCAGCCCAGAAGATACAAATGTTGGGGAAGATAACGGAGAATTGGAGTCATCGTCAGGTGACAAGCCCGGCAACATAATTATTTGTTTTATAATAAAACAATGATAGTAATTCTAAGGTTACAGATAGTTCTGATAATTACTATGATTTTTAATGTTACTCTTGGTTTCAAGAACATGTGAGGTAGTTATTGGAAAAAATGTAAATTTGAATATATTTTAAATATTTTAAGCTTATCGTTTTAAAGGTGCAAGTCAAGAGCTCGCTTCGAGCAGTGAAAACAGTTACAGCAGTCAGGAAGAAAAGAAAACGCAAGTAAAAGGAAATTTTGTAACGGGGATTACCAAAAAGAAACCTGTCAGAAGACCGAAGCCGCTATCGAAAACCCAAAACAAAGTACAACAAAAATCGTCATCTATTGATAGCAAAGTTTTATTTGAGGGAACTGGAAAGTCTGCTAAAGAAAAAAAGACGTCAGAAAATAAAGAAAAAGTTAAAAATGCGTCCCCTATCCCTACAGAAACCATCGATCCCAAAAAAGATTACAAGGAAGAAGCTGAAATCAAAAAGAAAGGTGTGCCAAAAGAGTTGTTATTTAGTTTCTTTTAATTTTTTTTAGATATGCAACCCATACTGAGGAGATATCGAATTTTACCTGCACACCCTTAATATACTGGGTTTCATATAACTCAACATACACGATTTTTTACGTAGTAAAATTGCGCCTTAATTTGCACGGCATGGCGTCCGCTAACAAAAAGGGTCTGAATGGAGTTAACCCCATTTCCCCTTGTGTCACTGATATTTCCCGCTGTCTTTTTGATTGGCTATAGTTTTTAATTATTTATTTCATCTGTATGAAATCTTGTCATTTTTCCTTCCTTTCATAACGCTTTCAGATTGTTGTAATCGTTTGATAGCTGTATGTCACGAATACGAGTTTTTTGGCCCATAATGGTCCTTTGTCGATTGCACGACTGTTTTCAAAGTCAATGAAATATACCAAGAATGACTAGCAATGTTAGATCCCTATGCATAGTTTTTAATGTTTTTCAAGTGTTCTTTTTCCTGAAACTAGCGTCCAGTTTTCCCTATTTATATCCAAGGACAATCCTTACATAAAATTACATATACCACTCCAGTTTGTTCCTCTATAGTGACATGGTACTTTGGAAATTGCTGCTGTAATGGTTTAACACATTTCGTAGCAACCCTATATCATGTCCGTTAAACTTTTTCTGTAAGGTCTTTGATGTACAGGAGAACAGCGTAACTTTTAGGTGTTGTTGTTTCCACACTTTTGAAGAAAACACTTACTAGTTATTACGATGATGGTGCTCTAATGCCTTGAAAAAAGTTCACAGTTAGGTGACCGAAAGCTTGAAATGAAGACTCAGTTAATCAGAGAACGCTCGTCCAATATTTTTATTAAGTAATTTCCTTTTTAAAAGTTATTTCAGATGGGAAAAGAAGAGTATTATTGGGCTTCAATGTCTTTTGTTAATATTTACTAAACCAGTTAGAGTTAGGTGTTTAAGCTTTGCCAACTAATAGAACAACTCCTTGTTAAGCGTATATATCGACATACAGGGCTGACCTTGTGACCCCATCCAATTGTAATTGTAACGTCATCAATAATGACCTTTCGGTTGAAATCATTAGTTGCTCTAACTTTTTACTAGTTTTTTTAGGTAAAACAACACATGATATGGGCTTACAAGAGTCAAAGAGAATCTATCAGCTGATCAAATGTCAACAATACGGCAGTTGTTATGAAATGAGATACTCATATAGCCTAATTAGCTAGAACAAAACAGTTCTAATCTAGTTTTGGTTTTGTTTCTTCCTTTCTCAGCTTATTTCTATTAAGTATCACACAATTATTGAGCTTACGAAGCTCCTACTTTCGGAGTGATTGCACTTGAGATACACGCTTTTTTGATAAGAACCAGTAAATTTTGCCGAGGCTCATTGTTCTTAATTTTTTGGTTGCTTCAGTTTCAATTTGTTCTTAATTTGTTCTTATTTCTGTGAGATATCAAAACAAAAAGACAAGGCATTGAAAAACAATGCTGATTGTCCGTATACGTGTATCATTTAGGTAATAAAAGGGAAACGGTGCTTTTGTGGTTTTACTGTACACATTGCGAACGTAACTTTCAAGATTCAGTAAAGTTTCAACTAGAAACACTTTCACTTTTTTTTAGCCTCGGCCTGAGTTTGTTCTTACATTGTTCTTAATTTTCGGCCAGTCTGAGCCTCATTGTTCTTATAAACATGTTCTTACGAAAAAAAGCGTGTAGTCCCTAAAACATAAGAACGAGTAATGTTTTCCTAAGTAAACATAATAACTACAAATATTCGATAAATAACTTTGTTATTGCAATTTTGTCCAACTAGTACTGTTGTGGCCTTTGATCTCTTGATATGTTAACTCGTCCATTTGCGTTCTAACCGTTTTAACGGTATTTTCCCACTCAACCAACCATTCTCTTCGACTTACAAGGGATGCTCATTTACATGTATAAGAAGTTAATTGGTAGTATGAAAATGGATTGAGCCATTTCCTGCAGAGTTTTGCAATTTACAACTTGAAATCTCAGTATTCTTGAGCATTCTTCTACTGTTCCCGTAATATAAGCTAAACGCTAAATTCTTTACGTGCCAAGTCATGGAGCCAGTTATTATCTCCGGTTTCTGAGGTGTTAAGCGGTGAGAATCTTTGTCTGGACGGGACGCTAATCCATCGCAGGTTAGTTCCAAGCAAACGCTGGTACTCATTTACCTCTCCCGGAAGGATGGAAAGCTGAGTTACTGGCTTAGGAGGAAAAGAAGGTCGCAAAGCCGAGGATCGAACCGGGGACCTTGTGGCTAGAAAGCATAGATCTTACCAACTGCGCCAATCACACCCTCCCGTAATATAGCATGATAGAAGTATTGATCGAAGCGTTTAGCTTTACTTTATTTTAACCTGATATCTGCGGCATATTTCATTACAGAAAACGATGGTCAGACGATGATGGAAGAACAAATCAATCATGCCAAGTCAAAGGAGGCAATTTCTAATATGAAGACAGAAATTTTGTCAACAAAAAATTCAAACAATCAAATTCCTAATAAAGAAAAAAATGAGCTACTGTTTACGAAGGAAATATCTAACTCAGCTGAAGACCGCGCTAGTGAAATAACCCATTCAGCAAAAAAGGAAAAAGTGAAACGAGGCACTAATTCGCAAAGCAGAACAAAACCAAACCCCAAAAAGAGACAGTCTGCAAAGGTAAAACCTGCTGACGGAGCTAAGATAAAGGAACGCAGAAAAACTCCACTAAAGGCACCGAAGAACAAAACACAGGTAGCTAATGAGGCTTCTGATAACAATGGAGACTCGACGCAAGTTCAAGAGGTGGGTTCGGCTGTTACCGCTGTAGGACTGCTTGAAAACAAACCAAAAAATGACTCGAGTGCCAACAAAAATTCAGAAACAAAAATGAATCAATTAAATGTACCAGTGAAACGAATGCCAAAACTTATCAAACCATCTTTCAATCCTCCATCACTAAAAATAAACAATCAGTACGCGCCAAAGAAAATGCCAAAGTTAGTAAAGCCACGGTTTGTTTCTCCAGCGTTTAATAAACTATCTGACAGCAAGGAAAAAGAGGAGTCCTCTAAAAAACAAAGTGAGCTTACTTTAAAAGAGAATAAAGTTGATAAGGCATCTTCGCAACCTACTGGAGACCAAGGCAGGGAAGAAAGTTCGGAAGGTTGCAGTGACTCTACGAGAAAGCGTAAAGAAAAAGAAGATGAAGACAGCCAAATTGAGTTGAAAAGACCGAAAAAGAAAACAAGAAAAATTACTGATAGTGACGAAGAGGAAAATGAAAAAAAAGACGCAGAAAATCGAGGTAAGAAAACTACACGGAGAACTGCTTTAATTTACACTAGCTAATACCTTAGAATTAACTAGTTTTGAGATAGACGATAAGGGTGTTGAAAGTGTCTTCATAAATGCCACAATAAAAAGGTTGAGAGAAACAAAGCTGAATAGGAAAAAAAATCAAGTAGCTGCCGAAACGGAATTTAAAAATTATATATTCAGCTTACCACGTTGAGCCGTTTTTATACGCCTAACTATTTGTATTTTTGACGAATAAGTAATGGTGCAAATACACTGCAATCTACTGGTATTTTTAAAACAAAGTTCAAAACACCAAACCAATTTTTTCTGATCATAAACTTTGTATTCTTTGGTACCATGGCCAAAATGTTCTCTTCTCTTCTATTTATATTCAGTAATGATTTATATTTACTGTACTCAGTCCTTGTTAACTCAATGATAGTGTTAAGAAGTTTTACAAAATTGTTAAGGTCAGCTAAGCTAAATCCTTTATGTTCCACGTTTATTACTTATGGAGCCACTATGATGGTTTCTGTAGTGTTAAATGGATGAGAATTTTTGATTTTCGATTTCCTGGAGCGAACACGAATCTAACTCTTCTACTCTGTTTACCAACTTTGTATGGATTGAAAGCGGAGTGAGACTAAGCAAGCAGAAAAGAGGGTCACACAAATGATCAAATATCGGTAGAGCCGGGGATCGAGCTGGCGGCCCTGTGGTTGGAAAGCAGAGATCTTATACTAACTGCGCTACGCTAGCCTTGCCGTGAACAGCTAGTGTTAAGAAGTTTGAGTATGAATACTCTTATGATGCACTTGTCAGTACCAGTTCATACTATAGGTGAAATCATCAGCGTCCTAACAGGTATTGATCAAAACTCCTGGGCGCGGTTCCTCAAAACCCGATTAGTGCTAACCCAGGGTTAAATTGATTTTTTAATCCATGTTCCTGTTTCCTACCTTCTATGGCTTGTTTTGGGCTGGAATTTTTGATTTAACTTGTTTCTTTATTAGTAAAACTGAACAGTATTTTGTAAGCATCACAAAGCCTTAGTTATGACAAAGTTATACTCTTTGAATTTTGTCTTAATCCAGGATTAAAGGTCAAATAAACCCAAATTTAGATTTTCCATTTTTTAGGTCCAATGTGTTTATTAAGTATAAAAGAAACATATTGTAAAGTTTCAAACGAAT
>ERZ1740055.526-NODE-526-length-10798-cov-8.111328_pt1 | contig 10798 bp, 2 predicted proteins | sample MGYA00581747_ERZ1740055 | MGnify/ENA primary metagenome ERZ1740055 (study PRJEB43018, sample SAMN04849739) | marine metagenome | isolation source: floating plastic debris | place: Pacific Ocean | collected 2008-08-28 | study: EMG produced TPA metagenomics assembly...
TCCATTTCCTCCTCTTCCATTTCCTCCTCTTCCATTTCCTCCTCTTCCATTTCCTTCTCTTCCATTTCCTTCTCTCCCATTTCCTCCTCTTCTTGACCATAGAAAAAAAATGGATTCGCAGGGAAAAAAATCTCCCCCTTCTTCACCTTCTTCTTTTTCTTCATCACATTCTTCTTCACTATTGTCATCATCTTCCTCACCACTATCTCTTTTTCGGCATCATATTCATTTTACTTTTCGTTACCATCACTAAGCACTAATTCATCATCTTGTCTTCTTTTTGGTTCTCTTGGTGATCATATCTTGTTTTTCTCTTTCTTCTTTGTTTTTTCTTTCCTTTTCGTTTTATTTTTAGAATCTTTAGCCTACAGTGGATGTTTTTAAACATAGCTCTATCTTAGACGAAGATTGTCTGAAAAGAAAACACTTCAAACCCGATCGTTAATCCTTGTATCTTTAAATAGAACTAAATATGAAACTTGATTTAAAAAGTATTACCCTTTGGACTTTGTTGATGCTAGTCGCGCTTGAATAACCGACTCCAGAACCCCGGTTTTTGTGGTTCTTACAAGAATGCATGCATTCCATTTCATCCGGCCACTGATTATGTGTCCAGACAATTTGAAATGGGATATCGTGTTCCAGATCCTCTAAGATTCCTTTCATTCTACGTGACTGATACTAGCTGCAGGAGGTACTTTCTTATTGTCTTCGTCTCTGCTGGATAGAAGACCACTTTCCTTCAGGTTTTCTTCTGAGGCAGTTCTCATTATTACCTAGCTCCATCACTGTCTTAATAACTGGACATTCGCATTTTTGTTCATCTTTTCACTCAAGCTACCAATGGGAAGGATTCCATTTTTATGACATCTCTATTAAGTTATTGTTATTTGCTTACACTATTAGGTTTGGTGGTAATGATAGGAAAGTGAACATCGTGTAATGTTCTCGTTGGTATTTTGCAAGAGCGCAACAGATTCCATGATCAATTTTCCGTCTGCTCTTTAATTCAAAATATGCGCATAAACCATTGTCTACTCCTTCAGTTGCTAAATGCGGTATATTTTGAGTAAATGCCGGCCAATTATTACTAAGCACCTATTGGCACCTACAAAATCTTACCGATGACATAAACAACCGTTTCGTGATTTCCTTATTAAAAAAACCTTCAGAGACTCGGCAAACGGTGTCAACCAGTTCACAACAGGAAACAGGGTCCGCTCTAGTGGTTTGTGTCATTTGTTTGTATTTATAAGGTATATAAGTCATATAATCTCTCTTGTTTGTAACAGCTTAATCGAAAACACTACAAAGTCTACATAGTAAAACAATATCACACATTCCACGAAACGCTGTCACGATTTCCCCACAGACGCTAGGGATTTTGATTTTATATTTTCAGCAACACAAAATGAGAGAATGGAAAGGAGTGGTCTGGAAAATCGCCAGACCTAAGTTGAGTTTGCCATTCATTATTGCTGTCATTAGTTCATTTATGTCAGCTTTCTCTGCTGGGTGGACAGAGTTCAAAGCACTGTGTTGAAGTGAGCTTCTGCGACCACTGCTTCTATTGTAAAGGTAGTTTCATTGAGGTTCTTTCGGTTTTTTCAATGAGCTGATTCTATTAACATTATTCTAGCGCTGACCCTTTGGTGACAGTAACAACAGCACTTTGACGAAGGCAACTAGAACAGCAATAAAAGCTGATTAGAACTGTTGACTTGTATTTCGTTTTACAAATGCCACAGTTACTAACGAGAATATGTCCAGATTGTTTGTTTAAGTTCTATTTTCTATTTTGATATTTGAAGAAGCCAGCGACAGCTTTTTAAGTGCTTCGTTGCTGTTGTAGCAATATGAAATTCATTAATGATTTGTGTTTTTGTTTTGGCTCACGTCCTATAACTTTCATTGTTGTTACTTTGAAGAACTAATATCACTTAACTCACATTAAGTGATTTCTTATAACCATATGATATGGCTGCAGATACAGAGCTTAAGTAAGCTGGAATGCTCTGCAGTCTAGTGTGTAAATCCCTTTTGTTTTACAAAAATAGCAAAGCGGATTGAAAAGGACAGCTATGCCTATGGCTATGATTTTTAAAAATGAATTTTAAAACGCCAACGGCACGACTATTGATTGTTCAGTGCGATAGACGACAAGAGCGACAGTCCTTTGTGAAATGTAAAAGGTTCAAATACTGGATAAATTGAGTTATTTCCCATAACCTGTTTATTGAAACTCAATCTGGGACATAGCTGATACGGTTTAATCTTTTAAGTCCCCTTCACTTTAGATTTAGTTTTTTACGATTCTCAGTTATAGTTTTTTATTGCCTATAAAACGGATGTGGTTTCTGCTGAGCCAAGGATAAATTCTTTGTTAATTCGACCACAAGTTGTTTGGATAATGTTTTAAGTTTGTTTCGCTCTTTCGTATTAATACTGACGTAGAAAAAGGTAAGTATTTTTGAAAATGTACCGTAGAACAGTTTGGTCTACAAAGTTTAGTATTCTAATTGAAGATTTCTCAATAGCCTTGCCTTATTTGCCGTTTGAAATCAATTTATTTTTTTCTTATAAGCTTTTAAAAAGTAAATTTTAAAAAGAATAAAGCTTTCAGGCCTCATCTTACGTTTCATAATATTTGCACAATGGTTCCTCCACTCACGAAACTTTTCGTTTCGGGGCTCAGTTTTGTGGCGAGCCTTGATGCCTTATTGAATCTTAACAGTGCTCAGCTTTAAGGCCTAATATAGAATCTACCATCAAAAACTGCACTTGTAATTGGTTATCCAATAGGCTGTACTAAACCAAAATTCCCGATGCTTTTTAATGTCTGCATGCTTCTAATTAAGTTAAGATTTAAGTCAATTCTATTTTTTTAGTAGTTTTTAGTGCAAAGTTGCTTTAACTGAGTTGAAAGTAAAATACGAGCAATCTGGTAACGCGTTTGCTAAAGGAAAGATAGGCTAAGATTAAAGTGGATGAAAGGTTAACTGTATTTTGCATTAACACTTATACGGCTCTGCGATTCATAGAAAAAGATTTATGTAACAGTTTTATATCAATGTTTATATTCTTATCAAGATTGATCAAATTGTGAGATAAGAGATGCACGCGTTATTATATCGTCAGGACGAAGTTTTAAACAGTAATGTCTTTTTCAAATCTATCACAGACCTTGTTTTTATTTTGCTTGGTTTAAACGGTTGTGCGGCAAAAGCAGGGAGCTATGATATTTTAGAACGTCTTAGAACATTACATATTCCGCTTGTTTTGATAGTTTAGCTATTGCAAAGTAACAAATTCAATAAAAAAAATTAAGTCGATTTGTTAAAAAACTTTTGAGCCCTTAGTTCACCTTTGTCTCGCTTCGAGTTCTTAAAACTTCATTTATTGGTTTTGTAGATGTCTTCCCGAATAAAGCTGCCATTCATTGAGAGTATAATCGTTTTCCTGTTATTTATTATTACTTTCAACATTGAAATGTTTATGTAGCACACTTTCTTAACACCGATAAAGTATATAAGTGATTTTATGTTTGTTTATAAACTTTATTGTTGAATTTTCATGACGAACACCCACGAACTAGCAACAAAATCCGCCGTGTGATCTGCCACAAAAATAGAATAGCCAAAATGCGAAAAGTAAGCGGTAATATGAAATAGAAATGTAAAAAAGGAAATGAGAAGATAGAAACAATTAAACAGGTAAAGCGATAAGCTAAAATTATCCAGTTCACGAGTTGTCTTTTACAGGATACTAACACTGCAAAAAAATTCCGACTGAGAAAGGAGCTTTTGAAAGTTTAGTTGTTGTTTTCTCTTCAATGTAGATCGAAGCGTCATGGTTAGGTTGTGATTTATATGAATTGGGTTTTGTGGTATCTTGGATATTTTAATGAAGATATAATTGGTAAGCTGCGAGGCGGTGTGGACCAATTGTTATTCTTTCAATCAAGGGCTTCATATAGCATTGTTATGAGTGGTTTCGTCTAAATGAACAAAGGTTAACCAAAGGAATATACTAGATTAACCACATAATGGAATATAGGAATTCATAATGAAGTACTGTGAGCCATCATTCCGTTAAAGATTATTAATAGGGTGTGGGTGCATTAGGGTGTCTTTTATTGTGCGACAGTTCGACGCAATAAAAAACCATCAGGATCACAGGTGTTGACACACAACTGTTCATATGACAAACTTTCGGCTAATCTCTTCGTAACAAGCCCTGCAGACAATTCAATGCTTGCCCCTTGGAGTTTCAGGTCTCACGGAAATTAAGTTTAAATCTAAATAGATTTTCTTCCTCAGTTTCTGTTTAAAACAAGCGCAAGAAGCTGGGAAAGATCAGGTTGAAGGAAGGTTCCTTTGAAAAGATTGGAAGTAGTTAAAAAAAGGTAAGTGGATCTTATCGACATTGGTGCTTCATCAAACGATAGTTGCCGTGGAGTCTTTGTATAGGTGTCAAAATTAATCACACAGCTGCACTTTATGTACAACATTTTATCCGTTTTGAGGTTTATCAAAGTTTGATCGAGATTGGATTTACGAACGTCATGAAGAAGCAAGGCAGATGTACTGTCACATCGACCAAAATTGAATCAAAATTGTAGAGATGAGTTCGAGAAGGTTGCATGGCACAAATTCCGATGCTTTAATCCCGAAATGCGATCTAATTTGATTATATGTTGACCAATGTAATTAGGCAATTTGATGTAATTAGTTTTCAAACAGTAATTAGAGACCTGTGGGCTTTGCCGTGACGTCACAAGTCCGAACTGTTCTATACAATGCCAACCCGAGCAATTTGTCTTCTTTCCACACAGTTGCTGTGTAAAGTGTTTAAAGACCGCATAGAGGTGTCTGTTTTCTAGTGCAACGATGCAACAACGTTCTGTGGTCATTTTTATATTTCTGGCAATTCAGTGGCTTTCTCACGCAGGTATGTCAATCTTCAAAACCAGTCAAAAAAACGCTTGGCTAAGTGCTTGATATGGTCATATTGTCTGTTCGCTTGTGTTTACTTACACGACCTAGGGACACTTTCGCTGTAGCGCAAGCGGTTAAGTTATTGTCGTACGGTAATAAGCACTAAGACTAAACGAAAAGAGCAGTAAAACTTGCGCTTTCAACTTTACACTTATTTTTAGCTGTCCTTACTTAAGCTCACTGTAAACAACCAGTGTTTGTATATTATTTCTCGCTTTCAGAAAACATAGTAAGGGCTTCCGTCCAACGATACACAAAACTCATTACGATTTCACATCAAACTCCCAGCGGTTCTTATTTAAAAAGTAAATTAAACCTTTTTGTAGTTATTTCTTTTTTAGACACCTGAATTATCTAAAGGAACTGCTCGCTCACGTATTTAGATTTTAGTGTCTGACATATTCACAGCTTCTGTCAAGCTGTTTATGAATGGATTTTTCGTTTCGCAGCCTCCGAACCAAGCAAAGAGAAATCAAACAATGTATGGAAGAGATTTAAGAGAAGGTAAGGAAAACAGCATGTAAAAAGACACTAAGGTGTTCTTATGAAAAATTAAAAGCGTGGTGCTAATTGCTTTTCACTGGAGCAGAATTTCACTTATGGAGAAACAAACTTGTAATTCTAAACCTTGCTTTCACCGCATGAGACTTCTGTTGAAAACGCTCCCTGCAGTGATTTCGAACTGTTGTTTTGTACGTTTTCACGACATTGGAATACATTTCTTGGAGCAGAATGTAAAGCAGCTCTTTTTAGAACTTATTTTAGCCATTCTTTAAAGATTTACACAAGACCGCAGACCAGTGTTTCGAGTCAAGTATTGTAAAACAAAGTCGCCTTAGATATGTCAAGTGAATGTCACTGCAGTATTGTTTCTAGCATGGTTTTTTCTACTTAAAAATGGTTAATTTCGCTTCGGAATTACAAGTTATGATAACTTGCACGTAAGTGAATTCTTCGAAACGTACCGACTGCAACAAAACCGCTTTAGAATGATTGCAATTTTAAAAGAAATCGATCTTTGAAGAGGAAAAATTCTGTTAGCAGTTCTGCATTAATGTTAGCAGTTCTGCATTAATTCAGTATGCCAGAGGATATTATCTTGATGTTTGGATGGTTATTTTTAGCCGGACCACCAGTTTGAGAGAGAAATGTTTGATTTCTGCTTTATTATCATAGAAGTTTGGACAACAGTATGCTATCCGGCGTGTATTGTATCAATGGAAAGCTAATTTTGGATTTTGATAAAACAATAGCTGTGTATTGAGAGTGAGGGGTGAAATCCTTTTCCAACAGAACCATTTAATTAAAATTGAGTCTGGTTATAATTTGACTGGTATTTGACAGAATAGAAACCTTTTTCGAAAACTTCCTAATCATTTCATGTCAAAGCTAAGAATTGATTGAATGTCGAGCAAACAAAGCTGTGGTTGATAACCTAAAAAATAAATCTTATTTAAGTGTCGCATTTAAACCACGGACGCGGATATAAAATAGACTAAACCAAAATAAGATTTGATTAAATTGCATGAAATTTTGAGTTAACCAAATTTGAAATATTGCCTTTTTTCATTCGCCGATTTAACGATGCAGTTTTCTATGAACACAGATTAATGCTTCTCCGACAAAGGCAGAAAAAAGAGTTTAATGGAAATCTCTGCACATAATCGCTTTGGGATAGCCGTTATCTTGCACTTTTTTGTCGATCCTTGTCAAGATTTAATGACACTTGATTCTATGCTCAATGTTTTTCGTTTCCGTTGCCGCTGTGTGTGAAACAAAATTCATAACAATATTGATATCAAGGCCGTAATCATCTTTGATACATATAATGAGTTTACAGGCGTTTGCAATTGTTCGGATAACCCCTTGCGGCCAAATCAAGCTAATTCCACTTTATTGAGTTTGCCCCGAACAATTCGGCTTTGTTTTGTGTCTTGCTTTCAATCAAAGTAAATTCAAAAACGAGTGATTAAAGTTTCTTTGTGTGTTATAAATATAAGTTATTAAAAAGTTCTTGCCTGCCTTGATAAACATAAATACAACAATATGAAATATGAATTGTTTTCGAAAATCTACTTCCTTAATTTGACTCTATTATTTCAAAATCGAATGCGAAGACAAAATAGAACTTTTTGATTAGTTTTTGTTAGCCGGAAAGCATCATTAGTATTTTTGATGGGGACACTGGGATGTTATTTTGGTCAATATTTACATCAGCGAGAAAAAACAATAAAGCATGCACAGTGTTGTTTAGTTTTGAAAAAAAAAGTGCCACGCGCCGTATTCTGTGAGTCGATTTATATTTCATAATTCGCAAAGGTTGCGATGAAATGCCCAAGTTTTACTGAATTCAGTAACGTCACTATTTTTATTTCTGTTATCTAAATGGTAGGTTTATCCTCATTCGTGAGCATTTGAAATAACCAACAAATTTAGCTGAAACTTTCAAAATTGAAATTTTCTTATCTGTCTTTATCAATCTTTTAACATTATATTTGAAGTGAGCTGTTGAAAAACAGTTAGCGCGTATTTTATATTGCAATGGGTGTAACTTCGAATGCTAAATTATCGTTTTGATGGGGATGCGTTTTACACTAAGTAAATTTCAATCTTAATTTTTCTTTTTTTTTTTTTTAAATTTTAGTATTTTTTTATATAAGAAGCATTTAATTTGTTTGGTTGTAAAACTGTACCTCTGCACTTTTAGTTCATTCTGAGCTATTCTTGCATGTTTTTTTTTTTAAATATCAACTCTTAGGTAAGTTTTAAAACAATCAACAGATGAAAACAAAAAGAGTGTTGGGTTCTTGTTCTGTTTAAAGCTTGTAATTGATTTTTTAAACTGGCAAACAAGCAGAAACTCTTTTTGTCGATGTGTATAACTTTAAAATAGTATCATGTCGCTATTTTTAAGTAAGTCCGCATTTGAAAGTCATTATTGTTTTAAACTTTCTTTTAACTTTTTTTGCTAGTTTCATACCATTCCAGATTTTTAAAAGTGAGTGAGCGCGTGTGCTTCTGTAATTGTCAACACCACAATTTACATTTTGATCTATTAAGTATCGTGTTTTAAAAAAGCAATCTGTTTAAGTTTTAACAATAAAGAAACAACATGAATTCTTCAGGTCTAGTTTGCTGAATTCTTGGCTGTGATCGAATTTTTTCAACAGTTTTCAAAATCTGTTCAACGGGTTTTACAACCCAGGTTTGTTTTTAGCAGTTGATTTACGCCGACGCGTAGTAAAAGTATTTGACATACGAACATATAGTTTGATTTAAATTTAATACTCGACGTTTCGGCCTAATAATTGCCATAATCGAGAGCAACTACATGAAATGGTGTTGAATTTATTAAATACTAGTAAATAACAAGGTTTAACTGAATTCTGATTATGCAGGAATGGTTTCCTAAATGCAAGGTGACAATCTAAATTGTAATCATTTTGAACATTCAATTTTTATTTTTGTTGCCTGATATATTCATCATTTCCCTACACAATCACACTTAATTTTATTGTTGCATTTTAATATCCAGAGCATGAAAGTTTCATATAAATTTTGTAATTATGGCGGCCATGTTGGTTGACATGTCGAGGTAAATATTCAGAATATTTTTCGCCCATAACTCCAGTTCAAGAAATGCTCTTTTGCTTTCTTAAATTATCCCAGAGCTGATGTTTTAATTGTTCGACAAGCCCATCAGCTCTTTTTCTTATTTGGCAGCCAAAGAAATTGATATTTCAAAATTTTAAAACATCGACCACGTGGTTACAAATCATCAATCAGTCCATATGTATACCAACACAGTGCTTGAAAACGGAGTTTAACTATTTTAACTTTATATCTAACACGCTCGTGAATTAAGGTCACCGAGTGTTCAACCAACTGAGGCTTGTGTCTCGCAGGTTACATATGAATTTATCCACAACACATTCATTGGTGTACACTGTTAGGTTTAGGTTCGCCTACCTTCAAGTTCAGCTTTTCATTAATTTTGCGATTTTAAATTCTGGTTTGAAGTTTACTTAGTAAGAATGTGGAACTGAATTTTTAGTTAAACTTTCCGATAATGCCAGCGAATAGACCCAATAAGAACAAAATAGAAAGTTCAATTATCTAAAAAAAAAAAGTTTACACATGGCGAAACATATATGTTATTCTGTTTATTAAATAAGACAATAGTTCTAAGCAAATCAAATCTTGAACAGTTGGTGTAAAAAGCCAACGTTTAGCATAAGCTATTCGTCACAGTGAGTGCTCCTTAAGCTACTAATACGGGGATAATGAAAACATTTCAACCTACAGAGTTGCACATTGTAGGCACATTTTAATTTATAAACTGTTCAAGCAAGTGGTGAACTAAGCAAGTGTTTGTAATTAACGGAGGAAGACCGAATTTCATGTTCTTTTGATCGCGCTAATGATAACCTCTGATATTCAGCGTTTCGCCGCCATTTGCTAAATCATGGACCACGGACATGGTTTCAGCTAAAACAATATACAAGCAAAACACATCACTTTTCTGAACATTAGACAAAATTTAAAGTTTCTTGAAACAAACTGTTTTTTCTGTTAATGTCTAGAATTTATTACGTGGTTCATGATGCTTCCAACAGATGTGAATTGTAGAGTTTTTGCCGCGTCCGATAAATATAATCACGTTCTGCTGGCAAAAAAAATGTTTTTCGTTTCTTATCAATTATTTTGCACCAACATTTACCCAAGAACAAAAGTGTTCTACTGGGAGTCGCAACTACAAACCAGTTTAAAAATTGAGTTGCTCTCAGTTATCTATGTATAATTACCCACGCTTGTTCCCCAAAACATTTATATGATTTTTACTTTTTTGCAACGAGATAAACGACGATCTGGGCATATTTTCTCTGTACTGTTTTTCTTTAAAATTTATGTTGACTTCAATTTTATTCTTTTCCGTTTGCAGCTATGTTATATTTTAACATCTTTCACTAAAATACAATCACAATCTGCTTTGTTATTTCACATCTATATCAAAAGATCACGTAAATACTTTATCAATAGAGTGTTTAACCATATGTTTAATGATCTAAAAGGAAATCCGAGCTCTGAAATCCCAAATCTACTACAACCTGCGCTTCATAGGCATTGATATTTTTATATACTTTGAGCGAGATATCTGAGATATTAGAGATAAGCTTCGAAGCTTAGATCTGCTGTCTGACCAGTATAGACTCATACGGTAACAAATCGGCCAAAGCTAAGAAATGAACTTATTTAAATCATTCAGTTAAAAGACGATTTACCGCCGTCTGGTTAGCCTTGTTGGTAAGACGACAGTCTACACTCGGGTTCTTAAAATAATTGAGGAAAAAGTGCTGTCTTTGTTCTAACATCTGCAAATGGTTAGACTTTCGCTTCTTCTCGGATAAGGACGTTAAACCTTTGGTCCCCGGAGACATATCATTCTGTTTTTACATGTGTACCTTTGAGTGATAAAGATGGTGTCTTTGGCCAGTTGGAAAACTTGACACCTAAGCAAAGTTATTGTTGTTGTTGTTATTATTATAAAATTATTTTATGTGATCCAGCCTAAAAAGTTAGTTCATTAATGTTCTCTGTGAATACATAATTAGGAGTAGTAGACCAACATTTGTTTAGCACAACAATTTTCTTATCTAGTTTTTATAATTAGCAACATTTGTGAAACAGCGACTGATGTTAACCTCCATCTGGCGTACAGATACTAATTCAGTTCAAAGATACGCAGTTTTCCATTTACGATATATATACACATAATTTTTTTTTTGAAAAAGTCAACGCTT
>ERZ1740055.527-NODE-527-length-10798-cov-7.271712_pt1:0-5000 | contig 10798 bp, 9 predicted proteins | sample MGYA00581747_ERZ1740055 | MGnify/ENA primary metagenome ERZ1740055 (study PRJEB43018, sample SAMN04849739) | marine metagenome | isolation source: floating plastic debris | place: Pacific Ocean | collected 2008-08-28 | study: EMG produced TPA metagenomics...
CACTCGTGCTCTCCCTCTCTATTGTTTTTCTCTCCTCTCTATTTAACCCACTATTTGGTGTGCTATACCCGCCACAAGCTCAAAAATTTTTTTTTTTTTTCTCTCTCTCTATATATATATATATATATATATATATATATATATATATATATAGCTTGGATAGTTCAAAGAAAGAGACCAAAACGGTGGCGTCCCAGTAGAAGGATCCTCAAAGAATACAATTGTGTCCTCGTTAAAATTGATAAAAAGTGTATAAAAAATGTTAGAAAAGAGGAAGATCAATTTTCTCACAGTTCCAAATTAAATAAAAACGTTTCGGCCAGTTAGCCTTTCGGAAATGTACGCACACAGTTTTGGTGCCATTTCGATAGTCAGTTGCAAGTAATGGTGGGAAAGCCGGGTGGAATACTACCCGTTGGATACCGCAGAACATGCAACGGCTTTCCAGGCCTCTGATTGGCTGTATTTTTTAAGGCATGGGATAATATAATATTGTATAATTATCTATTTATAGTAGGAGAAAATGCTAACATAAGTTAAGTAAAATATTAAAGTTCTCTTTCCTAAAGGCTCTTTGTAATCCATCTCCCTGAAGCAAAGAAAATGTGATCCACCGTCAGTAGATCCTTTTATACCATTTCTACCTCCCTAGCCTATCCCCCATGACCACCAATGAATGCAAAATATGATTTTAATGATGATGATAATGATTTGGATTAATAATATTTTTTATTTCATATATGTGAGTGTTTTGCTGTAAAATACGCCACTCGTAGATTTCATATGAAAGTACATCCTGGATATGAGTGACATATTTTCCATATCCTCACTAGTGAAGATATCGCTGACGTCATTCCAATGTTTTTCCTTTGTTTTTCGTCGTTTTTTTGTTAGTTTTGAAACACTCATATCTATGTAATAAAAAGAAAATTGCACATTGGTTTGAAGATATAATGCAGTTTATCTTCTCGTGGTAAAAAGATTTATTTCATTCTCTGTGCTCACTTGTGAAATATTTTTCCACTCGAAGAAAACTTCATATCTCCGCGCCACTGTGTAATATCCTCAATATACAACTCTCTTTTGTAGGGCTCATTGGTTGATAAAAACTAATAATTAAAACTAGAAGTAAACATAGATTAGCAAAGTGTGTTCAATTTTTATTAGAGAACTAGATCTAAACACACAACAGAGGCAAGGAAACTATATTTCTGTTATTTGTAGATGGGTTTTCATCATTTACCAAAACACTTACTGCATTTCTTCTAATTCTAAGTCTTGCAATCAGCTTTAATTATTGGTTCTGTTCATACACAGTGATAGTTTATGCTGCCTGTGTAACATCAAGCTTCACTGTCAAAAGTTTGATTCTCTTCACCTCTGTTACTCATTTCAAAGTTTAACATAATGAAAGGTACTAATACAAATTTTTTTTTTATATAATATAAACATATTATCTTGACATATTTACACTTTTAACTGACTTTTGAATTTTGATCAAAATTCACCTTCAAGTTTGAAAAAATATTAGTCAATATTAGTCACCAAACCACCATAGTCGCATGAAGTTGAGGCATCTACTGGCCTGCCGTACCTATACCAAAATACTCAGCCTCTGATAGAACCAAGCCTGAGCCCACAATCACGCAAAACTAGAATGCATTCTCCTTTGTTTAACTAAAATTAGATTATAAATGAGTAATAATTTCAACACTACAACTAATATCTTGTAGTTTTGTGTAATTGCAATGGCCATAAAGGATTAATTTTATAATTCTTTAAAAAAAATACTTTGATAGGCTATCGAATTATTCACTTACAATATTACCTCTAGCTAAACACATGGTACTAATTCATGTAGAATTGACATTTTGCAAGCTAAGTGTGCAGACTGTGTATGTTTGACTCAACAGCCATGCTACTACCTGAGACATTTCTGCAATCTGATTGGTTAATACAGTAGCAGTTGTATTTGAATTTAGTTATAATTAAATACCTACTGTATTAATTTTGAAAAAATGAGTTTTTATACTTTCCAAAGTTAAACTGATGCAAATTACAGACTGTTTCATATTGATCAAGATTTCTTTACTTGGACTCCCAGCAAATTCAACTGAAGGACTATTTGTCACAACAGAAAATACTGGACTCTATGGCGAATTATGATCACGGTCTTTGCTTTGACTCCCTGCGAATTCAATTGAAGAGCTTACAGAAAATTTTACTGGACTTGATGACAAATTTTGATCAAGATTTTGCCTTTTGGTCTTCGCTTATAAGCCTAGCGAATTTGATTAAACAGCTACTTATTAATCACAAAAGAAAATTTTACTGGACTAGATGATAAATTTCAATCAAGATCTTTGCTTCGACTGCCAGCTAATTTGACTAAACAGCTACTTAATATCTGAACAGAAAATTTTACTGGACTCGATGGTGAATTTTTAGTTTTGAATGTTCTCACTTCTTACGATCGAGCTATTCAAAATTGAACACACTTCACTGATCAATGATTACTTCTACTTTGTATATTAAATACCTCATGTAATGTTTCAAAATTATCCAATCACTTATGATTCAGCTTGTCTAACAATTATGAAAATAATATCACCCAGGATATTTGTTTTAAGCACCACTGACTGAAAATTATGCAATTACCAATCATAAAACTGATTTTTTATTCCTGACCAGTAGTCTGTGTATCAAGTTTTGAAAATCCTAAAACCTGGCTTCTACATACTGTACATCTTGTTTTATTTTACATTTCAAACATACAGTAACTGTAAATTGTGTTGTTAAACAACTGAAATTTCTAACTTCTTACCACAACAATCCATTGCTTGATAGTAAATAGTATGTTTTAAAGGGCTCAGGAATGCTATAAGTAGATAAGGTTTTTTGGTGTGGCTCGAGCTCACAGGCTCTACAGAAAAACAGAAGAACATTGCAATAGATATGGAGCAAAGAAGTGTATTGAAAATTATAATAACAGCTTCCATAATGTAAATAAAAAAGCTGATAATGTCTAGCAATAAATGGGAAGGACAAGTAAACCTGAATGATCACTAGTCTGAATGTCTGGTGAAAATAAAATCCAATTTTTTATCCCTGATACATATTATCTAATTGATAAAGCAATTGGCAAAGAGAAGCTTGGGAAAAAAAAACTGTTTCACATCTTGGAGTGGCATTGGTGGACCCACTAAAACGACCTGCTGTCCTAGTTCCGTTGGTAAGAATAATGCCCAGTACTGCTGAGGTGACTGATCATGTTGAAGTCTGAAAGGTTTTGTTTTTGTGTTTAGTTTTCTTTTATATTTGCATACATAATCACAAAGATCATTCAAAATGTAATAGAGCATTTTCACACCGTCCCAGGAGACACAAAAGATAATAGTCGTAGCAGCTATGTTGGTGTCCCTAACAAAAGACATAATCAAAATTCATTTGTTGAGACTACACTGACATGGCTGCTATGACATCAGATGAAAACGCTTTATAGATTATTTTTTTAATGTGTAGAACTTTGTGTAAATTTATTCCATTGCAATGTATTCAATTATTATCTGACTAATAATTTGCTGACATTCCTTGTAATGCACTTTTCTATAAGCACTAGTATTAAACCAATTTTGTTATTTATTTATTTATTGATTATATTTTTTAACCTTGTACCAACAGCAAAGTACCACAAAGTTCCCTTCTATGTTGCAGCACCAACAACGTCCATAGATTTGTCACTTGCTAATGGTTCTGCCATCGTAATTGAGGAGCGACCTCCAGATGAACTTACTTTAATCAAGGGAATGAGAATTGCGGCACCTGGAATATGCTGTTGGAATCCAGCATTTGATGTCACACCAGCAGAGCTGATTACTGGAGGCATTATAACAGAGAAAGGTGTTTTCAAACCTGCAGAACTTGCAAAGAAAATTCATGAAAAATAGGTCTTTCAATTGAAGTACCTGTTATTTATTCTTTTTGAACTCCATCGAGTGGCAGTTAAGTTGATGTTGTTTGATTCCAAATCCAAGCAGATTTTTGAAGCAATTTTATTTTGGTTAAAATAAGGAGGCAGCATGACTCAGGAGGCAATTTTATTTCGGTTAAAGTAAGGAGGTGGTGTGGCTCAGTGGTCAGAGTTGGAGATTTGAATGTGGAAGACCTGGGTTCAAATCCTCAACTCGGACTACTGAATGAATTTGTCCTCGGTGATCCCAGGGGCAAATTCACCATGCTTTATAAATAGCCAACTGGTTTGCCTCCTACCAGTTGGGATTCTTAACTTTGGACAGGGGAGGATTTTAATATGACACTGAAAAGCCCCTTTAGGGGAGTTGTCATTGCATATTTTTAAATTTTTTCCCTTTTTTTGGTTTCTTTGGGTAAATGCATGGGGATCGCACAGGTTTTTGGAAAATCTGAAAGTTTAGAAACTGGAAATGAATTTTCAGGACCTGGAAGAATTTTGGAAAAATGAGTCTAGTACTTTAAGGTTATGGAATAGCATTAAATGCATGATGATAATACTACTACTAATAACAATAATAATGCTCTTTAATCATCCAAAGATAAAAATACATATCTGTGGTTACATTAATATAAATAAGTTTAAAAAAAATTACAATAATACATATATCATAAATATACATCAATTAGCTAAGTCATGCTTGTAAACAAGCCTATTAAAGAATGTATTCTTAAAGCGCTCAGTGGTTGTTTTGGGTCGCGTGCTTCTCCTTTTGCGCGAACTATAATATTATAATTCCATTGCTTCAAATATGGAATGTAGCAGCAGAGCGGATGGCCATCTACTGAAGTAACCCTTTTTGAAAAATTTGAAAATTAGTAGTAGTACATTTAGTAATCTAATGTGAGATTACCTAGAAATTACTCAAAAAAGTAATATATTCCAAGTTTTAGAAATTTTTGCTTTAGAAACTTTCGAAAAAATTTCGGATATTCAAACAATATAGACTCTAATTTAAATTAGGTAGCTG
>ERZ1740055.527-NODE-527-length-10798-cov-7.271712_pt1:7500-10798 | contig 10798 bp, 9 predicted proteins | sample MGYA00581747_ERZ1740055 | MGnify/ENA primary metagenome ERZ1740055 (study PRJEB43018, sample SAMN04849739) | marine metagenome | isolation source: floating plastic debris | place: Pacific Ocean | collected 2008-08-28 | study: EMG produced TPA...
GGGTCATGCGGGGAATTGAATACAAAATGTTAATTGTTATTATATGTAATTGTGTGATAGGTTGAATTGAAAGTAGCAAACACAATATTGTTTGACTTACGTGACAATATTAGTTTCTTAGGCTAAAATATGTTAACATCCTATGTTAACTTTCAGTTTCAAGGGTTAGCTGAGAAATATTTGAAAAAATAAAATGAGAAAGAAGTACCGATGGTAAACGAACAGAGACTACATGTGTGTTAGTACTAAATACTTGCAGCCATTAAAATTAAAAATTGCCACAATTTTACCGTTTAAATCTGCGATAGTGAGCCTTAATGTTGCAACCATGGACAGGGTTTTCAACTCCATTAGATAATGCTCTCTACCGACCCGTCCTTGGTGCGTATACTTTTGTGATAAGTATTTCACACACTTGTCACAAATGTTACGCTTTTATTGCAGGATTCCTGCAGGTTCCAACTCAGGAAATTTAAGACCTTTTAAATACTTTTTAAGACCCAAACTTTCAAAGTTTAAGACCTGTGAAAATTAAAATGTTGCTTACACGATCTAGTGAAAGATTAGAATGCTGCAGCCCAGCAGGATTGCGGGTTTTGAAGTGAATGCTAGTGCTCTTTTCCTTGCTTTTTGCAATGCTTCTTCGAGGCATTCTGTGTGCACGACTAGCATCATAGCCAAAATAAGCTTCAAATTCTAACCTGTGGAAGGAACATATTTGACTTGAAATCAAATATAAGACATTTTAAGACCTAAACAAAGAACTTTTCTAAGTTAAGACCTTTTCAAGGCCTTAAAAATTCAAAATCTAAAAAATAAGACATTTTAAGGACCCGCGGGCGCCCTGAATTATTGTATTTTACTGTTCTAACACTATTAACTGATACATTGTAGCTTAATAAATTAGAATCAAGATTATGGCAAGCGTTACTGCCATTCAGTTCTTTAAACATGTTCAGATTACCACACAACGTATTGAATACGCAGAACACAGTACGAAACACCAGAGCGTGGCATTGGGACACACACCAGAGTGCACGCATACACGCCAGATTAAAGCATCAAAGGTCATGCCAGAACGCGGCACTGGTCACACAAGATTGGGAGAGGAGAAGGCTTCTTGGCAAGTCTGGAACACGGGTCGCCAGTCGTTGCGCCGGCCACAAATACCAGATGGTAGGCACACACACCAGAGCGTGCTACCTGTACTCGTTCCAATGACACTAAGGTGGGAACCCACACACACCAGATCGCGCAGAGTCGCTCCTCCTAGGCCACTAGACTGGGAAGCCACACAGACTAGAGTGCAGACACACACGCCAAAGCGAGCACACACACCAGAGTGTGGCATTGGGACACATACACGCCAGAGCACAGAGTTAAGGGTTAAACACCAGAATGCAGCATCACTCACACCAGGTTGGGAACGGGGAAGGCCTCTTGGCAAGCCCGGAACACAGTTGCCAGTCACCGCACATGGCACAGATACCAGACCATAGGCACACACATCAAAGCAGGGAATTGCAACACACACAAGAAAGCAGGGAAACCTACCAGAGTGGGGACACAAACCAAAGGGTGACATTGTTACACCCACCAGAGTAAAGGTATACACGCCACATTGCAGCATGGATGGTCACACTCTAAAGCCTAGCATCGGGCACACCGTTAGAGCGGGCCGACACACCAGAGTTCTGGCATACATGCTAGGTTGCAGCATCAAGGGTCACACGCCAGAATGCAGCACCAGTCACACCAGTTTGGGAACGGGGAAGGCCTATTGGCAAGCCCGGAACACACACTGGATTATGGCATTGGGGCACACACCTGAGTGCTTGCATACACGTTAGAATGCAACATCACTTGTTACATTCAAGAGCACGGCATCGGTAACACCAGCTTGGGAACGGGGAAGCCCCTTGGGCAACCCCAGAACACAGTCGCTGTGCACAGATACCAGAGGGCAGGCACAAACACCATAGCTTGCCACCAGTACTTGCACCGGGAACTTTAGGCAGGGATGCCACACACATCAGATCGCGCCCCTGTCCCTGTGTTTGGAACATTACTCTGGGAACCAACACACACCAAAGCGTAGGGACACACACCGGAGTGCAGGCACACATACCGGAACGGATACACAAAGCAGAGAATGGCATTGGGAGACACACATGAGTAAAGATATGCACGCCACATTGCAGCATGGAGGGTCATATGCCAGAGCAAGGCACCAAGCACACTGGGTTGGGAATGGGGGAGGCCACTTGGCAAGGGCGCAACACGGCAGCTAAAGCAGGCACACAGACCAGAAGGTGGCACTGGGACATACTCCAGAGTTCAAATAAGAGTTGCGCTTTCTCGCTTTCTTTCTCGGTGTTAAACGCATGACTTGAAAATGGCAGAGTCTTCAATAAAATCAAACCACTGAATATATTCCAGACAATGTTATTTGTTAGAGTATACACATAAAATGTTTGGCGAGCTTTTTGACCAATCGCTTCCACAAACGTCCAAAATTTCGCGCCTTTCAAACAACAAGTTTGAAGTTTTTGTTTCTTGTGTACATCCGCAGCACTTTGCAACGCTTTTGTACGGTTTTTCTGTTTAATTTTTTTAAAATAGAATTCAACCATTTGCTAGAAGTTACTGAATACCGGAACACCTGTCTCACCGATGTGGGCATGAAAACATTTCAAACACTGGCTGAGTTCTTCTACGCCGTTAAATTATTGACCTACTTATTTATTGTTGGGTACTTCTAAAATAAGTTAAGATGTTCGAATTTTAGCTTTTGACAAATTTCATTGAATGCTTCGCTATTTGCTCCTGAAAACTATTTCTTAATCTTTTTTATGTACAGCTCTTTAAAATTTGTGATTTCTACCTTATTCTCTTTGAGCTACGTTATTATAATTGTGTACTTATTTAATTTAAAGATTCCTATTTGCTCAAATTCTTGCTTGAAGTTCGTGAAGTCATGTATCGCGCCGTGCAATGTAGTGAACTCAGATTGCATATATATAGCTATAGGTTTGGTGAGTGCGTAATCGTTTGCGATCCTTCACAACTCGTGAATAAAAATCGTACAAGCGAACCAACCATGAAGTTATTTATTTTAGAAGTACTGAGATTTCTTTCACACAATAATCACAATTAACAGCGATAAGACAATGAAATGAATTTTATTTACTCATACACTCTTTAAATTTCAACATCTTTTCAAAATTTCTAGACAATGAAATAAGTTTTATTCATTCGAAAGCGTAAAATCTTCAACATTTTCTTTTCAAAATTTCAG
>ERZ1740055.528-NODE-528-length-10795-cov-6.495251_pt1 | contig 10795 bp, 3 predicted proteins | sample MGYA00581747_ERZ1740055 | MGnify/ENA primary metagenome ERZ1740055 (study PRJEB43018, sample SAMN04849739) | marine metagenome | isolation source: floating plastic debris | place: Pacific Ocean | collected 2008-08-28 | study: EMG produced TPA metagenomics assembly...
AATTGCTCTCAGAGAAGACTGCAAATTTATTTCAAGTAGGTGGCAAAATTTGCCATCTGTAGCCCTTTATTGAAAACCCTTGATACCTTAAGGGAAATTTATGTGTTAGAAGATTGGATGTTAAGTTTACTGCATTCCTGTTCTTAAAGGCAAAGGGTCACTGTTTTAGAGATATCAAGTTGTGTATAAAATTAAAAGGCCGAGAGCTGTAACTGAGGTTTATAAGATTCAGCTGGTAGGTGTGATTCATAGGAGAAGCGTATACAGGTAGGAGAAAGTTTCCTGCAAGAAGCAAAGAAAACTTGTGGTTTTCTAGCAGACAGACAGGGACTGTACTCAAGGCAAAGAAAGTGATGAAAAAGTTATATTGTACTGGTGAACCTGCAAAAGCAGCAAAAGGATTTGTAGAGGATTTAGTAAACAGTCATATGAAAAAGCACATGTATGATCATGACAATGGTCAGAGTTCAACTTGTAGATTGGTGTCAAATGTAGAGCTTCTGGAAGTTGTAGGAACTGAGATTGAAAGATTGCAAGAAGTTGCTTGTTAAGTTGGTACTGACATGTATCTTGCAGGAGATGAATAGTTCTTGATTTTGAATAGAAAAAGTTCTGAGGTAAACCTAAAAATACATGTAGGCCATTGCACAGAGAAACTTTGAGAAGGAAAAGTTAACTCGATGAAGATGATTAGGAGTTTAATTAAAAAGTAAAAGGGAGTCCTGGAAAAACAAAAAAAAGGTCGCTGGAAAACCATGGGGTTTTTAAACACCAAAGATGTACTAACCCCCCTCTAAGCATTAAGGTGAAATCAAATGTATTAAGAAGTTCCAATGCTGTGTTTTTTTTTATTCACATTGTAGACTGTCACATTTTTTTACTTCAAATATGTGATGTCTATTTATCTGTTAATTTTTCTCTTAACACATAGTGTGTTGAATAAGTTCCCTTATTTGTATCCTTTAGGGAACTTCAAGTTGCTAAGCAACAGAAAGGCCTTCAAGCCCAGCCTCTTAGTGCACTGAATTATAATCGCAAGTCCCGGCTAGTTGGAAATAAGGTCAACCGGAGTGTGAGCTTGAGTGTTATAATGTAAACTGGTAGAAAATATAACTAAACAAGAAATTATTACATGTATATACCAAAATGTAAATATTGAATTCCACAAAATAATATTAGAACTAAAGTTCTAAAAGTTTTCGTTTTATCTTCGTTTACAGAATATCAAATACTATATTGTAATATTGTTTTTGATAAGAATTTTTTTCTTGAAAACAAAGCAAAGAAGATATTTTAAAGAATTCAAAAATTTCCCTCAGAATTAGTCGTTTTTCAGATCTCAAGACTTGAGGTTGCAAATACATTTTAAATTCTTAAATAAGATTTTATCTTTCCGTGAACCTCATCACTAAAAAACCTGATCATTTCAATGGGCAGCGATGCATAAATCAAGTAAGGTAGATCGGTTTGTGCTTCAGTTGCATAATTTTATGTAAATCCTTGTAAACGATTGTGACTTCTTGAATTGTCAGGAAGTTTGCTTTGAAAAACAGATCTTTTATCCATTAATTTTATAACTTTCACATATTCTAGTTCTTTAAGCAATGTAATTTGAATTTGTAATAGTTTTAAAGATATCGAATAAAGAAATTATAAATTCCATGTAATTTTAACAAAGTATTTAAGATTTTATACGTTTCAACACAGTTAGTACTTTTTTAGTGTTAATGTTTTTCTAAAGTTGTTATACATAAGTTTAAGCATAAAATTATGAAATAAAATATTAATTGTTTCTTAAAATTTGTATTTGCAGACTGAGATTATTTTATTTCTATGTTTTTTTAAAAGGGTTCATAAGCAGGTAGAAATAAAATTGTCTTTTTGTGGTGAAATACCTGCTCATAATAGCTGTGTGAGCTAAGAGTTTTGAGTTTGACTTCAGGCAGTGTATCAACCTACCTAAACGAAGGCATAACTTATGGGGTGTTTAAAAAGTAAGTCTTGATGTAATGAAGTCTTGATCGAGATGTTTGGTCATCAATACTGTAAGAAATTTTAATTTAAAAGTCAAATGCTCTAAATCATGAAACAAGCTTGCACTACTGCTTTTGATGACCTCCTCATTTTTAAAAGTCATAATCAAACTTCAAGGACTTTGAAGAACCTTTTTTCAAAATAACGGTTAGCCCCTTTATTTAAAACTTGCAAAAAACCATTGCAAGTATTTGAGATAGCCTGGGCCCAGTTGTTCAAAAGCTGATTAGCACTGACCCTGGGTTAAATCTCCTGTTCTTGTTTCCAGCCTTACAGGTAAGGGTTTGAGCTGTAGTTTTGGTATAAGCAAAGTTTTTCCTTGGAAAATCTGAACAGTGTTTTATAAGAATTGCTCCTTAAAGTTTTGCTCAACCTAGAGTTAATTTTAACCAGCCTTTGAACATCCCTGTCTTAATATCAGCAGTCACATTCCACATGATGTCATTTAATAATTCTATTATCCTTAGTGGAGACCTGAGCCTGTGTACTAGCTACGCCATGCTGATCAATGAGAGGGCTAAAATGTCAAAACTGCTCACCATGGTTTTTAACATTCAGGTTCACTTTTATTTATGAAGATTCAAGGGATGATGCTTGTTACTAATGTTGCTTTAGGACCATGTCTGAAATGTTAGCATCAGATTCTTTTTTACGAGTACTACATACATACTTTTGGGATTTTAGGATTTGGGAGTTTAACTCTAGTTTAGGATAGTAAAATTCTGCTGAACTAGCCAGAGCCTGTCAATGAAATTCCTAAGGTTTTCTGATGGGGTTTGAGCAAGTTCCTCAAGTCAGTGAAGGTCAAAACAGCCATCTTCCTTTGCTGGTTTTACTTGTCAATAGGACACATATGGCACATACAGTACTTCAGTTTTAAAACAAAAACAATTCCCTGTTTCACCAGAAACATAAAACTTTGAAACTGAAACTTTTAAGAATTAAGTTAAAAGCTGTTCCCACAAACAGTTTTGGATACTAATCTTCAACCATCACATCCAAGTAACAAAATTGGGTTTATTAAATAGCTTTATGAAGAACTTTGACTCCAGGTTATTCAGTAGACGGTATATACATTATTTATAACAAGGACCTGTAGTGCAATCATCACAAACTGATAAAGCATTATTCTGTACAAGTAACTAAGATCCAGTGGAGGGGACTCCCAAACTTTTGGGGTAGGCATGCTCGTCGTAAAATTTGAAGGGAACTGTTAAGTGGAACCAATCTTGGTGTGGCTCAGGTTGATTTTAATCCCTAAAAGATGTCATCCAAAAGCGTACATGCAGACATTTCAATCATTTTAACAACGCTGAAGATAACAGCATCAAACACTTTTGTGTGCTACTGAGGAGCCCCTAGAAGGTACGCCATTGTATGCAAATGGAAAATTTCATCACTTGCACCCTAAGGGGCACCAAATCCTTCAATTTTGTCGAGGATTCCTGCTCCCTAAAGTTGGGATTCCCCCCCCCCCTGGGTCTAAGACATAAACTAGTGTTTTAGTTGTAACAAGTTATTGAGGATATAAAATGTACCATTACTGTATGTATAGAAATAACTACAAATGCAAGCATAAATGATAAAAAACTTTGAAATTACAATTACAGTTTGAAAACTATTAATTAAAAGATATCAACAGAAACTTGTCATTTAAGGTTACACCCACATTCAGTTACCTTCACTGGTTAAAACTAAATTTATTAAACCATAAATAAACTGCAAACTCTCTTTCATTCAAATAGTTTTTATATTGGTATTGTTTTGACAGTGGGAGGTCTTATACCAAGGTTAATATAGTTGGAAAATATAAACTAGAAAAATATTTTAATAGGAGATTTATTTTGTGCATAAGGCTTCACTGATTTGCTCTGTGCCATTTTTCAGATTTTAAGTCGCACAAATAAATTGTCCTACCAATAATGGCATGTCAGTGCATTTATTGCTGAAAAAGCTTGGATAAGATTCAATTTTAGTATCGCTCTACTAGATGAATGTTAAAACTGCAACACTCTAATTCTCTACTCTGAATAGCCAATAGTAACAAAAAGGATGTTTTCTTCCCAAATAAAACAGATTTTCAACCATTATAGTATTTTGTTGAACTAGTAGAATGATACTAAAACAGTTGCTAGTTGGAGCTCTCTGCCTCATGGACTTCAAGTACCTCTAGTGGCCTTTAGCCTAAGGGGCTAATGAGCCATAGTCCTTTGGTCCTCTAAGGCTAACTGAAGGGTCTAGTGCAAAAATGGCGTAAGTGACGTTTTATGAAGTTATCAACTCTCACTAGATTATCCCTCTTATCTCTTCATAACTTTTGGGAGAATTCAGCACTAATTTTCATACAAAGTCGCATTGTTTTTAGACTAGACAAAAATGACATAAAAGAATTTTGATCAAGTTCTCATTTCTCTCTACATTATCCTCATTATCTCTTCATAACCCTTGGGAATCTTTAGCATTTCATCAAAAGTCACTTAAGTTGTTTTTGCACTAGGCCCTTCGATTGTTAAATTATAGTACATGTTTCAAAACCCCTGCTAATAAACTCATTTATAAGCTCTACCTAGGCTTTGTATTTTCTAACAGAAAATTCAAGATTATAGACCTTGTTCATAAATGACGGCAAGTTTAGTATTCTTTGTCTTAATATTATCCTCACTAGCCTCGTTTTGGGTAAGATGGTCTTCGAACACGAAGGCTATTGAGGCCAGTTTGAATGAAGAAAAAAGATACTAATAAAAAAATAAATGGTTGCCATTTATGAATAAGTTCTATCCCTAATACTACAATTTTACAAAGCTTGAAAGTTATAAGAGAAAATTGATTGATCTTAATCACAAATTAACAATGGGATGAAATAATATCTATACGCTGATTTTAAAATTATGTTTTAAATATTATGACTACGGTGAACAAAATGTATTACTTTTTGTTGTAGATGGTGTATAAAGAATCTTGTGCTTTGCATACTAAGGCATGAAAGCCCATGGGGCTTACTTTTTCATTTTCTTGCAAAATGGTTTTTCCTTTGCAGACTGACAGTGCATTTTAGCTGTCTTCTTGGCTACTATTCTCATCTGAAGTACATACATATATAATCGGAACATATAACAGGTCAAAACAGCTGAGAGTGACCTTGATATAATTAAGAAAATATTCCCTGGACATCTAAAACAAATTGCAACATTAAGAGAAAAAAATGAGAGCTTGGCATGATTGCAAAAGGAACCAGCTGAATTAAGAAATGCTCCATGTTATTTTCACCTTGGCTTATAAAATATTTTTTGGTCAACTTTGATACACGGAACATCTTTGAGAACCACTTTCTTTCAGATCTGAACGTGGTTTTAATACCACATGCCAACTGAAATTAGGCCCAGGGCAAATTTTCCTTCATGTATACAGTGGCTCACAAAACCACACTGATTTGGCTTATTACACTTTTATATATCGGCTAAAACTGCAGCGAATAAAGCATTAAACTAGTGTGTTTCACCAAGTGTGAAGTCAGGATTCTCTTGAGCTATAGTGCATTGTTAGCACACATTGTTTTAAATGTGAATCGACATTAAGAGGAAATTTCTACAGTAAATAGGTTAATTTAGATTAGTGTTAGCTAGAAATACACCCAAGGTCAAGAATTGAAAGGTCTAGTGTAAAAATGGCTGAAGTGATGTTTGATGAAGTTCTCAACTCTCGCTAGATTATCCCTCTTAGCTCTTCATAACTTTTGGGAGAATTCAGCATTTCATTACAAAGTCGCATTGTTTTTGTACTAGACAAAAGAATTTTGATCAAGTTCTTATTTCTCCCTACATTATCCTCATTATCTCTTCATCACCCTTGGGAGAATTTAGTATTTCATCAAAAGTTACTTAATTTGTTTTTGCACTAGACCCTACAAGAAAGATGTGTTACCAGAAACCTAGAATGATTTATGGTCCATACTCCTGAGTCTAAATACAAACTCAACAAAAAGACTACAGGTGAAACTTTACGGTTAACAGGTTTAACTTGATTACAGGAATACTGTAGATCTGGGGTAACTTTACGACACTTGAGCTGTCATTTCTCTGTGACCTTTAGATACTGCTGACATATCAGAGCCAACTTCCTTCAGGCTACAGCAGGAGACACTTAAAGGTTTCTTTGGCTGTTCATTGTGGCTGCTGGTAAAGCTCAGATCTGGGCAGCTCAAATCTTCTCTGCTATGCCAAACTGAACTGTGTGATCTTTTACTAGCAAGTCTCTTCTCATACTGCATTAGCTGGCCCATGAAGTTTAAGTTTGGGGAAATAGTTGGTCTCTTCTCTTTTACAAACCTTCAAGTTATAGCACAAATAACTGTGAGTAAAACTTGTTCAAGGTTCATAGACAATGGCAAATTCTTGCTAATGAAGTCTTTGTTTACAATCTGACTTGTTAGCATAATTGTGTACAAGACTAGGTACTTTAAGCTAATGAACAATTAAAAATGAGATTTGAGTCTGTGACCTAAGCTTAACGAGGAACAAATTGACAAAATTGCACTTTAAAATTCTGCTGTCCAACTGACCTATATGATTCATCTAGTGTCATCTGAAAGTGCTTCATCACATAACCAATAGCCATTGTAGCTGATCTTGATACACCAGCGTAACAGTGAACCAAAACTCGACCATTACCTTCCCGAACCTTGTCTGCAATATTGTAAAAAATATTATAAAAAGTGACATAACTTACACTATAATAAATTATGTCTATTACAGTTAATACTCTGAAAACTAAATCATGGTATAATTCCTGTTAATATGTTTTACAGGTATAATGAAGAAAAACTCATTTTTTAAACCTTGTGTTAAAACCTAATGATTTTGATAACAAATCTAAACAGAGTTTAGTCTGAATCTTTCATCATCACCTACTGGCCTTCAACCTTCAGCTCCATTGCTCTCATAAGTATGCTATTCTCATTTTTACGTTTTACACGACAAACCATCTCAACCTCATTTTCCTTAATCTATGTTCAAGGAATCTGTGAATCAAGAAATCTCAATTCCTTGTCTCTGCATGCAACAAGCAACACACTATTTAATGTTTTTTGAATATATTTTGTAAAGCAAGTGGACAGTTTCACACTTTGCCTAAAATAAAATTGTAATAAAACTAAGAAAGCTTGAACTCATTCAACTTACCTATAAAATCAAATGCTTTGTCAAACCATTCAACAATATTTTCAGTGCCTGTGTCACGAACTGGTATTCTCAAGCAGTGACCAGATTTTTGATTTTCTGACATGGGGCATGATTGGCTTACATTTAATACATAGTCTATAGCAAAGTCTTTCAGAAGTTCACTGTTTAGAGAATCTTCTTGGGAACCAAGATAAAGAAATGGAAGAACTTTTGTTGGTGCTAAGTTTTCACCAGAAAAACATGGTGTAGAGAACACTCCTGAAGAGTTCCTGGATGGCCCACCATGGCGTCTCTCGCATAATGTTGGAAAGAGTTTCCGAAAGTCAGCGAAGCCACCTACAAGATAAAGTTAGTCACTATGAAAATAGTACTGAAAGGGTAAATGCTGCTAAATAACAAAGACTCCTTTTAACTAAAAATATGCAAAAACAGTATTTAAAAATTTATATGACTTTGTATACATTTTATAGATATCTGAACAGACATAGCTATAATGCTGCTGAAAAAACTAGCAAAACAGTTACTGTTCAACAGCAGGATGCCTAAATTGTGTGCAATTCTACAATTGGTTTCGGCTCCATCAACTCAAGACTTCAATGGGATTAAAAAATTTAACTCTACAGTATGTGAGGTGAACCAGGATATTTTTAACAGTACTAGAGATGTTTTCTTAAGTATCACATCTAGCTAGGAAAAAAGGAAAAAAAAAACAACACTGACATTAAACTTTGGATGTTAGTGTTGTACAAAATCATACTTTTTTTCTCCTTTTTCTTAGTCTAAATTTTAAAACAGGAAATTCTCCAACCATTTCTTTAGAATCACTGACACAGCTTATAATTGTTTTTAAATCAGTCATTTTTCAATGTAATATTGCCATGGCCAACAATTTTTAAATATTAAACCGTTTTTATTACTATATTTAATCTGTAAACTTAATTATTGTTACAGTTAAAACTGTTAGCTGCACTTTTTTATTATTATTATCTACTACATAAAATTTTGTCATTGTGCCTAAAAAAACTTTCTGTAATTGAACACCAAAAGAACTTTGTTTCCTGAGATAAACACTAACAGTGATCAAGATTAATTGTTAATATTTAGAAAAGTTTCATGTTTTGCAAAATATGAACTAGTTTATAATTAAGTTTGGCTTTGTTCATCCCATTTAAACTTTGGTAACAGGCTGATGCTAAGATATTTATATCAACAGAGTCATTTTGATAGATAAAACGTCAGATAGATAACAGTTACACAAAAAATTTTATAACTGACCTCATTAAAACATAGCATTAACCATGAAAGAAAGTTACTGTAAGTTATAATCATTAGTTAAGGAATGAAAAGTGTTGCTTGGAAGACTTTTATCATGATTGTTATTTTCTAGAAAACTATTTCTTCTAAAACATCAAACCTGATGTGTGAATAGCAAATTTTTCAGTTTTTATAAACATAAGAAAAAAACTTAATGTACTAATAAGAACCAACTTACAGTGCACAGATTGTGTAAAAGCCTGATGTGACATAAACATTATTATTACAGCTCTGGCCAGCTGGTCTTGTAAGTCATGTAGAAAATTAATGTTGATCAGAATAAGAATTTGCTCTGGGTGAACAGCCGTAAACGAATCAGTATCAATCGGACCACACAACAGATCATTTTGACATCATTAAATTCCACAGTGGTTACAAAAGTGGTTAAACTAAACTTGAATGCCCAGAATATAATACCTTTCCAGATACCAAATTTGGAAAACAAGTAACTAAGAATCTAAATTTACTGATGATCTGGTTTCACCAGCTTCAACAAAAAGAAATTAAAAAAAAACATTGAATAACCTTCAATTTACACAATGAATAAAAACTTTCAATATTCATGACTTTTTATCCATGCAATGAAGTATTCCAAACATTAGTTTCAAGCGATAAAATAAAATATTTCTATCAAATTAATATTGTATTTATAATACAAAAATAACTCAAACATTACTTAGCTTGCTGTGCAGTTTCTTACATTTAATTAACAATGTGAGAAATTATACAGCAGCTAGCTAGTCTCTTTATATTTGATTATTATCATTGTAAAGTAACTCACTCCAAATCACAAAATAAAACTTCAAATTATAATGTGGTATTAAAGTATAAGGTCAATGAGTCATACCTAATTGTAGAGATAACAAACATTGTTATCATTTGAAAGTTACCCACTGAAAAATTACTTAACTTCCAAGATCAATATGTCCAGCACTAAAAATAGCAAAACTATTTCAAACACTTAAACATTGCCAATTGTAACAGTGCAACAAATCCTATGTATTTTAGGAGATTTTTTGCCACTTATCAATGCTGACAAACTCAATTATTTGCCAAGAAAATGTAACAGGAAATGCAATGAATATTAAAAAGACAAAGGTTAATTTAGTTTCATCAAGTGTGATGACCTCATCTCAAAAATATTCCGTGGTCCATGTGATCACACTGTAAGAATTTAGAATAATTTCCTGTTTTATGTAATAAGTTAATATTATTAATGATTTTTCATATTAATTCAATTCAGTTCACAAAGCTATTTATAAACTAAGTTCAATTTCTGTTTCTGTTTTAATCACACGGAAGTGGAAAGCAGGTTTAAAATAGATTTAATATAATCAAACAACTCAGACTTTACATTTTTTTCTTTTCCAAAAAGTTATATATTCATTGCACAGTCAACAAAATACTCAAAACGATTATATTTATTTTTGAAATTAAATTCTTTGAGGTTTATTAATTATTTAGAGCTGGAAATTTGAAAATGACAATTAAACAACTCTGTTAGGTCAGAATCAACTTAAGGGTATAGGATTATTTTTTACCAAACTGGTATATGTCACAAAATTTTGATCATAATTATACCACTGCTACAATTAGTTAATATTTAAAAATGCTACTGATATTATATGGCCAAGGTAATAGAATTAAGGACTGGCATGATTTTTTAGTTACTGTTACTAAGGAAATTGTAAGGAATTCTTCATGATAATGAGTGGAATAATTAAAATTTTTAACTCTTAAATGACTGCTGACTTTTATTCAACCGTAAAGTAATTAGGCTTCTAAATCATTTAAATAATTATTAAGTGAAAAGCAACAACTGAATGAACAATGTTCAACCAACCAATTGCTAATTAAATTAGTTACAATATGTCAACAAATTAATAAAAGACAGAATAAAAAGAACACTTTTCCTGATTATTAACACAATATGCTTGAACTATAGAAGAAGCTGATACCCAGAGTTTTATAATGCTCAGAAAATAAGGAATATTTGCTGGGAATGGCAGTAGACATTGGCTCATGATCTAAAAATGCCACCGGATTCAAAGTGTATGATACCTAGAAAATTTTGAAACTGATCAAGACCCTAACATACCAGGTTTATAGTAAAAATATTCAAATTCTAGATATGTTATAACACAAGAAATGTGATAACTGCAGAGGAATGTGGGTACAATGTACTGAAAAATTATATTTATTTGGTAACTAAGAGTCAAACAAGAGGCTCATTAAGCCTTTACTCGTGGTACGCGTGAGACCGGGGACAA
>ERZ1740055.529-NODE-529-length-10793-cov-8.242690_pt1 | contig 10793 bp, 5 predicted proteins | sample MGYA00581747_ERZ1740055 | MGnify/ENA primary metagenome ERZ1740055 (study PRJEB43018, sample SAMN04849739) | marine metagenome | isolation source: floating plastic debris | place: Pacific Ocean | collected 2008-08-28 | study: EMG produced TPA metagenomics assembly...
CATGGTGATGACAGAGTGGTGGTAAGACAGGATAATGGTGATAATTATGACAACATGGTGATGACAGAGTGGTGGTAAGACAGGATAATGGTGATAATTATGACAACAGGGTGATGATAATTATAACATGATGATGACAGAATGATGACGATGACAGCATAGTGATGACAACAGGATAATAGTGATGACAACAGGATGACGATAATGATGATGATGATAATGATGATGACAGGATGGTGATAATAATGACAAAATGATGATGACAGGGTGATGATGATAATTACAACATGATGATGACAGGATGATGATGATAACAGCATAGTGATGACAACGATGATGACAGCAGGATGATGATGACAGGATGATGATAACAGGATGAGGAAGATGAAGATGACAACATGATGATTATGATGATGATGATGATGATGATGATGATGATGATGATGATGATATGGTGTAATACTTGTTTTTGGAGGGAATAAAACTGCCGATGTAATTTATTTATACATTACTATTCTGTTGCATAGTTAGTTGCAAAAGTAAGTTATGTTTCTATAAACAAATGTCAGTACTGGAATTTTCTAGATTAACTTAACGATCATAAAAGTCATTCATACATTGCGAATTATTTGGGTTACAAGAATTGCCAATATCGTTGAATCAAATTAGCTCGAAAGTTACCAGTGCAAATGATTAAAATCCCTACTCGACCTGTCCTCAATTGCCTGTAGCAGAGTCATTTGGTAAACTGTAAACAAGAACAAATGTGACTTTTATTTGCTAAGGTAGGCATTGAGGAGGGTGCTTGTCGTTCAATTTGTACACTGTATACTATAAATAGAGTTATTTGGCGTGTGTTTAATAAACACTGAACAGACTTCGTGAGTTCATGGTTAGAAGAAAGCACGTTTTGATTGACGCGGTTTTAGTCTCTAATAAAGGAAACCATTCATATTTGAACCTCAGCAATGCAGCTATTATTCTAAAACTTACTGTGATATTGATCTCTTGCAGTTTAAACTTATCACAACAGTTGAAAATCTAAAGAGTTACGTGGACGGAAGTCAACTCACGCCGGAATTCGGAGGCACTTTTCATTACGACCATGATGAATGGATTCGGTTTAGGATTGTAAGTATTTCTTACTGTATTCGAGTTTTAAATAAAAGGTCGTGTAAAATACAAAATGCGTAGATTTTTAATCAGTATATTTCACTAATAGTCATCTTAGGGATTTAGATCTTCGCGTTGGTCGATATCTGGTATTTTCGTATATACCTTAGAAGAAAAAAATGCTGGAATTACAGACTTGTAGAGTTCCATTCAGTTTCACTTACTGAAATTGCCAGGAAACTGATTTATACTCGATGGCATTGATATCGGTTGAATGTGTTAGCGGTTTCGGTTTATTTTATGCTATAGATACATGTTTGCTAATTCTCTTCATTGGGGAACAAACTCGATCAATTAACATGCAATTTTCAATCGATTTTACGGAATCAAACACGACGATGAAAAATTTTCCTAGTTCGAAAGGTACGCCGAGCAAGAAAGAGCTATATTTAAGACAATTACTATTGCAAACTACTTGAAGTGTTTGCTTCTTTTATGAACAAAAAAGAAAGATTTAAAAAAATGTTCTATCAAAACATGTAAGTGACAATTTTAAAAATGTTTAAGTTCAGAATTAAACTTTAAGTTTTGGTTTTTAAACTTAGCACTAACAATTCTAGTTTAGTTCTAGAAAGCCAGGTTTTGTAGGCGATGATTATTTTTAGTTTTGACGAAAATTTATCATAAAATTCTTCTGCATGAAATTACGAATTAGAAGAACCAGCAAAGGATCATTAAACAATTGCTCAGCATTTATTAAACGAATGCGCTTTAGATATGAAGTGACAAGTATATTCAAATCATATCCAAGTAAAATAATTGTTTTATTAAAGTTCATTACATTTTGAAAGCTTGATCGTTCTGTTTTACAAACGCTTCAAATCAATTGTTCCTCATTGAATGTAGTTTTATATTTGTATGTAAAACCATGACTCATGTTATTAAATTTAACTTTATTTTATTTATTCGACCCGCGCTAAATTTTTTTTTTATATCATGGCGTATTATTTTTCCTCGCCCAGTCGGGAGAAACTTTTCATAAGTAAAATTCCAAATAGACGACGTGCCAAACAAGAAACATCTTTAGAAAACAACAATACTTGACCTTTTTTTGAGAGTGGGGAAACGCGCCCGAAAACGCAGCCACATTCGAGATTGAAAAATTAAAAAATGATTCCAGAGCTTTCTTATTCCCCGAATTTAAATTAAAAACAAGAGTTTTGTTCGACCTTTTTTATTTTTATTTGAATGTGACATTATTAACTAGCAATATTACTTTTTGTATTGGCCATAGTTAGCTAAAGTTCCTGTCTTTATTGTTATATAATTATTCGTTTATTGTTTTAAAATTAAAAGTGCTCATATCTGGTTTTGATTTACACAAGAATAAGAAAGGCTTCCCCTGTTGTTTTTGAAAAAATACATTGTACTTAATTCCTTTCAATTAAAACTATTTAGGTTACACTGAATAGTTTGACCTCTTCAACAGACAGTAAAAGCGAATGTGATATACCTCTTCTTTCCCTTTTATAGAAGGTATTTGGACGTCAATTTAGAGATGTTTCTGTGAAAGGCAATGTTGAAACTTTCTGCTTGATGTGTTTTTATATTCGTTTAAAAAGTTGGATATTTCAACAGTATCAGTAGGCATCGAACCAGTTTCACAAAATAATATCGTTAGATTGTTCTTTTGTCATGAATTAATAACCAATGGAATCTTGAACAAACAATGAGGTAAACACATTTTCCCATACCCTTGTACAACCATTATCCACGGTGAATATTTTAAATCCATTTTCGAAACTGACTCACTTAAATTCCTGTTAAAGCTGGCATTTCATTGTATGACTTTAGATATGTAGAAGAAATTTCTAGCCTGGTCGTTATGATACGTAGTTTCGTCAGTGCCAGATTGGATGATCTTTGTGGTAAGTAGTGCATGTTGCTGATGATTCAAGCTTTAGCAACACTCCGACAAAGACGATGACCATAAAGTTTCAATCTTGAGAGTTGTCTAAAATATGCATTGTGCCTGTATGTAAATTGTATGTTAACTAATTACCGAGTGCATGTCTTGATCAGACTATTCTACTGTGACTAGAAACTGCTTATTTCATCATTGCAGAAATTAGAACCCTTCATGACGGGTTGTCGCAGCGCAGCAAAGCTGGCTATGGGAGTTATGCACGAGTTCACAAACAGTAAATTTGGAGACAGCGTACAAGAATGCAGGAAGCTTATTGAAGATCACCAGAGGAAAATCAAAGAAGTATTTGAGGATAGTCGCCTCTCTGCACTTCAGGTGGAAGGCGAACAGATTTTAATTCGCTTACAGGAAGAACCTTTTCCAGAATTGGAAAAAACCGAAGATTATAGCGAAACTGTTCAATGTGTCACAAAACTTTATCATCAAATGAATGAGGTGTTTTGTAAACTTGAAATGTTGACGGACAATAGAACTCGAAAGCTGGACCAGTGCTTGCAGCTGAGAGAGTTTGAGGACGAAATGGCGGAGGTAGTATAAACTCATTTCTGTTCAGTTAATCCAGTTGTCTTTACTTTATAAGTTTTTACAGGCCTTCAATTCTCTTTCTACTGTACTGAACAGAAACCCTTTTTTTAAAAATGATTAATAATAAGCACGGTAACTTTTAACCTTGACGGGTAAAAGTTGTCGTGCTTATTTTAAAATTATTAATAATAACAGTGAAATACATGCATTAAAGAACAATCATATACTAGCAAGAAAATGTGACAGTAATATTTAGAACTTAAACAGTGAAAAAATATAGTTATGCAGACAATTTTCAGATAGATTTTAGAAACGGTAAAGTGAGAGTCCCATTTTTTTTTGGGTATGTCGATTTTTGTTGTTTTTTTGAAACAAAAACATGGTAAAGTATAATGATAGCCAGTAATTAGATAACAATAACAACAACAATATATTGTACCCTCATTCTTACTTTTAAATACAATATTTTAAAGAAAGTAAAATATTATGCGTTACCAACTTCAAAAAATAACGGACTTAGACGCTAAAAATACTTGGAAGTTGGATAGCATTATGAACATTAAATAGTTGTTATTCGGATGACAAGATAACAATTGGGATTTTGTTAAAAATCATTAGTAAAAAGAATTAAAAAGTTGACAGTGGCTAGAAATATATATTTGGACGTTTCGGTTACTACCGTTGCCTTCTTCAGCAAAGATGAAAAAATGTAAATGTACAACGGACTCCTGCTTAGTATGTAGACACGGTAAAAACTAAATCTCAAAAGAATTTTGTGCTACAATTTATGTATGAAAGTAGTTTATTGTATTCTAATGGCCCTAAAAAGTCTTAATGTTATTGCATATGTTTGGTATATAGCGCTATGTGTTCTTTTATAGCGTTATATCTCGTCAAGAATTAATCTTTGTCGCCACGCCGATGACCTGTGTGTGACAGTTTATGTGTGACAATAGTCTCTATAGTATTTTGAAAGCTCTAAAAACTCTCAATGTCTTTATATATGTTTGTTAGTGGTATGTGTTCGTTTATAGCGTTACTATCTCACATGGAATGCCAAGCTTCAAGAATTAATCTTTGCCGCCACGCCGATGACCTGTCAACAACTTATACAATTGTATTTTTCCATCTTTGCTGAGGAAGGCAACAGTAGAAGCCGAAACGTCGAAAAAATATATATTTTTAGCCAGTGTCAACTTTTTAATCCGTTTTGCTAATAATTTTTGATATATGTGTGGTTATACACAGCAAATTTTTGCGATTGTGTCAGTTTCTGTTGAATTTTCATACTGTTGTTTAGATACATAAAACACGTCATACTTACCTGTAATACTGAGCAGACAAACAATCTAATGTGTAGCAGCAAGGAAGATTGGAAAGTAACCCATTCTTTGGTCATGCAACACAATAATTGCAATAACTGAAGTTGGCTTCAGTTGTCACAGCAACCTATCCAAAATGACTCGGCACAGATCGTGGTTCAAATCTCATTTGTTTCTATCATATACTTTCAGTCAGTTTCACTAATATTTATGCCAACTAGGAATGCTACATATTAACGCTATGAAGTGACTTCAGCTTCCTAAACCTGCCGGCTCTTTCTCAATATGAACAACTATGAAAGAGACACTCCGTTATAATGTACATAGACTTAGAGACAGACCCTTATTCAGTGTTGTTTATATTGAGAAAGAGCTGTGCTATAAGACTAAGAGAATCTGAACGAAGATAATTGTTCTGTATTGAAACCTTGTGCCGGGATGCAGTGTTGTCAGGATTTGCAGTTGTAATTCTTTGTCTGTGAAAGAAACTTTTTTGGAAAAAGGGTTTTGCACAGTCAAATGTTTCCCTGGCACGGTTCAACTAAGGCTTCTTTTGTAGGAGCTTCAGAGATTTTATGAATTGTATGGAATCATGTTAAAACCACAAATAAAGATAAAAAATCTTTCATGTTAAGGTTAACATAAAACTCTTTGGATAATTATGTTAGTAATGTTAGCATAAATTTAAATAAAATAAAAATAACGGCGAGAAACAATGATAAAATAAGAACAACAGTAGTAATAAGAATAAGAATAAGAATATAATAATAATAATAATAATAAAAGTAATGATATTAATAATAATAATAATAATAGTAATGATATTAGTAATAATACTAATAATAAAGTAATAATTGTAATGAACTGATTATCCTGAGATCCCAAGTCATAAGGCAAAAAGTGAAAACCGACATTCTTCTCTTTTATTTAATCTATTTTAAATGTTGTTTTGATGCATCCCCACCCTTCCCCTAGTCATTAAAGTTATTGTCACTAGCTGCACAGTCTTAAACTTCCTTCTTTATACCAGATATTGGCATGGATCCAGACAGACAGTAACGCTTTCTTGGACAAACACACAGATATTGGTGATTCTAGCGGACATGTTCAGTCGTTGCAACACGAGTTTAGCGAGTTTGAAGTCACTGCAAAGGTATAGCTTTTCAAGCCCCACTTTTATGTCAATCTCAAAAAGCTGGTAGGATCTAGCTATTGAAACAGTTTATCGTAGTCAATCCTCCTGGCCAGCCAATTCAATATGAGGACAACAGTCTGGGGTAGTATATAAGTCCTCTGGCCAGCCAATTCAATATGAGGACAACAGTCTGTGGTATTGAGTCCTCTGGCCAGCTAGTTGAATATGAAGGCAAAAGAGTGTGATAGACTGGGAATCTAAAAATATCAAGCTTTTTGGTAACTGTATATTTTTTACATATAGCGATTACCGAATTTTGTTGTTCCCTTGTATTGTAGCCACTAAAGTGTGTTACCTCTTGGATAAATCGTGATGTTTCTTAGCCAAGAATTTTACACTCCTAAATTTATACATTCATGCGCACGTTATACGAGTTTTCGGGATCATTTCAAGTAACTTATACTGACTAGAAGCGTCAAAATACTTTCTCTGTGGTGATCAGAGCTCGATTCTAACTGGTTCATTAAATCCTAGACCCAAGAATCTGACCAGGATGCAACCCTAACAGTCTAAGCAACAACAAATATCAGAAAATGGCGAAGATCTTACCAGTGGTTAATGAAATAATAAACTAGTGGGTTAACTATTTACCAACGTCATTGCATTGCTCAGTATTAGTGAGTTTCGAGGCATTTCAATGTGCTCTTCTTGTTTCTTTTTGCTTATCTTCAGTGTTATTGTGACCGAGTTGAAAATCTCCTGGAGGAAGGAAGCAGCCTATTCCAGAGTGGCCATTTCGAGGGGATTGGAATCAAGGAGAGATGTAAAGCTCTAGAGGACACTTACAAATCGTTCTTGAGAAAATTAGAAAACAGGCGAATGCAACTCAATTTATGCGAGGAATTTCATAGGCTCATTGTTGAGGTATTTACGATATTGCGTGGGTTGTTAATATAAAATGATGTAAATGTTGACAACTTTTCGTTGTCATCTCGACAATAGCGTCAAGTCCTTGTGATCTACGTTCTGTATTCTGAGCTCATTAGTTTCTTTTTGTTATATATGCTTTGTTCTAAGTATAATTAATTCATTTGCCTTGACCTTGTCACGCTCCATCACAGGGAACATATATTTATGCATTTTTTTATCGTAGATCACAAGGACCTGACGATGTTGTCGAGATGACAACGAAACGTTGTCAACATTTGCAGTTAGTTTTTATAATTAAGTATTTATGAAAATATGTTGGTAAAATGATCTAAATAAGTATATATGTTTCTTTCAAACGATTTCGGATAATTTTCTTTTAATCTTATTGTTTATTTTCATTTCTCCTTTTATCTAACTAAATGTCTTTAGTTTTTCTGTTAGGTTTACGTGAGTAAAACTCCATCTGTTAAACTCGCGATGTCTAAGTCAGTTTAATTTTAAAACCAAGAGACTTTTGTCACAAATGAGGATTTTCTTAAGATTTTTATTACAATTTATTTTGAGATAAAATAGGCTCGGTGTTTAAAGTCATTTTAACAATCAAACGAAAAGTGATTATTCTTTATGTTTTCTGTTAACGGTTTGTCTTTGTATGATATGAAAAAAGATATTAATAATCTCGGAGCTCTAACAACCCTTAATTTTAGGCATTATTCTGACACTGTAGCTTTTTGTCCTTCATTTAGTATAATATGCTGTATGATTTAGTGAAAGCTGTCTTAGTTTTTGTCAAATGATAAAACCAGGTAGAGTAGCATGACAAATACGTATTTCTGTTTTCAAGGCAAATGAATGGTCGCTAAATACCTTAAAGCAAATGGCGCTAATGAATATGGAGGACATCATAACCCTTCCAGGCGTGTTAAGCTTAAAAGACAAGTTAAGTAAATTTACAGTTGATGCTCCCCCCTGGCCCGAAAGTCGGTTGAATCGGATTTCCGAGATCGCTACAAATCTCGGAAACGTCAAGCTGGTAGAACAAGCTGAACAAATTTTATCGCGGTACAAGGAAGTGCGGGACATGTTACAAAAGAGAGAAGAAACTCTGCTCAGAGCAGAGGAGCGTTTACAGGTATTAATAAATTGTTAATCTTTATTTCAATCCAGCACCCCAACTGTCTACTGCTTTCACTTAGTAGGGGAAAAAAGAAGTCTAAACAACAGCATTTTTACTGCCAAGGACAGCGGTTTTGGAGTATTTATAGTTGACAGTCCTGTTAAAGGAGAGGTTTTCAACTCCAGTAGCTATGTCGTTTTACTTCCTCGTAACCAATTTACCTGTTATTTTGGTGATCAAGGAGAAATAGAGAATAATGATTTTTTTCGAGACTTCATAAAAATCAACAATATGATCTCTATAACCTTGCACCCATGATTTAAGTTGAACAAATCAACCATTCATTACTCTCTTTAAAGGTAAATAGATTACTTCGATGTAGGTAGTTTTAACAGATTTTAATGTTGGCAGCTTTCTTGAAGTTTTGTTACAGGAACAGCTTTATCAGAAATAGCAATGATTATTTTGGAGAAACTGTCAAGAACTGCACGTAGTCATGCTTGATCAATCCCCGTTTCCAAAAAATTTTACCTGATATTCCGAAACAGGATTGTATAGCATTCTAAGTAAAATTACCGAAACAACATACCAGCTAATTGTTGCTTATTGTAGATTTTGTGTTACGTTTTGTTTTAACGATTCCCTTTTTGATGTTTGTAGGGTCCAGTCTCAAGTAGTGCCAGCACGGCTACTGGTGGCAGTGATGAATCTACCACATCAAGTCCTGGACAGGGTGAAACAGATGGCGACGGTGACGAAAGTGACTTGGGAGGAGACAGTGAGGACGATATTGTTACCCATGTAGAACCTTCAAGAAAAATAAGTGTAGAGAGTTCTCCCCGTCTCCTTTATAGCTGGAAAGAAGTTAGTCTCTTCATCACTGATTTTTAATTTGTAGTTTAATTCAAAAGCTCATTAACTTTTTAAGTTTTGTGTTGTTCGGCTTGTTGTTTTATTCCTTTTTTGTGTTTACAATTCATTGTTTTGAATTCAAGGTTGACGAGCCGGTGCCAGAGGAAGAAAATCTATCGCCAAGAGTCAAAGAGTTAGTTGAAAACTTAATTCACATTTCCCTGTGTATTAGGCGCAAAGCGTCCTTCGTATTTAAGCTTCCAACTGAATCCTTTTGATTGTTTATTAAAAAGACTTTTTACTATTATTATTTTGTTATGTTTTGCAGGAAGTTGAAATATATCGTAGCGGAAATGATCGAAACTGAGAGAGATTATGTGAAGTCATTAGAATACATTATGGCCGTAAGTGCAACGTATGCTCTGTTGATTAGTCAAAGTTGAAAAATGGAAGGATAAATATATATCGTATATTAAACTGATGGTAAAAGATCGATAATAAGAATGCAAAATGAAGCACAGCTTAAAAAGAAGCTAGTTTAAAAAGATGGGTTTTAAAAGCAATATTTTTACTCTTTCAGTACTTGATGATATTTTAATTTTTAGGGGTAGCTTGTTCCAGAGTTCCGGTGTTGAGACAGAGGATGCGCGAGAGCCATATGTTTCAAAGCAGAATCTTGTAGGTTGCAGCAGGAAAGCAGAAGTTGAGCGAAGGTTTCTTACAGGAGCATAGCGTTGCAACAGATCAAATAGATAAATGACTAGTACCAGTCTATTCAGAGCTTTGTAGGTCACAAGGAGCACTTTAAACTGGATGCGGTACTCGACAGGTAGCCAGTGCAGGTCAATTAGGTAACCAGGTGTTGCTTGTTTTCATTTACAGTTTAATCAGGCGAGTAGCAGAATTCTTTGCGCGTTGCAGTTTCTGTAAGATGTATTTTGGAAATCCGTAAAGCAGTGAGTTGCAGTAGTCGAAGCTGACAAACACATGTACAATATTTTCAGTAAATTCGGTAGTCAGATATTTCTTTATCCTTAAAGTGTTCTAGCATGTTAAAAATAATGTACATTGTGTTAATGGCACTCTTGATCTCCCATTAAACCCTTTTTCTTCTCTCCCCTCTTTCGTTTTAAAACAAATAACGTTTTTTAGCTTTTTTTCTTTATTGCAAACAATGCTTTCGTCAAACATGGGTTGTGTAGTTCGAAAGCCTAGAATAATGAATCTGTTAGTGTTTAGATACTCATCTTTTGTTTGTTCTCTTTTACAGAATTACTTGGCAGAAATGGCAAATCCCGATTTGTTGCCTTCTCTGAAAGGAAAAAAGAACATTTTGTTTGGAAACATAGAGCGAATTTATGACTTCCATAAGAAGTAAGTATTGTAGTTTGTGCGTGAATACGTTTAAAACCTCGAAGTAAATTACTTTATTTTATCTCTTACGTAAGATAACGCAGCGATTGTGCTAACCAGAATAATCGATATCATTCACATTTGTCCTGTAACAAAGAGGAATGGTTTTGAAATACATCGAACTTCAAGAAAAGTTATGAAAATCCCGTTTATCCCGGCAGCGGGCGACGGTAATGCAAAGATCAGTGATTGAATACAACGATTGCCCGTGGAAACTACCAAGTTGTTCTCCAAGTCGTTTTCGATAAAACTCCACGACAATATTTGTTTGCCTTTGATCCTGGTCTTTTTACCTTTCTCTCTTTGCAAATCCCAAGCAAAGTTTAGACGAAAAACTGTTCATTTACCTAAAGAAAACCTAAAAGGTTAACTTTAATCATAACTTCCGTCGTCATTGCT
>ERZ1740055.530-NODE-530-length-10793-cov-8.113336_pt1 | contig 10793 bp, 7 predicted proteins | sample MGYA00581747_ERZ1740055 | MGnify/ENA primary metagenome ERZ1740055 (study PRJEB43018, sample SAMN04849739) | marine metagenome | isolation source: floating plastic debris | place: Pacific Ocean | collected 2008-08-28 | study: EMG produced TPA metagenomics assembly...
GCGAGAAAAACTGTATGAATAATTCAATAAACTTTATAATACTTGTAACTAATTACTATATATAATTATATACAAAAGCAAAATGGAAGGATGTCCCACAGTTTTTAACTGTCTTCAGAAATATTTACAATACATGTACAATGGTGAAAAATTTACCGCTAAAATACAAAATAAATCCCGATTTGAGCGCAGTGGGGAAATCTTAAAAATTTATTTATCTAATCGATTATTCTAACTGTTTTAGTATTTATTAAGTTAGTAAAATACAACAATGCAACATTGAGTTATCTTGCAATGATAAAAAATCGAGAAATTAATAAAAAAAATACAATTTCCATCTACCCTTGATGGCTAAAGTAATTTTATTGTGCATCAATAAATCCAGTCAGTGTTTGAAACGTTGTCACAAAAGCCAGCGTTGACAGCGAGCTGTGTACAACTGACCTCTATCTGGAGGAGTGATTATGGCGGATTTTAATTAAATTATTGTTAATGTTAGTTATGTTTATCGTCTTTAATCGTTCGCTTATAACAAAGACCAGACAAGGCTTGCTTAAAAAACTTCCATTGCTCAACAAGATTTGTATTCAGGGTTCATCATTTTACTTACAAGCTCCTCGATGTTTCAATCAGCTTTAATGACATGTTTGTGTTTGTGTGTCTCGTTTAATTTCTGGAATTCTCTTCCAACCCTGTTCAAATAAGCTTCCCATTTCTTTCCTATCTTGTAGTGGGCTTTAGTCCTTATAAGGAGCAAATACTTTAAAAACAATATGTAAAAGACTAAACTAGACAGTTTATATTTTTTACAAGTTTGATGTAATTGTGTTTAGGCGGTTTATAGCGGCTCCACAGACAGTAGCGCAGCTGTCCGCACCGACAAGCGAATCTGCCAATCATCGATAACAATAAAACTACCGTTACATTATCATTTTGTATAATGTATCTAAAACTAATTCAAAATAAAACTAATAGACGGAAAGCAGTTAAACTTAAAATAATTTTGCTTAAAATACATAAATTTATATTTGAAATTAGACTTGAAAAGAATTTTCCGATATTTGCTAAATGAATTCCATACATTAAGTGCCGGCAAACTCAGAAAAATAGATCTGTATAATTACTTATAAAAAACAAAGGTACAAATTCTATTTTAAAAGTAAACTCGGACCCACGTGCCATTAATCACTCCCTTAATACGCTGTGAAGGATGAAAGAAACACGGCAAACGGCGATAAGTCCTTTCTTCTACAGTGGGTCACTGATATAGAGTCACTTTTGTCTTGTGCCATATTAAACGCACGCGGCTTAGTTTCAACTATACGCAAAATTGCTTCAGATGCAATATTTTAAAATTAACTGCATAGAAATTGCATATTGATATGCATCCGTTTGCATGTTAAGAAATGAGACCGTTTTGAGCTCCGATTTTACTGAGACATTTTTGTCATTTTATCACAACATTAAAATTAATCAAGGAAGGCGTTGCAATTACTATAGTCAACAGAAAATTAATTTTGTTTTAATGGCTCAACCCAGCAATCCACATTTTTCTGTTTTTGAGGTATTGGAATGACGACATTTGATAATCAAATTAAACTTTTTGCAGTATTTTAAGAAATCACAAACCGCTAAAACAGTACGAGGTTTCTGAGCTGACAAAAACTGATAGCAAACAATTTTTTTAACTGAAACAAACTGTAGTGTAATTTAATTCTGGTTTTAAGTACTGAATGTTGTAATGATGCAAATGCGTCGGAACGAAAATTATCTAATTGTTCAGCAAAACAACTTGATGAATTGAGAAATTTTATCGTTACATCTTTTTAACCCAGAAAGGCGGCAAAGGAAAATGCAAAGAGCTTCGAAGAGCTTATTTACACGTGTTTGTCGCCTAATTAACTTGTTTGGGTTTGTTTAGTTTGTTTAATTTCGTTGTCGCTTTTATTTTGATGCATGCCTCTTGTCAGTGAAAAACACTTTTTTAGAAAAAACAGACAGTTTATTCAATTTATTGTCGTTTATATATAACCAGATGTTATGATCATTATTTCCTCTGCTTAATTAAAATCTCCTAGTTGTTTTAATTTTATTTACTTTGCATGTCTTGTCTGGTGAATTTGAAATGTAATTTAGGTTAGACTTCTTTTTAATCTTTCGCAAACTAAGTACTAACATTTTTGTCTACCAATAGAAATGGTCGCATCTCTGAGTACAATTGAGAAGGTCTCAAATCGTTAGTTTACTTTAAATAAATTAAACATTTGCAACAATCATGAAAGCATTTTAAACTGATGCTGGCCAGTCTTCGAATCTTGTAAATGATGCACACAGTAAATTAATAAGCTTAATAATTTTTATGAGAATTATGCAAAAGTAAGGAATAAAGAATTAAAACCAGCAACGAAAAAAGTGATAAAACTCCTTCTTTTAAAATTGTTATTAGTTTTGCATATAAAATTATTTTTATATGCTTGTGAAAATAAAAACACAAACTCTAGAAGTGTGTAATGGTGTTTTTCGCGTTAACACGTTGGAAGGCAACATATTTGTTTAAACAAAAGATTTATGGATTGTATATTCAAAAAATTAATTAATTCTTCTTTCTTTAAGCCAAGCAGTGATAAATGTCATTTCGGATAATCCTTGTTCCAACAAGAACATTCCAAAATACAAAGTTGGAAGTTTGAAAGCTTTTCGTTATGTACTTTAGAAGAACAAAAAAAGTGCCAATCGTTCTTGGCAGTTGCGGCAAACGGTTTTCTATAACATTTGGAAGATGTTTTAATAAATTTTGTTCTCGGAAGTAACAGGAAGTGTGTGGCACACTCCCAGACGGAACCTCGTCATCTGCGAATTTGCAGCACACTTAGTTCTTTCAGAACCAAGCGAAAATGTTATCACTCCATCAGTCTTGTCTTCTTTAGTTAAGAAGTGCAATTGGATAAATTGCGACACGTGATCTTTTTCTCAGCTATCCCCTAACAAATAAAGACCACGGAATCTAGTCAGAATAGATAATTGGGCCAAGAATACTCCACCAAAATTGAAAATGGATCACTTAACCAATGCGCGGTACAGCTGGCCAATTTTTCCACTTCAAAGAAAAACTCAAAGCTCACAAGATGCTCGTTTCGGTCAATTTCGCTCCAATGGCTGCGGAAATTTGGAATATTTGCGGAGTTTGTCTTATTCTTCAACGAACAACATGCAGCATCAGAACAATTTTAACGCGCGAGCTTATTCTACATGCGGCTATACCAACGTCGTCCCACCGTCTTCTTTTCCGTTCATCTCATCAGAATCCAGTTTAAGCCTGCCTCACCACGATCCGTATAGCAGCCTCAGTTATTCCACAAGTGCAGCTTCAAATACTTCAGATTTCACTGACGAAAGAGGGGCAAAAACAGGTGGGTGTTTTTCTGTTTACGGGTAATTAAAACGTTTTTGAATTTTAGTATGCAAGGTCACCGCACAGCTTGCCTGAAGGACCGAGAACGACGAGACGTCTTTAAGTGACATTTTCAATGGGCAAAACAAAAATATAACTCAGTAATATTTGATCCGTTTTACGTAGATACTTTCATAGTAAGATTTAGGTTTTGTTTCTGAGATTAAATTTGCTCCTTGTACCGTTGGCAGGTCATGCTGTCAGTTAGAAAGACAAATAGGTCTGGGTAGATACATGTATATATATCACGAGATGCTATATATTTATGGGAGAAGTGACAACACCACCCATCAGATGTTGCTGCAACAACCTTGGTCTTCTTCCGCGGATCCCAAGTCGTTCAAATTATAATTTTATTAATGGAGAGATAATCGCAGATCTATTCCATAATGTAAAAAGTATCGAAGGGAATACACAAACTCAGAACAGATATCAAACTTATAAACTAAAGTTTAAGTGCGGGACACGATGCTACTTGGATCTCAACAAATATTATTATGATTTGAGTTGTTTGTGAAAATCGTGAGTACAATTTTTCTTTTTCTTAAATTTGTTATACTTCAACGCCGAAATATAGAGTATAGCTAACTGTTTACTTTTCAATTACTGAACACTACTTAGTTAAGGTTTTCAAAACAAGTAAAAGGAAACGAACAAAAACTGCGAAGCAGGAGGCGAAGCTGATCTAATTTGCTTTTGTCAACATATTGCTTGCAGACAATTTAGAGGTGTTAAGATTCCTGTGTTACAAATTAATCTAAGTACACTTTTAAACCACAAGCAATTGGAATTCGTTTGTAGAAAAATTATGTTAGTACTAATTGTTAGTTTACTGTTCTTGATGGGAAAGATGTCGTTTTTAATTTCTCTAAGCTACTTGCTCGGTTTAAATTTTGTGTGTGTGCTGCTTTCAAATTAATATGTAGTTCTGCTTTTTAAAACTAATGATTTCTCCAAAATTTTAGATAAATTCTAGATTACTAATAAATCTTTTAAAATTATTTTGTAAAAACAGACAACAATTTCAGCTTAGTTGCTCGACAAGTATATGCATAATTGTGATCTATCCAAAACGGTTTCGAAGATTAACTAATTTGTGATGATTTATAGTTGACATGGTGGCAGGAAAACTCAGTTTTGACCATCAACACTTTCCTCACGTTAAGCCTACCATTGACTTTTTTCTCGGATTCCAAGCAAAGAAATAAGTTTCACATGTAGTTCATGACATTAAAGAAAACATATCTCAGTGACCACTTTACTGTTATCAAAGAAAACGCCAAAAATTGAATGTTCACTAAGATTGTTCAAGAAACTATTACACGTTTTTCTTCACTCCAGTGTTAGAAATCACCTCAACCCTTAAGAGTATTTGGCTTTTAAAGTTTTATTGCTATATAATGTTATTTTTTATTAGAAAGAATTGATTAGTGTTATGGTAATGAATTTCTAACGCTAAGCCCTTTAGCAGAAAAAATATATAATCAACACGAATTTTGGCCTTGACTTTTACAAAATCTAAACACTTTAATGTGTTTAATCTTATGAAGAAATTGAAGCTTTTTCACCCGAAAGCTGAGCAGTACTCTGTTAAGTAACGAATAAAGTATTTTTCAAGTATTTAATATGTTTTTGTTTCTGACTTAGCAAAAATTCCTCTGTTTCCAAAGTACTGTTGGTGTCTCTCTTTGAAAGAAAGCGCTAGGTAAACGGAACTTGACAAGCAATTGTTTCAGGTTTTTGTGAACATAGTCTTAATCTTATGATTCAATTAAACTGAAAAAATTATGTTTGTTGAACACTGACACTGACAATAAATGAACATGTATACGCTTTTTTTATAAGAACAACTTTATAAGAACACAAAACTGACCTCTGCACGAAGTGGGCTAGGACTGCAAGAGAGGACAAAATGCACAGTGGTCAGTAATCTTGGATAAATGTACCGAGATCTCCTCAAAATACAGACAATCAGTATTGTTTTTCAATGCCTTGTCTTTTAGTTTTAATTTCTCATCATTTCAAACCACTCACAGAAATAAGAACAAATTAAGAACAAATTGAGGCTGAAGCAGCCAAAAAATTAAGAACAATGAGCCTCGGCAAAATTTACTGGTTCTTATACTGAAAAAAGCGTGTATCGGTCTCTAGGAGCCTTGTGATGAAGTTTCTGAGTTTGCTGTGCAACGTAATAGTATTTTCGTATTGATTTTTCGTAACTGTTTTTCACTTGACTTTTAAGAACGTTTTGTTAGAACTACATAAAATGTTCTTCACTGATATTGAAAATGATTAATTTTTCTTCCTAGAACCGCAAATATCTCTTGGTAGAGTGCGTCAGTCATGGTATTCGGCCAAAGTACGCTCGAGATCTCGAACAGCCTATACTACAGCACAACAACTGGAGTTGGAGAAAGAATTTCACTTCAGTAGATACATCACGAGAGCGAGACGCATTGAACTTGCTAAATCACTAACCCTCTCAGAGAAGCACATCAAGATATGGTTTCAGAATCGTAGGATGAAAATGAAAAAGTCAGAAACTCCACTGGAAAATGGGAAAATCAGTCCAAACGATATTAGAAAATTTTACGATAGTGACATTACAGCAGAGGAAGAATGCTAATTTAAAACTGTACAAACTCAAGGTTTGATTTTACAAGTTACTTATATAAGCAATTTCATTGTTAATGCTTTAGGTTCGAACTTATTTCCTGTGATATTTAAACAAATATATAATTCTATTATAAAGAAAAGTGCCCATTGACCTTTTTTTAACACAAAAGGTTTTCATCATAAGATTAGTATGCATCTCTTCGTTCGTGTTTAAAGTTTTATAAGAATTGAGTCTACTGAATTAGTATTATATATAATTTTCTATCGCTCTCTTTGGCAGTAAGACATGTAACTACACAAGAACATTCACCGATTAATGTATTTTCTATCTATCACAGACTCAAAGCTTAAACTGACACAAACCGACAGAACACTAAAAAACAAGAGGACGGCATTCATTTTCATTTCTTCAACCCGCTCGTGTGTTCAGGTCTATAGTATGATACAAAATCCATAAATATTCCTATTATTATTAAGCTAAATTATAATATAAACAGACTATATATAAAGCATAAATAGTGACTGAAGGAGCTGAAGTGTTAGCGCTCCAACTTAGTTGCTCTGAGTCTGACGAAGGACTATATAAATGATTAAAGCATTTTCAGGCGCTTTTTATTGCACAGTATTTGTGGCACTAATCATTAAAAAAAAAAAACATTTCAACCTTAATCAATCGCCATTACTCAGAAACGCACGACTCGGAATCATTAAATAAAAAACATTTAATGAGTACATAACTAAAGCCAATTTTGAAATCCTTTAAGCTTGTTTAGAACTCTGCGGCGGTTCTTAACATTCAATAACTATTTAATCACTGTCAGTTATGCTTCCTGCAGGAAATCTCACATTAATTTAGAACGATACTATACTATTTACAGGGTTATGAAAACATAAACCACTTCTTTATAAATATATGTAAGAATCTTAAAGGAAAAAGGCTTAGAGTTCTAGAACTTTTTGAGAATTTTAGCCCAGGTTTTCTTTTCTGAAATGCTCCTAAAATATATATATATACGTGAATCATATGACATTCTGTCAGAGCTGCCATTTTATTGTAAAAATTGTAAAACATTAATTTGTGCCTCTCTCTGCCATAAAGGCAGAATAAGTTTGACAGTGTAATACGTGTGGTTAAAAATTTTACTTGTAGAATTATCCTTAATGTTCGCCGACAATCTATTGGTAATTTCGACTTGTCAACAAACATGGCACGAAAAACATTGAGGATTTCTGGAATGTACGAAATACAACAAGCCCTTTCTTGGCCAGGGCCGTGATATTTGTGCATTTCTAGCCTTGCAATTTTATAAAAAAAGGTTCTTATTAGTAAAGACTGTACATACATATTGTAGTTTGCTAAAAACATTACAGCAGTTAGTGGCCATAGCCATATTCTATTGACATATACTTTTTTTTTATAAAAAACAAGCATCTGATTGGCCTGAAATCTGTTTTTAGTTGTAGTTAGCAGAGAAAAATGCTAAAACTTTATTGATACTCTGCATGAAAACCATTTATCATTCGTATGTAAAATTAATTTGCAATATTTTTGACAATAAAGAAAAAGCGATTGGCTCAAGAAAAGGTTAAGGTTCGCAACATGGCTGTAAATATGACCTCCTTCTCAGTATTTATTTTGATTTCAGAAGTACTATCAAAGTGTAAACAGAAGAGTAATTTTGTTAGCTTCATTGCTAGCAAATCTATTTCATTCATTTTTATTTTTATGTATGCTCTCATATACAAAGAGAATAATTGTTGTAGTGATCTTATGCACATAACTCATCGACAGAGTCTATATATAACACGCGAACACGACTAACGAATTCATACAGTGTCATATTTGGAGTCAGTTGAATATAGTCACAGTTTATTTGATAGAGTAGAAAACATATGTTGCATATTAATTTGATCATTACAAGGATTCATAAAGCGATGTATGTAGATACATTATTAGTTAACTTACATTGAATAATGCTAATAAAATTATACAAAAAAATATCATACCTATAGCTATACATGATTTCGATAATATGCGACATAAATCGAGTTTCATAAAACTTGCTTTTTAACCGTTATTCAAATTGTATTTTGTTTTCAGTTAAACTTATTAGCTGATAAAGGAGACAGTTTCCCGAAATGTTTTTTTTTTACAAAAAAATTTAGATTAAAACGGCAAACTCAAAAGGAGCAAAGCCTTTAGTTGTTGGTATGACAGTGGCATATACTTGGACACAGCATTATCTTTGAATATCTTTTTATTTTGGTAAACCTTTTTTCCAGTGGTTCGCACTACCAAATAAACTTTCAGTTAACATTTCTTAAATTAAAAATATCTGTAAAGAGCATAATTTATGTGCTGCAGGTATAGCAATCAGTATCTATACGTCACTGTTGCGAAGCTATACTTTTAATGCAAATTCAGTAGGGCTCAGTTTAAGGGCAAGAGGCAGTGATAAAATAAGAAATCAGACATCAGCTAAACGTTAACAATTCCTATTAAATCGAACTATCTATGTTTCTCATTTGTTGGCGCCGAGGCCAGAAGTTCTGATAGGCTGTGTTGCATATTCAGTTGCTAAAGGCACGCATGTATTAAAAGAAAGAAATTGGATGAAACAAACAACAAATATCAAAGAATGAAATGAAAAACAAGAAGTGTGGGGCTATAAGATTTATTCATAATTTAAGAAGGTTAATTATTAGAACGATAACTGAAATGATTTCTAGCAGAAACTGGATTGAATCCGTAAAAAATAAAAAAAAAACAGCCTGCGTGCAGAGGCCACGGAGTTATTTTCAGCCTGTCATTTTAATGTTTGGCTAACATTAACAGAAGAAATCCTTGAACGGCTGTGATTCTATCCCTTATTTACTGTGAACTTTATGAAATGTCTTTTTTACAAGATTAAGATTCTAACACACGGTATATGTTGCATCAAAACAACAGCAATAGTATGTGAAAAGACGGTTTTGTTTTCCAATATTTTGTTTTTAACTTTTTCTCTTAAAATTGCTAAAACACTAAACAAGTTCAAAGCAATTTTAGAGTGAAGTCGACTACAAGTAGAAAAAGCAAGCCTCGGCTAAATTTCCGCTTTTTATTGTTTTATTTTTTAAAATTGTCATTATGATCGAAAATTTACCGAATTACTCTACTATTTGTATGGCCATTAACTTCCAGTTTTTTGACGCCACTTTTAAACCCGTGGCGACCACCATCTGTCGGCTTTTAGTTTGGACAGGATGTATTATTTCGTTATCAGCAACTGCCCAGTTGTTTTTGATTGACGACGCCCGCACAGAAACCATTGTTACTCGTGACCTCATTTTTTCTTAACGTCGACCTTGCAAAACGAAACCGGAAATGGCGTTGACTTATGGAGAACACAAAGGCCGAAATTTTTGCGATTTCTTTACAGAACATTAAACTTTTAACTGAAAATAACTGGGAGCAGAATCCAATAAAGAATTGTAAAGATAAATGCGATTTTTCCTGTTCTAAAATATTAGAATATTAAATATTTTAAAATTGTTTTCTTTTAGTAATGGCGTTGACTTTTGGCTTGATTGGGTTAAAACCAGGCTTGTCCGAATCACCCAAACTAGATTAAACCTCATTTTAATTGACTTGTGCTTTTCCTTTTATGTAAGGCCAAATAAAAAAAAAATGGTTAGCATCCTCACCCGACCATTAAAAAAAAACCAGACCATCAATCCCAACATTTGTTATTAATTTTTCGTTTACATACAATAATTATAAAATTATCCCAGGTTTTATATCACAATTTTGGACTTCATCTAAAACGTTTAGTGGATTAAATTTTAAGGTTTCTCGGAGAGAGTTTGAAATTATGTTATCGAAGTGAGCTGAAAAATGCAATTCTCGACTCGTTGGCCTCAAAGTCCCTGGGTTGGGTACCTGAATCAGTGATGGTGACGTTTGTCAACACGCTATCTGACACTTTGTTGTACATTGACCACAGGCGTCCCAAGCTGGCAGTTAGTCACATTAAAAATTTCTCAAATAAAGTTTTCTAAAATTTAGTCAAAATTTCAACAACAAAAATATTGGAAATAAAATTCACCTACCTTGAGTTCACCTTGTGTTTGTCTTATGTGTGTACGTTGGGCTCGATTGGAGGTGTTTTAGAAGAAATTTTTTGCGATCGCTCTTCCACTCTCTAAAACGAAGTGAAGGCTGGCAACTTAGATTTGAAACCTTCCCGCGCTAGGCTCCATAATTCTCGATCTTCGATCAGACTCGGTCACAGCGCGGCCAATATTGCTATGAACCGAAGCCGATTGATTAGTAAATAAACCCCTTCCTGTGGCTGGTACATGGTATATCAGAGGATATAATGTCCGCGGCATTATATTAGTGGATATAATGTCCGCGCCAGAAGTGACCGTTAGACTAAAGTACAACAAATTTAAAACAGGATGCGGAATACTGGTAACTAGTAAATCATGAATAAGTAACAAATTAATAAAGAGAAAGATTTCCACTGAAGATGTATGTTGTAACATACGAAACATATGTATGTTTCTGAAGATGTATGTTGTAACATACGAAAAGTTAAGTTTGAAATATATTTGAAAATCAACAACATGCGTTGTTCCATGATGTTTGTAACCACCGTTTGTGTTATGTTTTTAATTTAATAAGTTTAATAATAATAATAATAATAAAAATAATAATAATAAAATAATAATAATAATAATA
>ERZ1740055.531-NODE-531-length-10793-cov-7.924474_pt1 | contig 10793 bp, 8 predicted proteins | sample MGYA00581747_ERZ1740055 | MGnify/ENA primary metagenome ERZ1740055 (study PRJEB43018, sample SAMN04849739) | marine metagenome | isolation source: floating plastic debris | place: Pacific Ocean | collected 2008-08-28 | study: EMG produced TPA metagenomics assembly...
TTTTTTTTTTTTTTAAAAAATTTTTTTTTTTTTTTTTTTTTTTTTTTTTTTTTTTATCATAATATAAATGCCTCTGCGACACACACACAAACTGACACGACAATAGCGAAAGGCCGAATACATAAACAAAACTCTAATCGTTCCTTTTTGACTGCATGAAATCACTTTGTTATATTTCTTTTAAAACTGCAACTACAGGCAAAGCGTATAGGAATGACATCTCTGCAAGAAACATTTCGTGCTTACTAGTAAGAAAACTAACCTGGGAAAAAAAGTTATCAACAAATGTTATGTGATTGTTGTACGATTTGGTACTCGGTGTATTAATACATCCAAAAACAATAAACATTACATAATTAGCAAACATTTTGCCAGCCACAATTTAGATACGAAAGCGTCTTTCGACCATTTTTAGAGTTATGAGAAAATTGGTTGCAGCACATTTCAATTAATTGATCCATCCTATACCGGCGGAATTGTTGTCCAGTGGTTATTCATTAAGTTCCACATTTTCGTAATTAAGCCGGGCTAGATAATCTTCATAACAGATTATAAAATGATTTGGATAGTACATGCGTTTTCATTGGTCGACAAGTGTATTTTCATAGCGCTATGAACTGACACGAAAATGACGTGAGCAATTATAAGGTTGGCTGTCACTAAACTGTGAGAATTTACAGTTTCATGAAAGAAATTAAAGTATATATGTGCGCTTCGTATATCACGTTTCTTTCTCTCTGTTAAGACGGAAAATAATGATCTTATAAAAGAAATAAAACATGTTCTCCGTGCTTTCATAGCCTTGTGAAAACCTCGGCAAAGTTTGTGAGAATTTTTGAGAAGGTGAAAACACTCAACTGCGCCTTGGGGTATTGATCTGCTCTCGAATTCTTCCGAATGTTCACCTCGGTTTTCACCAGGCAATGAAGGCACGGAGAACAAGTTTTATTTTTTAAGACCAAAAACTAAGCAAACAAAACACTCAATGAAGGCCAAGGTTTTTATATCATTTTTTCAGCCCTTATTTCTCAGTACTCGTGTTTAATGCTAGGTATAATTGCAGTATTCGTTTATGTTCTTGCTTTTATTAGAGTCGATAGTGATACGTGTCAGCGTTGAAGCGTCGTCACTTTTAGTATATGGTTTTTCAGTTCGTTTGTACGACATAGATTTTTTAATTTATGCAGTATTTGTCTTCTCCGATAAGGACGATAAATCCTTTGTCCATAATCTCGACCATCCATCAGGGGAGTTAAAATATCCCACGCGCGAAAAAGGCAGGTGTTGTGGTTTGTGTGCGTCATCGAGGGCACAATGTTGAGGACTATCTAAGACCCTCAAAATGCTGACCCAGTATTTGCATGTAAAATGACAATGAAAAGCTCCTTTCTGGAATCGGGAGTTGTCATTAAGATTTGTTTTTAATTGTATTTGTCTGTCGATGTTGTTTTCCTTTCTAGTGCTGTACTTTAAGGTATCGTTCTTATGTCTTCAATGTAATTCTCCGAAAAGCACCGCACAATTTTTTCAAAAAACGCGTCAACAGCACATCAGGTTGAAGGTCAAATGAATTTTATACTCAGAATCCTTGAGGGCGATAAATCTAATCGTTTTAGTGTGACTCAACTAGTCACTATATATAGACATTTCCAGCGTTAACATTTTGTCAGAGCAACCGTTTAATTTAGACACCCCAAGCTTGAAATTTTCATGATCATCCCCGGAAAATGGGTCAGGAGCTAATGTTTTGAGCGTTTGAGCATTTTGTGAGTGCAACTATAATCTAGACAAATCAAGGCTGAAATTCTAATTATGATCAACTATAGCCACACGCATGCGCAAACCGCTTGCGAAAACTTTTGTTTGTTTGCATGGTACGTCATAGGTCTCAAGAATTAGAATCAAAATTCAATTTTGTATCGTATCAGAACTGTATTAATTTATATGTTTTAGGAAACTATGATTAAAGTTATATTTAGATAGTGTTCAGCCATGAAAATTGTAAATTTGCTCGAATTTGTTTTTTCTCCTAGATGTAGGACGCTAACTATGTCACACAATGCTAAGATACGTTTTTAAAAGTCATAAAAACTCGATATATTTGCTACAGATCTATGAGTTTGGTTATTATATTCTTAAAAGTGTCATTTACAATTACATGGTGAAATTTAATTAGAATTTTTAGTCCTATGTTTGAAACAACGCTTTGAAATAATGACGGCCATGTTGGAGGACATGCCGAGGTCTACCAACATGGCGCAGCATATATTCACACTAAACTGATTCAGAAATTTTGTTCGCCAAATTATCCGATCCCAGAGCTGTTGTTTTAATTGCTCTGCAAGCTCATGAGCTCTTTATCTTATTTGGCAAAGGAGCTGATACTTCGAAATTATAAATCATTGACATATATATCCTGTACCACGTGGTTGCAAATCATCGGTAGAACCTATATTTATTTCCGTAGAGACTGGGAGTTAATTTCCTGTATAACGAGAAATGGCATGAAACAATAAATACATAAATTCTATTTTACAACACCGTACGTTTCTCTTCAAAGAATACAAATACGCGTTTTAGATTTATATTTATACGTTTCATGGTTTCACTCAAATTACCAATAAATCATTTTCAAATCGCATTGTCTGGATGGAATGTGTTAGATAATTCTTGAAGGGCGCTAGAAAAACTCTAGGTGGTCTTGTACAAACGTCCTCGACCAGTCTCATTGGCTTTACAATCTCTTTGATCTTTAAGAATACAACTTTTTAGCGGAAATACTTAAAATCGAAAACGGAAACCCATTTAGGAAATATCTGGTTCACTGAGTATGTGACTTGTGTCTTTGTGAGTTTTGTCTTGGCGAGGTCAATCGACTACTAATTGTAGATACTCAAGCATACAAATTCTGATGCGGGCAGTCACCTAGGTGTCAATTCAATTTAGTCCCGTAATTAAGGTCCTTTTTATAACACAAGCACATCAAACAAACAAATTGTATAATGGCATTGCTCCTTAACAATTGCGAAGGAGGAGCGTTTGACAACAAACGCCCAGGAGTTCTGGAGAGCATCGTCAATTTACTAAAAGCAAACTCGCAGATAGAACACGCTTGCATCTTAATTGAAAGTAATTTACAACGCCTTCTCTCTTTTGGTTTTTAAAAACAGGTTAAATTCTTCTTACAACGAGTAAGTATATCGTGGAAAGTATTAAAAATTCATCTACCTATCTAGCACATTAAAAGTTTGAAATTAGTTGCATAACAAAAGCGTATACACACTTTATATATCCATGGCTTTTATGATTCTAATTTTGCTTAAGGGTAACAAGATTTTCTTCGAAATCTTTTATCTTAGCATGTAAAAAGTAAAAGTAAAAACAGAAATTTTAACTGAGGTTTTCATCCTAGTTAATATTTCTAAAGTACTTTCTTGTTCCCATAGATTAATTTAGATAAAGCTAAAATTGAGGTACAATTGATTGCGTCTGTCTTCTATGTATTTGGCCTAAGTACTTAAGCAGCTTATGCTAAATTTTTTTATTTCTACTGCGATTTATATCAGTACTAACCAAAAAGATAGTGCTCGGTCTTTAAATGAGTGGTTTGCCTTCGTTTACAGGGAACTGAAAAGATGGGAAGAAAAAAGCAAGTGTTTCTCGCCTTAGTTTTGCTGTGCCACTCACAATGTTTACATCGCTGTGAATCTAATCTTATCAACGCATCTTTTAAAAAATCACCAACCTTGAAGCCAACAGTTGGTGAAACGGCAAGTCAAAAAGTATCAAGTATTGAAAGGAAAAACATACAAGCAACACCTTCTTTAGCCTTAGAGAGTCAAAAAACAAATGGCCGGCTAGAAAATCCCCTACTTACAAGTTCCATGTTTAATCAGCATTTTACGAGGCCAAGTTCAACCAAACTTTCTTCTAAACGGAGGAAATCTTTGAACATAAATCACAAATTGCGGCTGATAATGAAGCAAAGCTCGCGATTTTTCAACAGGTTGAAAAAACTACAGACGAGGGACAAAACACTTCCAGTGGACTATTCTTCTAAAACATCACGAATTCCATTCAGATATCAGTCTGCTCTGAAGTCCCATTCTGGTGTCTCAAAGATCACCGTCAAGTCAAGACCGAATCGTCCTCTTATTAAGCCAGACAATGGAGGTATTGTTATGCCATTTAAAATAAAAGATATTCGAAAGAAAAAATGGTGTAAAATGGTCAGCTTTAAACAGAAAGTTCACCACAAAGGCTGCGAATCTGTACAGATAGACAACAACGCCTGTTATGGACAATGTCTGTCTTTTTATGTGCCTCGCTTATTCCAATCGTGCTCTTCTTGTCTTCCTGCCACTGAAATTACAATTCCAGTTAAACTCAACTGCCCTGGAAAATATCCTGAACAAATAACAAAAAGAGTAAAAATTGTCGACTCGTGTCGATGTAAAGCAACTTCTTGTAAGCTTTAATCGAAGGAGGGTTAAAGACTTTGTCGCAGCTTAAAATCTAGTAATCGGAGAAACCAAAAAATGCCACACAAAGCCACTAGAAATAAAGAGACGAAAGTTTATTAATAAGAACAAGTTATATATAAACGTTATTACTAAAAAGAAGTATGGTATAAATTCAAAAATGTGATACTTGTCGCGAATAATCTGTTGCACCTAACGAGCTGAGGAAGCAAACATGTAAATATTTCAGAGAAGCACAAATTTCATGCAGAGCGCACCTTCATATTAAAAAAAAAACAACTTTATTTTATCTTTAAACACGCAAACGTATAATTTAGAAATTACTATGAGGTACAGTATTCAGTAAGGCCAGAAAATCTGATAGCGCGAAAAATACATTGTACAGGCAGTCTATCCTATAAATTTTATTTGCAAGGGCTGAAAATAAAAAGTCAAATTGTAGCATAGTACTGCTTCACTTCCAAGTAGGCACGTATAAAAAAAAAGTTTTGCAACTTGTACAAATGTAGTGCTATTTTTTTCATTCAACTTTGTGGCAATTCCGGACCAAATCAGTGCACTCTATTTAATGTCAACAGAGAAACCATTTATCACTCTTTTTGAACAAGAGCTAATTATTAAGAATGAGAAATGTGTAAATTAAGTCAAACGTTATTACTTTGATTAGATCTACCGCTACTTTTCCACACAAAAAAACAGAGTTTCTTCACACTGAATTTACTTTGCGCTATGGCCACTAAAACAATGTTCGGAAAATACTCAGATAATTTTTTACGGATTTGTGACATTATTCATTGAATTTGAAAAGATAATGACTTAGTAGTTGCACGGTGCAAGCAACTCACGAGTCATTCAGGAAATAATGTAGCAGACTCTAAGACGCCACGAATGATTTTGGTTTTAATTTTCTCTGTTCTCTTGGATAACGCAGAAAATTAACACAAAGTCGGCGCCAGTCACCACTGCAAATATTTTGCAAAGCTTGCCGAATTGTGGACACAAGAAAACAATTTGAAAAGCTGTGTGTTTGTGGTGTAAATACCATGATAATATCCGAAGAAATAACGTGTATAGAACTTTCACCTCGGCGGCGCCACATTTTTTAAGAGTAAATCATTGGCGGTAATCGCCAAAGTACGAGCTTACTATGTTTAGTAACGAATTTTAAATTAAACCCTCTTTACATTCTCATTCAATTTTAAAAACCATTTTTGAAGAGTCGCAGCTGCCTTATTGATTTGCATGACCTACGAACACTTCTAATTTCTCAAGTTTTACAGCGCGAGTCACTACAGAGTACAGTTTACAAAATAAACTGATTTCAGAAAAAAAAAAGCAATAGTTATTTATCGCGTGGTTTGATATCTTTTTATAAACGATTTGAGCACACTTTAAGTCTATAAAAATGACACTGAAGTCTTTTTTAAAGCCAATTCTAGACACCTGATCTTGGATAAGACATATTCTTTGGTACTTCATTGCCAATACAAAACAATATTGCATGTATATTTATAAATATCTCTGCAACATAAAGGCCATCGTTAAGATAACTAAAGATAAAGTGTTTTGGAAATCAATAATTCGATCTATTCACTCAAAAACAAAAGCATTTTACTGAATCAATATGTACTCAATGTAACGTGCCGCCACGAATAACGCCAACGGAAGAACGATGGAGATAAGATTGACTAATGTCTCAATTGTGAATAATCGGCTGAAATTCGCTGCAGGACTGTAGCCAACATGCCGAGAGTCTTAAGTTGATAATTATGCAAAAGTAATATGTCTGTCATTATTGAAGCACTTATCAACTTATTTACACCGCTTTAATTATGACGCTTTTCATGATTTCCAGCAAGTAAAGCGGCGCCTAGCATGCATGGTGTAAGCTCAAACTCTCACAAGACAGAAACATGCGAACCTCAAGGGATTTCTCGATCTTGCTTTACCTTTAAGCCACTTCAGTTGTCAACTGAGAGATAAGTTTTCCATATATCAATTTTAATTTCCTTCAAATGTTTTTCGACTCAATGTTTTGCACAGCTTTCTTCTAAAGATTTTCCCAATTTTTTATCCTGATTTTATTCCCTCAACTTGGATACTCTCATTGGCTTACTAGTGTCCGGAATTCTATTCTATTGACCTTGATACTAGACAAATCGCCTTAATCGACAACAAATTCTATTTCTAAACACATTTTTTATGTATTTACTTTAGAATTTGAAGCTAAAGCTAACCTCAAAAGTTGGAGAGGTTAAGCACATTTAGATGTAACTGAACTTAACTATTAAACACTTCAATGAAGTTTGTTGTCAGAGTAAGTTGTATTGGCTACGAAATGCCGAACAACCATAGGAAAAAAAACACTTCAATTATTTACAGCACATTTGGTTCTTCCTTGCACATTGCAAATCCTCCACGTTTTTGCGCTGCCAAACATTTACATTTTCACTCTGCCAAACTTTCACATTACCTCGCTGTTAATCTTTCCATCTTCCGGCTAGCTGACAAACTTCCACATTTCCATGCTACTAAACATCTGTTTTTCTACAATTCCACACTTTCAAACTTCCGTATTTTTACGTTGTCAAATTAAATCAACTTCCACATTTCCGCGTCCGCTCCATTCTTCCATGCGATGCACATTCAGTCCACGGTGTCAAACCTCCACATTTCAACGCTTATAAAATTTCCACATTTCTACGCAGCCAATTACAAACTTCCCGGCATTCCTCCACGCTGACATAGCCGCACGTTCCGGCACACTGGCACATTTTCACGCTGCCTAACCGCTCCGCGTTTCTAAATATTCAGGATCACACTTCTCGAAACCACTTATAAAATCAGCTTCCATATCACACACATAAATTTCCACAAAGTAAATGTGTTTTGTATTCCATTTTTTTTTGACGTGTTCTGTGCTCTTGTCCTGGAAAACGAACTCCAATTTTCAATTATCTGTCGGTTAATTCATACCTTCCCACAATGAATTTGCAGCATTGTCCTTAAAAGTCATATTGACTTATTCATCATGAAAAAGTTAACTTTCTGAAGTTGATAACGCACTTTACCTTGTATCTTCATTCGAGACCATTCATTTAAATTAATCAGCTTAAAATGCATTTCTAGCGATACTAGAAGTAACTCCCATCCTCTCGCTCTTTCTCATTTTTTTCTAAATACAATTTAGATACAGAATGAAAATGAAAAGTTAGGGTGCATGAGGGAGAGTAGAGTCGCAGATGTTGTTAATAGTTGACTTGACTAGACTAGAGACAATTTCATTTCGCCATTGTACATTATACAAACAACTAAAGTCGCACTAAAATAACTAAATTAAAACATTTGATAACAGCAAGGAATCTCACAAGAAACACAAAGGCTTAAGGAATATGAGCTCCCTCAAAGATCAAGACTTAAAGGTTAAAATGCAATAAAAACAAAACTTATTAAAACAAAGCGCATTTTCTAAAAATAAAATGGACATATACCTACACACAAACAACTTAAAGATTTTTTTTCATTCATTCATTTCTTTATCATAATAAGTTTCATAATAGCGAAACTAGTCACGCCTCATAAAGAACCAAAAAAAACAAGATGGGTTTCCCTAATTTCTAGTATTTCACTTAGAGCGGTTCAATCTATTTCTAAATTAATTCAAGTTTTTGTACGGAGTTGTTTAAAATCCTTTTTGGAGTACACTACTATAGATATTGTATCGTATCCCTTTTTTACTTAGGTGTACGGGTCTTCAGTTAATTTAAAAATCAATTGAGTTTTTGGGCATTTTAATTATGCAGCTTGAACAGGACAGTTTCTGAAGGAAACAATTAAATGATACATGGGGGTGTCATTTGTGAATTAAGCGGATTGAAAAAAGATAAATAACTACAAAAACATTGTCTCTTTCACATCACATTGCACACTTTATTCATCGTTTAATTTGTTTTATAAATGTTTGGTGTCGCTATTTAAAGTTTGTTATTTTCATGAAATACAATTAAATATAAGACATAGTTACATAGAATATATAAAGAATTGTAGCTACTGACCACCTACAAAAAAACAACCATCAACGCTAATGACGATAGATAACAACTATAGATATAATTACATAATTGATCTATAGCCGAGAGCATAGGTCAAAAGATAATGATGCTAAGGATTTATATTATAAATTAGACCACAACCCTAACCCTATAATAAACCCATAATGTACCATATATGAAGGACCTACGCAGTGTGAGAACCAATTTCATATTGCGGGCTCATTAACGTTTTGCTCGTCAACTCCTGGGACCAAGCCGTAAAACAAGATGGCGGAAAGATTGAAACTGGCGGGAGCTTTAAGTTTAACATCTACGGAGGAGATTGTACAAGAAAAAAAAATGCACTGGTGAAAATTTACCAATTACATATTAACTTACAATGGTAGGAAGTTTTATTTAAAAGGCTTTTTATGTTTTTGCATTTTCTTATCCTGTTTTTTCGCCTAACATAACATTGATTTGTGCATTAGTTGAAAATTAAAGACAAATTGAAAAAAAAAAAAACAGCTGTCGAATGCAAAGAATTTTGAGTATCTTTCCGAGTTGTCATATAGCACGTCATGTCACGTACCACATCTGAGATATTTTAACTAATTGAACAACTGGTTTTTGTGGTCATAACAGAGGAGATCCTTAGCTCCGAGCCAAATTCTCAAACGAAAACAGAGTACAAACCCAGATGAGCGCGAAGGCAGACCAACTCAAGTAAGATATAAAATTTGTTATCATATATTATATGTTAGGTATTTTTATTAATTATAGAAAAAACGGTTTAAAAAGCTTCCCACTTTGTATTTTTCAATACTTATAAATGACCCTTGGCCCTTTCCTAAGTTTACACATTCTGGTGCTAATTCACTTTGTACCCTTCCCCTTTTCTCGTTTAAATGTTGATAAATTGATGTGCTTTTCCACAATTTTAATTAAAATGTTAAGTGGTAAATTTATAGAATTTTAGTTGTTGATGTATTATTTAAGTAAAGTATACAGTGAGTTTTATTTAATAACAAATAAAGAAGCCTACACTGATGACAACATTGTCATGGACAAAGTGTGTAATCCTCACCACCCCTGTGGGGTTCGTGCACAAATTTGCATCATGTTAGTAATGCAACCACAGGCATGCAATGGGGCACAGATACTTTAAACAATTCACTGATCTTTCTTCTTATTATACCTGGTGTCCAAACAACAAACTTGGCAAGTACTTACGCTTTTCTACCAGCACTGTACACAATTACAGTAATACTAACAGTAATTTACAACGCTTTCACTTCTATAAGGTTTGCAAGCTTTAATTTCAATCATTTGCTGATCACATAATAAGCTGATACTTTGTTACACTATGATATGAAAGTGGCCTGGCTTCTACAGTGCATGCTCTTCAGATCATGTGATTAAAACTTGAATTTATTTGAATTTTAATGAATTACACACTTTGTCTGTCATGAATTCGTAATGACCCGTGTGATTAGACTGTGAAAAAACACAACAAGCATTTCAGAACACATGGTCAAGAAAATGATCAGTGCTTCTAAATGTTTATGATTTATGTTTTTATAATCTTAGTTATTTAAAACAATGTTTTTTTAACCTCAGTTATATGTTTCGAATTTTTTTTTTTTTCAACTTCTGTATTCCTTTGTTATAAGTTTTCACATGTTTTGAATAGCCGTAATGAGTTTATATACCGACTCCCTTCCCCCAAAAAAGTAACCTTTGGGGTTGGATTCTTGACTACAGTATCCCATGAAAACACGAGCTGCACATGGGTTTGGCTTCTTCATTTGCTTTATAGTATAGATTCTATGTGGCGCTAGTAGAGAAAAACAATTAAACATGCTTTTTCTATGTTTTATTATAATTTACTCTGATAAAACATTGACCAATGAGAGCACACATAGGGTCCTATCTGTATATTATAATGTCAGGTAAAAATTAATATCAAAATTTAGCAACACAGTATATTACATGCACAAACAGAACACCATACAAAGGGAATGCTTTGAAGTCTACATGCCAAAGTATTCATGTCATTTTTGGGTCCCCAGTTGGAGACTATGTCAGACCTTCCAACACTGCAGGCAATATATTATTACTTGAATAGCGAGAGGGGGACAGCAAAATCCTATCTAAAGATTTCAAATATAGAAAAGTTTTATGTGCATTTATTGGTAATTCTAAGGCAGTAACTTTTAAGTTGTAATGTATATGTTGTAGTTCAAAATGAATTTTAGTTTAAAATAATTTCAAACTAGGT
>ERZ1740055.532-NODE-532-length-10790-cov-8.903493_pt1 | contig 10790 bp, 6 predicted proteins | sample MGYA00581747_ERZ1740055 | MGnify/ENA primary metagenome ERZ1740055 (study PRJEB43018, sample SAMN04849739) | marine metagenome | isolation source: floating plastic debris | place: Pacific Ocean | collected 2008-08-28 | study: EMG produced TPA metagenomics assembly...
GTCCAGTGACTGCCATATTTGGGATTTGTCCCCGGTCCCACGCGTACCACGAGTGAAGGCTTAATGAGCCTCTTGTTTTGCATGTTTTTATTTAAAGAAAAAGTCAGTGAGAAAGATGCATTTGTTCAGCTGTGTGATGAAAGCCTAAATTTCATAACTAATAACAAGCAAGCAGTTGGATGTTTTTGTTCGTTTCTGGAATGGTGATAAAGTCGTGACCGGCCGGTACTGGATATCACAGTTTTTTGCCATGCAACTGTAGATGACCTTCTTGAACACATAAATAAATCAACGGAAGATTTGTAGCTTCCAAAGTCGATTAAAGTTTGTGTGATTAGGCCAACAAAAATATTATCCGTGGTTCCGGTCACATACCCTGAAAAAATAGGGTCGATCGGGCGGAATTAATATTTTTTCAAATTTTTTTTAATTTTATTTTTATTTTAATTGTTTTTTAAATATATTAATCTCTTTTTTCAATTTCTTTCAAAATCCGTCTGTAATCGTCTTTTAAAAACTTGCATGGGTTTACCCGCTGTTTCAATATTCAATGAATGTTGCTCTTGTTGATTTCCAGACATTGTGGCGTGGGAACCCTTGGCGCTGATCGGTCAACCAATTTTATATGAATTACGCTAACGCGATAAGTTTTTTAAAAGCATAGCCTGCGAGCCGGCTCTTCTTATTTTTTGGGAGGAAAACTAAAGGGCCTGGGTTGGAATGGGAAGAAAAGCCTGTGCACACGGAACCTATTGTGTTTTGATTCCGCTTGATTCTGCATTTAAACATGGATCAGACACAACAGGATGGGAACTTGAGAAATGTTTCAGCAGCATTTACCAGTTATTCAAAGATACACCTGCCAGAAGAGATGATTATACCAAAGTAACTGGTAGCAGTCTGTTTGCATTAAAGTTTTGCAAACACAGATAGGTAGAGAATGTCCCTGTAGCCGAGAGGGCCCTATGGCCGAGAGGTCCTGTGGCCGAGAGGTCCTGTAGCCGAGAGGGCCCTCTGGACGAGAGGGTCCTGTGGTTGAGAGGGCCCTTGAGGTCTTACCCCATTTGTGCAAGTATGTGAAAGCTGTGAATGATAAGAAGCTCCCAGACCCGAAGGCGCAGTCATTTGATACCGTGCAGAAGATGTTGCAAGATGGTTTGCTCTAGGTGAAAATCAATAGCTTCATCTCCATGGCGAAGGAAGTTGTGCCTTTTCTCACCCTTTATATGATTGATCGTGTCATGATATCATTCCTGGGAGACGATTTGCACCGTGTGCTCAAGTCTCTGATGTCTAGGGTAATCTCATATTGTGTTTTGAAGGAAAAATTCCCCGTGTGGTTTGATGAAGATTGATGTCAGCAATGCAGAGAATCAACGAGTAGCTCACAAGGTAGATATTGGCTTTGTTGCCAGTGAGCAGTTGAAGAAGCTGTCTGCTAGCAAGAAAGTTTCTGACAAGCAAGTTCTTGCACTGAAAACTGAATGTAAGGAGGCAGGTTTAATAGTCATTAAGCGCCTGTGGCTCGAGTCGCCATTGCAATATAGGCTGGTGAAAGCACTTAATAATATTGCTTGAGTTCTCAAATGATGGTCAAGGATTCGGAGAGATGTCTGAACAAGCTCTAAATTGTTCCTTGTAGATGCGAAGAAGCTAAAGGAGAGTGATGTTGACGAAACCAAACATCAGCTTAGTTGCTTCCTTGGTGAAGGCGTTTCTCGGCACACAGCAAAGCTGAATGCCTCTGATCACAAGAAGAAAGATCAGCGTGCATATTGATCAGTTATTGTATGAGGTGAGGTCTACCAAGCAATGCTATGAGAAGTTATGGGCTGTAGTCAATAGTGTGTTGTCCTTTCCATAGCCAAGCCACAGTCGAGAGAGTTTCTCAAGCAACAAGCAAGTGTCTGTGGACAATTTGCATGAACGCTCCTTTGTGGTCTTGAGGCGAGGCGAATTGATGATTATATCAATGCAGTGAATGGTTCATTGAATGTAAAGATTACCAAGGAAATGACATCTTCAGCCGCAACTGCAAGGCAGAAGTACATGTTGTACTTGGAAGATAAGAAGAAGGAAAAGAAGCTTTGTCAATGTAAAGGAAATCTGTGATGGAGGAGTTAGATGATTTGAAAGCAAAGGAGAATAAATTACAAACTGAGGCAGAAGGACTTGCTAAATCAACAGACAGATATTCACTGAAGGCAGAGAAAGCAAAGACCATTGGAGACGTACGACATATGGTGGCAAAGTCAAATAGCCACTGATCAACATCAAAGCAGAAGTTGCAAGAGGCTGCAAATGTTGATGCAGAAATAGATGCGAAGATTCATTAATTAAAAGCCACCTGAACAGTTTTGCAGACAGCTCTCCATTGTTGTATGTTCACATTTTTGTTTCAAAGTGTATACACTCGACCGGCTGTTTTGTCTGACTCACACCAGTTGTAAGAATAGTATTAAGTCAATGTTTTTCTGGCAACTTTCAATTGCTGCATCGTCAAATTTAGTTTTGGAACTTGACAGGACGTTCTGTTGTGACTTGCATCATGTCTGGTTGTTAGAACAATTTTGCAGGCAGCTTGAAATGGTTGCATCTTCGTATCTTGTTGGGAAACTTATTTTGCATACAGGAATCCCAACATAGCTTTTTTATACCTATATATTATGGGCTAGTGCTGTCGTTGCCACTCTGTAGTTTACTTGTCACTGAGGAGGGCGTGAGCCGAAAGGCCTTTGGCATATAAGGTACGATCGTAGCTGAATGGCGGACTGGTTTGCCTTTATATTGATTGAAACTTATTTTAGTGGCCGTTCTATCATACTTGACTAGTTGCAGGAGTGTTATTGCATTATTCCAGTTTCCTGGGCAACTTTCAAGTGTTGCATCTCTATAGCTAGTTTTGAATTACAGCTGTGTCGGTTCAATTAACCAGTTGTTCTACATCTATCTGACTCTTATTAAGTCGAAACATTTTGTTAGATTAAAATTGCAGGAAATGCAATGTATTTGCTTATTTGTTTTGTTTGATAATCTTTTTTTTAATTTGACAGTTCCTTGATTTTTGTTAATTTAATCCTTGAAAGTCCTGGAAATGTCTTTGACTAAAAGTGTGCGCATCCTAGATAATAATCTTTCTACCACTCAATATTCATTACAAGTAACCCTTCTGCTTTGTTCCTGTGCAATGTATTTTACAAAATCTGACAAATCGAATGCGAAGCAGCTCATTGTCTTTAGAAAACTTTGCTTAACCCGTCCTGCAACATAAGAATGACGCATTTGGCATTGCTGCCAAAAAAGCCTATTCTTGCAGATTATTAGCATTTGATAGAAATGACTAAAATTCAGAAATCAGCTGGCGAGACAAAGACACATTAATTTTGCTAATTTGACCCCTTGTCCATGAATGACAACATTTTTTTTGTCTTTTGAGTTGTAGAACTGCCTTTCAGAAACTGATTTGTTGAAGTATGGCCAGCACTGATGCGTTAGCATATTTGCTTGCCATCATACCAATGTGCCATTCCCAGGCTCCTGGGATTTTTTTTGGGAGAAATGATAGTTTCAAGGTACTGTGCCTCTATCCCTCAAAATCTCAAAACCTCTATTTTATAAGTTTTTGGAGGTAGTGGCCCACCTTAACAACTCAAAATCCTTTAAGCATTGAGTGGGTGGTGACTTTTAATATTAATATTTTAAACGTTTAATTAATATTTTAAAAAAAAACTTTCTGTGCTAGAAAATTTTTTGGTCTAGAATTACAAATCAAAACAATGTAGAGAAAATAAATGCAATAACAAAAAAACATCTATATATTTTTTTTCATTGGCCATCGCAACATCAATCAAACTGCAGCAAAAAACATGACAGCGCATGTTCTAGATTTATACTAGTTACCATTCTTCCGCTTTAACCGTCACTTCAGAAGATGTTTGTCGTAACAAATGAAACGTTAAGTTAAATATATTTGAAAATCTTCAACATGCGTTGTCAGTCTATAATGTTTTTTACAGCAGTTTGTTTGATGTTTTTAATCAAAAAAAAATGTTTTTCCCGCTTGCAGTTGATTATGGTCGCACCATTTTTTCACAAAATTTCAATATATGAGAACGACAGAGTTCCGCATTGCGGGTTGCGGCTTAAAACAGGGTTTTCATTTTTTCTACCATGTTTCCACGGAGATAGTATTTATGTTATGTCCACTATCGATCCGCATTCTTCTTTATAATCAACTTCGACATTACTGTGTATTTAATGAACACTTTTAATGTTCACATGGTTTCCGGTTGAAGGTATTCACATTTCACTGCTGTTTTATTTGACATTGCGTGAAAGCAACTGTTAAAACTTTGTTTTGAAATGTGATTATTTTGTTCCCTACAAAGTTCTGTTACTAAAAAACACGGGATCCGACTTAATACTGATTATTTTCCCAAACAAACCCGGATCCTGCCGCTCTGCTATATCTTTTGTCAAAATGGGGGGTGCTACTTGAAAAGTGAATGCGGCATAAAAGTAAATATAACAGCGGTAATTTTTGATATTACCACACCGATAGAAAAACCAGCCAGTTCGTGAGAACCATATTTTAGCGGTTCAGTCATCAGTCACTCGCTCACCGTGTATCTTTGTTTTGAAATCTAATAGGCTCGATGTTTTCCTATCTTTGTCGCGTTTTGACGACTTTTGTCTTGATAGTTTGGCCTTTAGTGGCAGTATCAGATCGATCGTTTACAACAGCTAATAAAATTCTTTTCATAGAGTCAGGCTGATAACATCCCGGCCATTATTCATCATATGACATGATATAAAGTTGTGGGAATGCTTAAAATTTTAATAAGTGTTTATTTTTTTTTCAAAGCAAACGCGGTGAGTTTACTTTAATTTAAATTATTTTCAGAGACCAAAATATTTGTAATGAAAACAACTATGATTGAGTTTTAATTAGTTCCATCCCCGGTTAATTGGTAACATGTGTGCAGTGTCCTGTTGATATCTGAAATATAGTTTACAATTGGAAAGCAACCGTTGAAAGCTACCAACAGCGGATTCGAGAGTGTTTATTCTAAAACAAAAGTTCTGACCTATAAATAATGCTTTTAAAAAGTTTAATCCGAGCAATAAAAACATGAATTTTACATTTTAAAAAGAAACGTTTTTGCTTTAAATAAACTATATATTATTACTTAGTTTGTTTTAAAATTGACTCTTGCCAAACCTGAAATAAAAACAAACACAGGTTAGCACGAGATGCATCGTTTCCCTTTTATATTTTTCAAGGTTTTTTGTCGATTTTCCTCGCCGCAGTACACGCAACACAGCACCCTGGCTCAACTTAAACCTCCAGACGAAGATCATTTTGTCTACTTCTTGCTTTCTCTTGACCTTTGCTTAACACTTGATCGCGCAGTTGAATCAGGTATTCTGCGCCACGAGAATGAATTTCTAAAGGCCATTCTGTACTTGTTCCCAGCTAATCCGTAGATAATTGGGTGAGAAACACAACTGAAAAAAGCCATCCAAAGTACGACTATAAAAACTATATTCACAGTACGAAAGCTGACTTGTTTCAAGTCAGTATTTTGAATCCAAAGCTGGTAGATATGATAAGGACTCCAGCAGAGAGCAAAACTGAAGAAAATCAGAATTAACATGTTAATGGCTTTTCGTTTTCTGGTAACTTTACGATTGAAGCTCAAGGACTTTTTGAGGTTTTCTCTGACGTAATTACTGGTTGACCTTTTCGCTCTTGAGTTGATAGGCAATTTCATGGAGCGGATTTGTGTAATTGTTAAGGTGTGCAAAACAAACATAAAAAGCAAAGGTAAAAAGAAGAACACAGCAGAATGAGCTATTACATATTGCCGGCGGCTTTGAAAGCTCGGCCAGTTGTCCATGCAATAGGATTTGCCGGAAAACACGCGAACCTGTCGATAATTAACTGTTAGTGACGACTGGAGAATTCCTATAATCCACGTTGCAATCAAAAACCATTTGATGTGTTTGGACTTTTTGCGAAGAAAGAAAGGAAACCACACCATCAGAAATTTCTCAACACTGATGACTGCCAGGTTTAAAATCGAGGTGACAAGTGCTAAGTTTTGGGCAAAGCTTACTAGTTTACAACTGGCTTGTCCGAAGATCCATTCATCTGTTATATATAGGTCCACGGTTACTATAGGAATACAGAAAACTGTGATGAGGAGGTCAGCGATAGAAAGGTTCATAATGGAATAATTTGTAGAGTTTCTGAGATGGCGGTTCTTTATGATTAAAATACAGACTATAACATTACCGATAAGAGCGCCTAAAAACGTTGCCAATAAGGAGCCAACAACAGCCCATCTTTCTGCGTTTGTGAAAAGACATTTGACGTTCGCACATCCACTTGAATTGCTGCTGCCGCTTGGATTACTAGCAAAGCTCGAATTGTCTCCCATGCTTTTGGATCTGCCGCGAGGATATTTTCATCTACAGTAGTCGCCAAAAGTGAACGTAGATTAACCGAGTCAATCAGCCCCAACAGGGTCTTTTTACCTTGAGACCCCCTGCGGTTACAGTTTTGATTGACATGCAAACCCAAATGTAATAAACTCGCGCAAGAGACGTTATTTGCAAAAAAGATTATTCCGGTTTTTATTCTATCCTGTGTAATATAAACAAAATTTTATGTCGATGCTCAATTTGCTTACATATTTAGTTTCTATTGATAACATCAAAATGAAAAGTGGTTAAACACGAAAGTCGAAGATTCCGATTGTGTCAAAAATGGTTTGTGAAGATAAAAAGGTCGTCGCAATTGCAAACACATTTTTAAAATGCACCTGCATACCATGTCGGCGGCTTTTGATTAAATAGGTTACTGAGCAAAGCAAGGGATACCAAACTGAATTTTTACACAGATGCGTTTGAAAATCGAAATAAAACTGAAATTTCGCGTTAAATATTTCAAATCACGTTTCATATTGATCACGAGATAAGACAGTCACGGTATAACTAAGTCTCGAAAGACAATAAGAAACATTTCCCCAAAGCTATAAAACATAAATCATAATAACATGATACTTTGCTTATTGGCTTTAGTGGTAGTTTCTGATGCGGTTATTTTTGCTTTTCATTCAAACGAATCTTATTTTTCATTTGGGAACTGACTGAGATGATAAAATAGCTTTATAAAGTAGCTTTTACAGGATTAGCAGTAAATTAGTCCGCGCCATCAATCTGTCGATCCATTACCCACACTTATTTTAAAATTGTATTCGTTTTCCCCCGCAAAAATGCATAATTTTGCCAGAACTGTTTTATTATCTCAATTATGTGTCGCTAAATACTAATACTAATAGGAGTTTTGTTTAGTTTTTCTGAAAACCTTGCACATCAGTACTCTAATTCTCGGCTGAAGACAATCTTACTATCAACTAATCAAGAAACTTATAGTTCATTATGACATGCATTTTTGAGTCTTTTGTGAACGGGAAACCTGTGTTTTTTTAAGTTATCTTTAAATGTTTTGAAACTAATGCTTTTTTTTTCATACCGATCTAAAGATTAGCTGATGTATGTTAAAAGATCTATACGTTAACAGTACGCAGGGATGTGCCGTACTTGACTTCAAGAACTTTAATCACCGGCTTTCTTTAAGTTAACTTCTTCTAATAAAACCAGTTTTACTGTCTGAAAAAACACAGAGTCGTGAATTTAAAACCTTATACAGTGAACATTATTTTTCTGTCTTGAAGAAAAGAACTGTCTGGTGTTTTTCATTCTAATTTTTGATTCATGCAGAAGAGACCCTGTAAACTTACCATTCATCTTGATATATGATTGTCTTGAAGTCATTAAATGTGATTGATGTTATACTGAATTTAATTCGTGAACCAGTCGATGAAACCTTTTAAATTGACTATTCATTTTGCTTGTCTTGAAAGGTAGAAATGTATAGTGTTGTATTCTATAGCTTTTGATTTAGCTTACAAAGCCCTATTTAGAAAGACGAGTTTATTTTCTTGTCTTGGAAAATAAAATCAGTATAAGTTTTGTCATATTGACAGTTCTTCGGTTGTTTTATAGGCCAAAGGGATTCAAAAAAGATCTTTGAGTTAAGCCAAATGTAGTGGACAGTAACATTTCAAGATAATTTCGTAAGCAAAAACTTTAAGTACTTTTATATATGTACAGCTGAAAACTTATTAGTTGTCTTTATTCATAGTTTGACGATTCATATGTTGCAAAAGAAAACTTCGTTTTGAACATAGTTCTTGCTTGTTATCATTTTCAATTTTCAATAAATACAGGCAATTTTCTTAAAATCTTGCAGTTTACATTTAGCGTTGTAATTGTCAACATTGCATTTACAAAGCAATGCAAAGATTGGCATATTTGTTGCTTCAGTAATGCATATTTAATAGTATTTTTTTGCATGCCAATAATCAGTATACCCTAAAAAACGATATGCTCATGTTTCTCATTATTCGAAAGAAAAAGCTGCCGGATGGAATTTGAAGACTTTTGAGAATATCGAATTGCTCAATTCAAGTGATTTTTCTGCAAAGCTTAATTTAAGAAACGAATTAATAGCGGGCACAAAATTGAAATCTTACCGACGCCATTAAACAAACAAAAATTGTGAAAGGAAAATTATCACACAAAAATTGCTCGTGTAGTGGGGGTTTTAGCCTGTAGCTGTTTTAGAGCGACTAGCTGACAATTCTTTTTTTTTTCTAAATTCTTATTGTTTTTTGAGTACGAAAGACGATATTAAGTCGGGTGCATCAGATGCAAATAACAAATTCGTTCGTCGCGACACATATTTCTTCCAGTTAGGCCTGTAGAACAGCATATGATTGATATAATATGAAATATATAAATATTATTCTTCAAAAGTTACTATTTTGACTTTGCGTTAAACATTTTTATCATCATGTTGACTAATCTTTGCAATTCCTCCGGTTATTTTAAAGGTTTTCATCTCTTCAAAATTTTAATCGGTAAAAGAAAACTAGAATCAGTACCGGAATTGTCATCATTCGAAGCGAAAAAGTAAACAACAATCTCGACAGGAATATGCACAAAATAGAAGCCGAGAAAGCGAAATCAAAGCCATCACCACGGAAGAAACCATGGCTCATTTTTCCTTGTATATAAGAAGATTAATAAAGTAGTTTAGGAGTATAAATTTGTTTTTCTGTTTTGTTTTGTATGAAATCGTAAAAGATAAGACTTCAAAGTAACCGACAGAGCGATTTAAAGATAATGGCATATTTTTAACTTATTAAATCTATATGTGGTACAGAGCTTCTAGTTTAATAAAACTTGTATTGATAGAGAAAGTGAGGCGATGGTATACGTACTTGATTTGTGAGATAGGCATATACTGTCTAACTGACGTAGTAACTTTGTGGTACAAGAACATTCATAGAGTGTCACTGGAAGAACAGAATCGTCTTTTGACAAAAGACGGTAATGTTTATTTCACAAGGAGGACTTTAAATCCAGTACAAATGAACAGAAAAAAGGTGATTTTTTATTCCAAAATATTGAAGACTAGACGCACTTGTTACAAAAAAATATATATTGAATACACACTTTTTTTTTTATTCTTTATATTTTTACATTTTGAGCCTTATATAATTCTTAAATAATAGTTTCAAAATAGGTCCTCATTTTGTCGAAGCATGCAGTGAAACCTGAGTGATCGAGTGATCAAGCCTCAGTATGGTTCTTAAAAAATTCTTAAAATTTCCGAAATCTTAGCCTCATGATTCATCTAAACTGGATTCGTATGAAAAAGTGTATAGTACTAAGCTAATCTTCAACTATGTTTTTTTTAAATAACGAATTCAGTCCTAAAAGTAAAACTCAGTTGAAGCTTAAGTCTATTTATTATAAGTTTCCAAATGTTGCTGTAAATACTGAAAAATATATGCAGTCCATACACGCTTCAAGCCGGTAGGTTTAAATGTTATTGTTGTTATTTGATAAAAACGGAGATTAAATTCAATATTCAGATTTTAAACGTCTGCGACATTTACCCGACTTCTCACTACTTTGTATTTTATCAGTCGGTTAACCTCGGTTTCTTTGCCTCACCCCGTGATTGTTCTTAGAGTTAGATTGTGGCTTGATTCTGTGGAAATCGCAGTCTGGGTGTCCTTCTAAAAACGGTTAATTCTAGTGCGCGGGTTCTTGCCATGCTTACCGCATTTATAGTAAAACTTTGCGTCTTCAAAAACGGCTTCTCCGACATAAATCTTAGCGATTAATATTCTCACGCAATACCTTATTATGACTTCTCCGACCTACTTTTCTTGGATTTTCTATATTTTTTAAAAATAACTTGCTTCTTAATGAATGATGTATTTAACAATTTCTCACCACCTTAAACAATTAGTATATTTTAATTTATCAAAATGCAACTTGCATTTATTCATTATAAATTTATATAAATAAAAAATCATCGCCAAGGAGTAATGTCTATGTAAAATACTCTAAACCAGATAAGAAAAACTGATCCTTTTCTCGAAGAGGAATAGCCTACAGTACTGAGTTGACGAAATGTGTCATACATCTAAAACAAATTTTGAAAGGAATCAGTTCACTGGATGTTTCTTCGAAAACTCTTTGAAGCAAAGTATGACATTGATGTATCTGATCTGCGTTTAAAACTGAAAATAATTTTCTAGTGTTTCTCGTTTTGTTCAACTATTTCTTTTTTTTTTTTTTTTTATTTTGAAAAAATTATTTTAAAAATTTATGATGTAATATTACATGTGATAAACTAAAAAAAT
>ERZ1740055.533-NODE-533-length-10782-cov-8.922159_pt1 | contig 10782 bp, 4 predicted proteins | sample MGYA00581747_ERZ1740055 | MGnify/ENA primary metagenome ERZ1740055 (study PRJEB43018, sample SAMN04849739) | marine metagenome | isolation source: floating plastic debris | place: Pacific Ocean | collected 2008-08-28 | study: EMG produced TPA metagenomics assembly...
AGCCTGGGTACAAGTTCCTTAATTCTTATAATTACGAAGTATGACTAATAAAAAAGACCACACTATAAATAGCAAAATCCCAAAGTCTGGTTTTAAACGGATCAGTAGTTAACGATTTATAGCTATTTTAAAATACAAGAATTTCCAAAGAAATGTATGGCTTCCGGACAATTCTGCACAAGTGTCCGGAAACCATACATTTCTTTCGAAATATCTTGTATTTTAAAACAGCTGTAAATCGTTAACTATTCATCCGTTTAACACCAAACTTTGGGTTCTTGCTAATTACAGTGTAGTCTTTCGTTTTTATTAGTCATATTTGGTAATTATAAGAATTAAGGAACTTGTACCCAGGCTCTCCCGGTATGAAATCCGGCAATGAAATTCAAGCTTGGTTGTAGGTAGGAAAAGCGGGATCCCGTATCATTTTAGGATAATAAATCGGAAAAAATATTTATTTGTGAGATTGACTCGAACTACTTTGAATACAGTGAGTGATATAAGGAGAGCTTAAACTCAAGGATCGGAAAACAGCTTTATATTTTATTGCCTACTGTACACCTGTACTGGGAGCCAACATACATCAGATGGATTGTTCAATGAATTCCAAAAACTGAACCGTATTCTTCTTGTTATCTTTTTACATCTATATAAGTTTCAACTAAAACTTAATATTATATACTTAATGTATATTAGAGGATGTTAAGTATAAATAAATACAACGGTGTTTTACCGTAACAATTCACTGTCACAGTGTATTGCGGTGCGTTCTGATAACAGTCAGCGCCATATTATTGCCAGAGAGTACTAACTGGGAGTTTCAGTTGAATATAGCATTTCAATTCCAGCACATGTATTTACACGAGAAAGACTTACTAACTGAGGAGTGTTTTTGCTAGTAACTGGACAAGATTAGTTTCTTTTTGTTTGAGGTGGGAATATAGTCACATATTTGGAAGTTGGTAGAAAAAAAAAGAGAATTTGGTAAAGAAAAAACTTGAGGCCGGCAGATGCCAAACCGTCCGCTCCAAACTGATGAAAAGTGTAGCTTTGGTTATCTGACGGTTTGATATCAATATATACTGACTCCAAAAAAATTCCAAATATTCCTAAAATTCACCACATTTCAAATTTCTTTAAAAACGACCTTTCTCTCGCAGTTTTTCCCCGTTTATTAAACTTTTCGAAAAATCTGGAAAAACTTATGAGTTCTTATTTACTAATCTATATGATCCTATGATAGGGATTTCGAAATTTCTAGATATTCGCTGAGCCAAAAGGCAAAATGTCTCGAAATTCGACAAAAATGATGTGTGTGACTATATTCCTTCCCTACAACTTCGCAAGAGAATTTTAGGTGCATAAATTTCTCATTTTTCTGCTTTACAGTGAGATTGATTGAATACTTCGTCTCAACTAACGCTAAATAAATAGTTTTGAAATATATGAAAGTGCATCATCGAGTCTTTAAATTACATGAAAACCAACTCGGAAAGTGCCGCAAGGAAAACACAAATCTTACGCTCCGAGCGTTAGCCTTCTGTCAGAACAACTTAACTAAACATGATAGTTTCAAAATAGAATAAAGCTGAAGTTTTGTTGCTCTAGGGAGAAAATGCGTGGCCATAACAATTTGTATTTAATTGTGTAGTTAAGTCATTAATAATTTAAAAACTGCCGGATCTTTTTATTTGCCTCCAAAAATATTGTTCTTTTTCGAAGTGAATATAAACTATAAAGATTGTAGGTGTTTTCAGCTATAAATAAAGATTATAAAACAAAAATTTTAAAGGAACAGACATGCGTTAAAGAATTTATGCATAATCTTTCGTTCATGGTGCCACTTCTGGCGGAACTCGGAGACAAACACGCCCCTCTCCACTTATAAACCACAAAGTTCGCGCTTAACAAATACCAACCTCACAGCATCCGTAGAGAACATAAAGCCTCGAATGCAAGCCCAGTGGGCTTAATCGCGAAAAGAAGCCCAGTGGCCTTTTTTTTTTTTTGGGAGATAGTTCAGACTTCTTCTCGAGACAATATTGGTGCTGGCTAAAAAGAACAACAGAGAAACAGAAACGGACATTAGTTTATATCATTTAAAATTAGTGGATTTGAATCATTTTGTGGTGCCCTGATAGCATCCTTTTATCTTGTAAACGCATAGAATTGGCAGGACCCTCCTTCAATTTACTAAAGTTACTTTTTTTGTATAATTTTCGCTTTTAAGCAGCTTTGATGGTCATTTGATAAGAATTAATATTGATGTAACTGAGAGTTTCTTCCAACAGTGCCTTAAACAATAAAAGCGAATTTTATATTGAAAATGTTTTCTGAAGCACTCAATAATCATAGCATTTACATCGATCATTTCGAAAATAAGACCCCTGTATACTTTGCAAAGGCGGTCTCGAAAAGAAGCCCATCCGAGGGCGTTTAAATAAAGAAAAGAAGCCCATGGGCTTGTTTTCGAGCTTTTGCGGTATTGCCAAAAGCAAAGGAGTATATGCATTCCTGAAAAATGGTGTGAAATTTCAGAGTTGCACGAATTGAATTGTTTCAGCTGACGGTTTGCTAAATAAGATCTGTAAACTATAATCTGTTACAAAATCAAAACATTGATATTTTTTTAAAATCAAAACAAGTTCTGACTTTTTTGGCAGTAAAGAGTAAATAATCAGATAAAAAGATATTTTGTAACGATCCTTTTGAGGTGAGTCATTTGTTACTGATATGCAGTAACGATTTGAAATTTCAGATGAAGTTAGATAGTGAAAAAGAACTTTTTTACATCTTTCCATCGCAATAGGAAATAGTTATAATTTAAATAAAAATTTAATCAGTTTCAAGCTCTCAGTTGTTCTTTCAATAAATATAACTTTTGTTTTTACCTATAATTAATTAATATATTTTATATTACAAATACAAGTAAGTCGAAACGAAATATTTTTAAACACTGAAACGTAAAGCATGGCTCCCTTGTAGACCTAAGATAAACTGATCTTTTCACATAGTATTCATACAATTTTCACACAATTCTGTGTGTGAAAAGTGACGTTATTTTCACACATTTTTTCACATGCATTTCACACAAATTTCACATATCTTTGTGTGTGAAAATTTCACACGTGTTTCACATGCATTTCACATGTGTTTCACACAAATGCATCTAGTAGTGTCATTGAGTTGAATGTTTTGATTCGTTCTTCTTCGTGTTTATCTTTGGCGCTTTCTTAGGCCATAACGGAAAAAATAAGGTGGGAATGCAAGTCGTTCACCACTAGAGCAATTTTTTGTCAATGTAAGCATCATGCGTTGCTTCGAATACCTTTTCCAGTCTGGGAGAGCCTCGCTCAAGAGCTCCCTTGAGCATGCATTCTTGCCCAAACAAGTCGTCCTCAGAAAAGTCTGATGTCAGTATAAGTTTAAACTCCTCACCTTCTGGAGCCCCGTCGGGTAAGGTCCCGCGAATGATTATACAGTCACCTTCGCGGAAAGAAACTTTTCCGTAAAAGGGCTCACTCACCCTTGATCCAAGCTGCTGGACAATTTTACATTTGCGTTGGGAACGAAATGGTTTCACGCGATGAAATTTGATTATCCACGACCGCGTACTAGAAGACGGTTGGGACTCGTACGGAAGCAAATGGACTCTTATTGGTACCCCTGTGGGAAGCCCAAGGCACGTACCCGATGTTTTGCTTCCATGAAAGTTTACCTTTAACATCTTAATACCCTCAATGGAGTATCTATTCTTGTTTGGGGGACGTGAACGTTTGACAGGCATTGCTCCTTCCTCCATTTTGAAATCCTGTTTATGATCGAAAGACTTCCGCGTCAGCACAAAATCTACTCCTGCAATACTGGCTTCTTTTAATTTCACTTTTAATTCCACCTGATGAAAAAGAAATTGAATAATATTTTGTATAGAACGTGCACGCAAACATAGCAGAACTTTGTATTTTGCCGAACTTTCAACATCTGCTGTTAGTCAAACAGTATGTAACTATGAAATGTATTCTTGTTGCTTTCTTTGGATTGAAGCTTTGTTTAAAGCACATTTATTTACTAAAAATTAAATTCAAATTAATTTCCCTCAAATAGCAAAATTACTGTCCTCGGAGATCTAAATTAGAAATTTAGACTAAAACTTGACTTTAATTTTAACTAACCATATCATTTTTAATATCTCAGCCGGATATTCAGCGCTTTCGTATGTTAATTTTTCCTGCAAAAATATTAAAAGTTCATTATATTTCTTAAAGCATGTTATAATTTGTGACGAAAAGAATACTACATTCTAGGTTTTGAACAGCAAAGATTTTACATTTTTGAGGGAAATTGTACTTCTTAAAAGTATGTAACATCATAACTAACCTAATGTTTTTCCTTTTTAGCATTATTTCAGGACTAATACCATGTTATCCTATAATTTTCATGCAGGATTTCGCGAGTTTCGGTCTTTACATATTATACACCATTTTTGATGGGAAATATGTAATCAGCATTGTAGTGCATCTAACCAACACAACTTGTTTTTTTTTTACTTTTCGTCTAAATATGTTCGCTTTTGATAAAAGTTATGTGAATAGTTGGAATTGATTGATTCACAGTTAAAACTCCACAAATTGTGCTTCGATCAATTTTGTTTTTAGATATGAATTGTTCTGTTTCTCTTCTAGACGTGATCGCGTGTCTTTAGGACTTTAATACACAACAAAACAACTTCAGCATGGGGTAAATTTCTTTTCCAAAGAAAAAAAATAAACATTTTTCAAGGACGCGAAAACAATCTGTATTGACGAAAGCAAACTTTTTCAATTTTTATGAATTTTGTAACTTCGGATTACGGTCGTTACATTTTTGGAAAACCGGTTTTCAGTAATTTAATTCAGTAACTCAATGATAATTCTACTATAGTTTTCCGTTCAGCACTAATTGAAAATGAAAAAGAAAAAAATTGAGATAAAAAACCGAAAAATCTACAGAGCAGATATTTTAGTTCAACTCATAAATACATCTAGAATTAAAAATGTTAGTTCTATGACTACAGAACTCCCAATTTCACGGCAATTTTCCCTGTCAATGTCATACGGTCTTTCCTGTTCTTATGACAAATTATGCTAAGTTCGAATCTTCGATAATCTTAAATTTCACCCATGATTAAAAAAATGAAATAGGATTTTTCTCAATGCTTCGTTTCCTCCTAAGATAATACGAACGAGATTATGTTTAAAATCTTAGTATTTGCGTTATCTTGATCAGAACGAAATGGTTTGGCAACGAAGATGAAACAACGACGGGTTGACTATAAAAAGCGACAGCTGTTGAATTATTTTTTAACCAAACTGTACTCACTTGCAGAGTTGTCGAAAATCACCGTGTGTAGTTAAAGGAAACACTGGGAAAATGTTTTTGATGCCATGAACTCGATGGCTGAACACATTTCACTCACAATACTTGGTTATGCTTTCAAATGTCCTGCTTTCAGCAACACCCGAAGCTTGCCTTTAATGTTATTCAAAACAGAAATTTTATGTGGATATTCTGAATAAATTGTCCTCCGTATTTGAATTTGGCATTAATGACGTTTTTTGTCATCTGACGTCATGAGCACATGGCACTAGGCAGCAAGACTGGGAATGTTTGTTTTCTGTCTTCGATTCGTTCAACAAATGAGTCAAGACGAGATCACTTTTTGATTATGACTTTCTTTTTTCCGCTTTAAATCTAAGCATTAGGAAATTTGATTCTAAAAGTTTTCTCAGTTCAAAGGAAATGACATTTTTCGGATCATGGCTTCCCGCCAATTATACCCCACCCTCGGCCTCACACATATGAACACGCCACTTTCATTTCCTTAAAACCAGGAAACCAATGAATCCGCATTATCTTACGTGGCAGTCAGGCTAAACATATTGTTTGGTGAGATATACGAGAACTGCAGACGGCATGGCCCAAAGTGAATTTTATGAGCTTAAGACATGGTGGTTTGGCGTGTCAGTTAAACGCTTTTGTTCTTCCGACACGGCCGCATGCTGCATGTAAGCAGGCAAATGTGTAGAATCGCTGAAAATTCTAGAACAAATATTTCGTTAAATCTGGAGTTTCACAGTGCAGGTGCAAATTCGTAGCTTTATTCTATATCAAGAACAACAATTAAATATTTGTTTTTACAATTTTAAGGGAAATAGTTAGACAAAGTAGAATTTAAGTTAGTTCCGATATGGTCTAGATATGGGCAACAAATTCCAAAACACTTTTAAATGATGATCATATTACAAAATTCAATTCTTACCCGTACTTTTTGAGATCAAAAACTTTCTATAAAGGCAAAGATTAACAAAGCAAAACTGTTTCTGTTATTTAACCTATTACAAATATATATCTTGAAGAAAGAAAGAAGAACAAGTAAACAAATCAACCGATGGAGTGTTTTGACTTGACATTTTGCCACTCCTTTCCGGTTTGACAAGAACCTGTCACACGGCTTGTAACTCTATAAGAATCACTACAGCGAACAGTTTGGGTTTATATTTTCCAGCAGCGCTAGACCGGATCAAAGTTTATAAATTTATTCATTTTCGAAGTAGATGTTCAAATTTTTGGCAGGTGACATGGTGCTTTTATTAGGACTTTAGAAATGTTCCGGCTAAAAGGTTTTAATTTACAGAAAACTTCCCAAAACCATCGGCATTGCGCTCTTCTTTTCGATTAAGAAATTTTTTAGTTTTTAATCAGAATTTGAGGTCGGTAAATGTCCAGAGTTTAAGAGCATTCTAAGAACAAATATTCGAGGATAACAAAGGGCGAAGAATCTTATATTGAAACGACGTAAAAAAAAATACAAAAAAAAAATTATCAATATTATCTACAAAATCCTTGTCAGTTCAATATCGATTATGGTTACGTGTTATGGTACATTCTTTTTCTTTATAAGAATATTGTTTTTCCGACCGAAGTTAAACCTCCTTTTTTTCTGCCGATTCTAGGTCGAAAACATTATTTTATTATTCTTAAATTGCCAAACTGCAAGCCATAGACCCTGACATGATACATAAAACTTTATTGCCATTATACATACAGCTTGTGTTAGCTTTTGATATGGCTTATCGAGTAGTGATTTTTAGGGAAAAAAGCCTTTTTAGACAGTTTACTGTTTAGTAATAACATGCAATTGTATTATATTTACAATTTTCAAAATCTCAAATCTAATCTCAAACTGTTATTTAACTTTCCCAAGTTTCAGGCTCGATATTCTTAAAAAAGAAAAGAGTCTATTTTAAACTCATAACTCTCTTGCTGAACATTCGCAATTAAATTCAATAACATTCTAAGATCATTTGAGGCTAACAAACTCAAAACACCAACAAACAAAGTCAAAGTTTGCAAATAACAATGGTTCGATTATATTTTTTGGCATGGCAAGTTCATATGGTATTATAAATTCTGATTTCGCGGCTTTTGAAAATGTTTGTCGGTCAAAGTAGATGAATACTTTACACTGTTTTTATACCCAGTCGCGTCGGCGACCATAGATGGGCATAGTTATGAAAAAGGAAACATTAATCCTGGCGATCCTTAACTGTTAACTGTAATCTAGCGTGACTCAGACCCAACTGAGATAAACTCCAAGATAACGCGCTTAAGAAATTATACCGAGACGAATGTTTAAAATACCTAATGTTAAACATTTCTTGTTTAGACTTAAATATCCGGAAATAAAGCACGACAAATGTCATAACAAGTCACAACTCCATTTTGATCAAAAAGTATATTTGTTTTCATTCATGTGTTGTTAAATGAAATGCTTTTAATGAAGTCATATGAAACCGCACAGGGTTTGACATCTGCGCAAAAGACATCTATTTAGTTTTCTCGGCGTAGTCTCAAACCAAACGTTGTCTTCACTGAAAGTGAAGGATATAAATAAATAAAATTGTTGAAAGTGTTTTTCTCACTTTGAGTTTAACAACCAAAGCGACTCAAAGACGAGCGTAATAAAAGAGAAACAAAGACTTTTTAAAAGCAAGAAATTAAAAACAGTTTACAAGATAATATTATTAGAAACACCATCAGTTTTAATACAATCTATTCTAATGACGTGTGTGCTACTAATAATTTACAAGTTTTCATTTAATTTTTATTGAACCAAAAATAAAAATGTAAAGGAGGCTATTTTTGATTGTGTACAATGTAAATTGTGCTTATAGCTATAGTAAAAAAATAGACACATTGTCTAGGCTGGACGACTTATGTCTGACGTTCCATATTCTGACCCAATTCCCCAAGAAGGCAAGATGTACGATCCGATATAAACACTGTTATTGGTCATTCTTAACTTGACGAAAGGATCTGAAACCACTTTTAAAAGGATTTTCTAGTGACATGAATATTTCTACAGATTAACATTTAATGATTTTCTGAGCAATTTTTTTTTGGTTTATTGTGAAAAACAAATACCAAAAAACTGAACATCAGTTATCACACATACAGAGAAGAAAAAAACCCATAGACTGAAACGATATAGCACCGCTTCCCATGCATATAATGGCATATCAACCTATATTAGCTCAATTGCCTGCATGATCGATCATTATCGCCGAATTTGGCAGGCTAAAGGGATATCTTTTTTAGATGAAACAAACAAGAAACTTGCTTAGAACCCATGGCCAAACATCACATGACTTACAGAAACAAAACAAAATTGTATTTTAGATCAGAAAAAATGTGAGACACCAGGTTTGTGATATACAATTTTTGTGTCTATTTTGACAAAATTAAAAGCTAAAAATAAACAACGTTAATGGTTCCCTGCTAAGCTGCAGGCAATTTTATTTTGCATTTATCTGTTCACATGACAGATCATTTCTGCAAAAATGGACTCAAAGTCACGAACAAAAACGAGTATTCAAATGAAAACAATTTGTGATTGAGTACTTCAATGAATCTTTGTAAAATGTTGTGTTTGTACACATAAAGACGAATTATGTACATTTATAAAGAATTTTATTAGCAAGCCAAAAAACGGAACGAAAATGGGATAAACCTTTCTCAAACACAAACTTACACTACGATTGCTTAAAATTATCACTGTTGCAATTTGGATGTTTGTATCAACCGTTAGATAACTGTTTTTGATCAACTTTTCAGGCATGAACCGATTAAAGGTTAGTTTTGGTAAACTTTCTATTTAGTAAGGAACTTTTTTACGTGACAAGGAACTGCAAAACTCAAGGAAAGGTCTTGAAACTCGGTAATTGTCTTGCGTGTTATTACGTAAACATTCATGATGGATTTTTTTAAGAACATGTTTCGAGCTGAAAGTCAAAATACTAAAATAGAACAGTTTCCATGGAAAATAACCCAGAATAGCTAGAATTCACAAATATTTTCTTTTTATCACCCGAAAACTGCATCCGAGTTTCGAACGTTAAGAAAACCGTATGCATGGGCATCAATTACTTAAAACTTACCCAATGTATTAACGGACCGTGGTAATTAAATATAACTTAACTTAAAATGTTTTTGCAATATATACAAGCAAAGTAAAAACAACTTACCCGTTTAAAAGCACAAACGACCCACTGCAGGTGCCTACTTTAAAATGTAAATATTTCGCGAAATTGTTTCTTCGAGTCTGGTTGTCCTTAACTTGGTTATGAAAATGTCTCGTCTGCCAAAATCTCTAACGATCTGATGGCCGTTCACCCAGAGAGTGTGGTTTTACAAACTACTTGACTATTCCACTCACTTCCGGTTTGACGACCGCCCATGCATTATGACGACATGTGGTAGATCACGGCGTTATAATGGCTGTTAATGTGTGAGACATGCAATATTATGTAAGGCTAGTACTAAAACTAGGAACAAGGAATCCGGGAACTGAAAATTCGGGAACGGCAACTCTGGGAACGGGAATCGGGGAACGGAAAAAGCAGGAAAGATGAAAAGCGGAATTTCTTAAAGCAGGAATCTCCAAAAGCAAGAAAGATATAGTGTGAAAGTTACGAACTTTCGAAAGTTTTCGTGGTTATGTCGGCAAAGTAAACTCAGCGCAAAAGTCACGTGTTTTCCCCGGATTTCCCCTTCCCATTCCGTTCCTTCCAGAAAAGGTTCGTTTTCAAGCGCTCGCTGTCCGTCACTCGTCAGTAGGGCGACCCTATTCGGTGAAACGCAGAATGATGGAGCGGAATATGTCCCCAAATAATAAATGACAAAATTCAGGAAAAATAAAAAAAAAAGAAAAAGAAAACATGGCAGAAAAAAAACATGAAAAAAAACGAGAACAAGACGCTCTATTAAAGCCTTTTTAAGCACGTTTCTATATTACAGTATTTTACTTGTATTCACAGGGAAGTTGCCAAGCCGATGTCACACGACACCACACAGGGAGAGCCTTTTAAAAAATGAAAATAGTCAGCTCAGTAGTAGTTGGCGACATGTTATTTACATATACATTATTTTTTTTTTATATCCATTGGGATTGTCAAACATTTGGCAATTGTACGTGCAAAAGGTTAAACTTGTAAAATTTTAGTGTTCAAGGTTAGTATAAAGTATTTGTAGGAGAACCAATTGGTTGAAGGAGTTTTTTTTGTAAAACAAAGACCTGGAAAACGAAGACCGAAGATCCCAAAAACAAAAGCAAGGAATTCACTTGTTTTAGTTCTTACTGAAGCGTAGAAGCGTTTTTGAGCAGATAACTATAAAAAGGAGATAAATATACATATGGGTGGTGTTATTTTTGAATGCGGGACACTTAGGGTCTTCGTTTTCCGG
>ERZ1740055.534-NODE-534-length-10781-cov-16.104606_pt1 | contig 10781 bp, 4 predicted proteins | sample MGYA00581747_ERZ1740055 | MGnify/ENA primary metagenome ERZ1740055 (study PRJEB43018, sample SAMN04849739) | marine metagenome | isolation source: floating plastic debris | place: Pacific Ocean | collected 2008-08-28 | study: EMG produced TPA metagenomics assembly...
TCTTCCTTAACTCCTCACACACCTCTGTACCCCTCCTGCTTATACTCCCTACATTTCAAGTCCCTAACCTCACCCCAAGCCGCTCATCAGGCTTCTTAACATTATACAAGAGTCAGGGGTTGCACCTTTCTGTTTGTGTGGTAAGCAAGTGCGGCCCACCCCAGCCTTTGGGCTGGCTGGTGCCCATGTTTTTGTGCTGCCATCATGAGGATTTTGTTGGAGCATGATTTTTTATAGCCGCATGCCCTTGCTGACGCCAACCACAGTTATCGGCTGCGGACCTAGCCTTTGTCTGACCAAAGACAGAACCTGCAAGGCAACAGGTGGCACTATTTACCCATAGATGGGACCCTAACAGGTGCTACCAGTCTGGGTAAGAGTGGACCTGGGAGCAATGGTAATTAAGGGGTAGCTCCACATCCCTCAAAACTCTAGATCTTCCGATCTGGAGCCTTACCACCAGTTGCAGTTTAAAGTCATACCCAGGATAAGCACCATTAAAATCGTGCATGCACTATAAAAATTGCCTAAAACAGTCTGTTCGATGTTTGCATGATCTTTGTTTTACAAGGGTGACGTATTAACCCTTTTGAGTTTTCTAATATTATGACCCTCGATAGTGTTGTAAGTCCTCAAGTGATTAAATAAGTATTTAATTTTAGTGGACGTGAAAAGTGGGAGATTTCAGTAACAAAGTGGGATGGGAAAGCGGGAGATGAAGCAAAAAAGCGTAAGTCTCCTGCCAAAAGTGGGAGAGTTGGCATCTACGAGTATATAATATTTTGTGACATATTAAATAATGTCCATCTTCCCATTAAAGATCGTGGATATTGGTATTTCAGCTTTTTGTAAAAAAGTTAACTTATAAATGGAAAAGATAATATGGTAAAATGCACATGATTTCCATCAATTTCAGTAGTACTTGGTGATGTGGTTTTGTAACAATTATCTGTATAACAAGTTGAATATCTTTAAATTATTTTTTTAGCATGTGTATTTATTTGGGTGAGGTAATTTCAATAACAAAAATTTTGATGGCAGAAGAGCTGTAAACCCTTACGAATGATTGAACAAAAACACTGTGCATACTAGGTTGCTTGTGTTCCTAACTAAACCAAAAATATATTTCTTTGACACAGTGGAGAAGTGTTTACAGTTTCCTGGCTGCACAAGTGTACATTTTCCTAGTGATTTTTATTCGGCGTTACTAAGTTTGCAAAATTGTAGAACTCTGCTTTAAAGCAAGTGCCTGTATTTATAATAATATGCATCTGGAAAATAGCGTCAGCCTTCATTTTTATTATAGCATCTACAAAAAATATAATTGTTTTTAGCAGCAAAAATACAGTTGATGCTTTTGTTGTACCTTTCTTAGATAATTTAAAGCTTTTTAGAAGGAGAGCTAGAGTGTTGGTTTGGAGGAGGATGCCTTGAATCAAGTGAGATGGAGAGTGGGAGTTGGAGAGATTGCACTCTTACTCTCCTTCTCCACTTGCAATCTCCATGTCTTCCTCGGTCGTCCTCACTTCCTCTTTCCCTTCATTTCAAACTCCAATGCCTTCCTCAAAGCATGGCCATCATCCCTCCTTAACACATGCCCGTACAATCTCACTCCATTTGCCTTTGCCATCTGAAACATTATTGGTGGGTATTGAAACCTTATTGGTGCCATCTGAAACATTATTGGTGGGTTTTATAAGGTTCCAGTTCAGTGCACATGGTGGTCAGTTATACGAAAGAATCTCGTTATTTGACCTCCATCTGCCATTGTGTTATATCCTAGTGGGACTTAATGAAACCCAAGAATTCCCATCCCAGGGATGGTAGCAATGGATATTTTTTTTACAAGATTTGATTGGTAAATTGATGGGTATAAACTTGTAAAAAGAAAATAAAGTTAACAACCAAAAATAATCGCAGTAAGTGCAGCCATAATTATTTTCTTTTTATACCAAAGAAAAGCAGCATGTAGAATATTTACCTCAGTTATACAAAATAAAATTTATTGTTTACTTCTTATTTTACATTAACTATAACATAATGTGACTCGAAATTCCAACTCTGATTCAGTCTTTTCTATGATATCAAAGTTCATCTAAAATAACGCATTTTGTTATCTCTGTGTATCAACCATCCACAGCTTCTACTCAGGGCCACCTCTCTAAATGAATAAAACAATAACAGAATCAGTTGAGTAATTTGTCACTGCAGAAAACAGAGAAATGTCCCCAGGTTTAAAAAAGTATTTGAAAGAGGGTACCAGTAGGGGTGTTTTTCTTGTCATTCTAACAGAACATTGAACAACATTTGAAATTTATAATAATTGTCTTGAAATTATAAATCTTCATCAATGAGAATCTTGATTGTTATAGATCTTCATCATCACAACTGTGAACCTTTTCTTGATTATAACTACCTTGAACTGCAGCAGTTGGTTTTCATCATAAATTTTGTTTTTTACGAGCTTTTTTTTACATCTATTTTAATAGAAAATTATCATATGTACTGTGAAGAGGATCACATGCCAGCAAGATAGCCATTTTTAAGATAAAATATTTTGTATTTTTATGATCTGTCATTGCTTTGCCCATGAGGGGTGAGGAACACCAGCAATCGAGGGTTAGGAATTTGACAACAATTAAGCCTGCTTCACACTAGCGACGTAAGCACAAGCGCAAGGTGATTGTGCTTACGTTTTGTCGCTTCACACTAGAAGATTTCTGACACAAGCGCAGTCGCAAGCGCAAGACAAGAACAAGTAAAACAAAATTTTCCTTTCTCTTGCACTTGTGCTTGCGATTACGTCGCTAGTGTGAAGCAGGCTTTAGATGCAAGGAAAATCAAATTTGGCTTCTCTGTTTATTAGACTATTTTGCCTTTGTTCTAATTTGTATACTATTAATGGTGTATTATCTGCTTTTACCACACACTGTTAAATATTACACATTCATTTGCAGGGATGTAGCTGATAGCCGTGCCCTAGAATATTACTCGGTTGTAAGCATGATTTTTCCAGCAGTAAGAGCGAGGAGCCACCCCCAAATGGTCTGACTTTCCTTGTTTATACCCATTTACACCCCTGATTTGTTCAAGGTTTTACAATGAGAAACTTTCTGAACAGAATATATCTGTGTTCAAGCAAAGCAAAAAAGAAAACTAATCATGTCGATTTCGAGCCTATATATATATATATATATATATAGAAACATATAGAAAAAGCTCGATGCCATCGTATTTCAGGGTCTTTTGGAAGGAAGCCTCTCTTTCATGTTATCGCAAGCCAGTTTAAAGTCGCAGAGGCCTGGGTACTCGAAATGAATAAAAGTTAGTTTTTCAGAATATCTGTTTATTGCTACCACAAGTTCCTCTCATTTTTGTTGTGTAAATGTTAGTTGTGGTCGAACATGATGAAATTGTAAGCAAACTGTAGTAATTTCGCAAACTCCAACCCAAACTTGGCTCTTTTTTTATTCAGCTACTTTATTCAGTCATTTCTTAACAAAATAGAAATGCTAGTATAGTTACTAAATATCACCAGTTTTTGTGATTAAATGACATATTTTGTTTTGTAAGTAGTTCTTTTGCTGTGTATGCACAGGCAACCCAAGCATAAAATTAGTACTATGTGTCCAAGTAGTTTTTTTTTAAAGACTTTGTATGGAAAAAATTCTTTTGTTTCATCATGATTATGAGGGAATTTATTGAGGTTTACAAAGAACTGGTTAAAAATATACGGGCCAGCCTTGTCCCTTCTCTATACTGGTCAGAAATGAAAATCGCTTCTAAATCACCTCTAATGACCCCAGAATGTACAAAGAAGACAAAAGGAAGCAACAAATGAAGTAAGGGAGCTTTAGTTGTGCAATTTACAGCAAATAATAATAATTTAAGAAACAAAACAATCAACTCAGACACATAATTTAATTCCACACTAATTTAATTCCTGGGCTGCTTGTGGCAGAATATGACAGAGATCAATGAAATCCTCCCTCTACTATGATGAAATATAAGCTTTGTTACAAAATGCAACACAAGTGTCCTGTGTTGTGTATTGCTTGCCTTGAAATGGGGCTTTTAACAAGCTTTGATCAGAAGTTGTGTCCCAAAGGAATGCTTTTTGAAAAAATAATTTTGGTTATAAGATGTCAAATCTCCCCACTGCCTGACCCCCTCTAGCTCTAGACATATCCATGATCTGACCAATTACTTGATTATCATTGCAGCATGATTAAAAGACAGGCAAAAGGGGATTTTCATCTTTTTTATTTAACCAGGACCAATTAAATAACATAATGCATGTACTAATGTAAATATGGACAGGAAGGGAGGGGGGAGGGGAGGGTCAGGCAGATGTAGGGTATTTGAGCACTAGTTTTGTCCCCACCCTGTGGAATTTGATTGCACATTTTGTTCCTGGGTAAGGCCATTCGAATTCGGTTTTTAAAAAATGTCGACTAAATTACTGTCACATTAAACAACTGTATGTTTTTGTTTTCACATGGGTAGAGGCATTTGATCACATTTGTCGATTTGAACCTATCTTTTACAGTCCTGACGATGCCCCACCTATGCACGACCCCTTCCCTCTCCGTCTTTACATTGATACCTGCATAATACCAACTGTCTTGTCAATATGTGAAAGAATAATATAATTACCTCTATGAATTCAATTTCTTCCAACGTGAGCAATCGCCTTCTAAACCTTTCCGGTAAAGAACTAATGGAAATATCCGCGCTTAAGTCGTCACCTGAGATTGCTTTACTTGCTGGTGTTTGACTACTTGATGTTGTAGAAGGGATATTTTGATGTGTCGAAAGCTTTAACATTTCTGGAGAAATTGTCGGCTCCTCAAGTTTAGAACGCGTGTTACCAGCTACAACAGAAAAATATACTATTTTCGTTTTCCACAAAGATATTAATATCAACTCAAGTTATATTGTATCATTTTTACCAATGCTTAAAGGAGGTCCACGTTTAGGAAAGCTTATCAACCGTATATGTGGTTTTACGGTTTGGACAATTCTACCGGCATTCGACGCCATTTTTATTTTGAAGCGTTACTTAATTACGAGACGCGTCATTAAGCACCGACAGTTCAACGAGTATTTGCGATCTAATATCGACTAGTGTTGAACTATTCGTCAATTTCAAAATGGCGGAAGCAGGTAAAGTAGCGAGCTCACAAGATGGAACTTGGATTCCAGCAACAAAAAGAGCGGATGGTAGCTGGAGAAAGGCCAGAAGGGTGAAAGAAGGTTACGTTCCACCAGACGAAGTTGATAAATACGAAAGTAAAGGAAAACAGTGGGTAAGCAGTATACCTAAACTCCCTCCAGGAGTTTATGAGGACGATAATAAATCAGAAACGAAAAGCAAAAATCAGAAAAAGAGACGAAATAAGAAAAAAGATGGGAACTCCAATGTTTCTGAAATCACAGAAACTTTAGCCCAAACAAGGATACAGCCCGGTGTGGCGCCTACGAAAACGTTTACAACAATGTCTAACCCGGATGAATTGAAGCACAAAAGATTAAAAAATCTTAAGAAAAAGCTAAAACAAATTGAAGAACTGCAAAGCAAGATCGATTCTGGGGAAATCGCAAAACCAGAGTTGACCCAACTGGAAAAGCTGAAGAAAAAGAATGAAACAGAAAAAGAAATCGAAGAACTGGAGACTAGTTTAGGAACATAGGAGCAACAGATCGGAAAGACTCTGTAAAGCCAAAGATAAACCTTTTTTTTCTATTTTGTTTAGCTGCATTTTGTCACTGAAGTGAAATGAATATATTACTTTAGGTGAAAGTCACTTTATAGGATAATTATAACTTTTACGGGAATAAATTAAGTATGTAAAAAAAGTGCCACAACTAGTCGTCTACACATCTCTCTTTGTATGTTTCAGAACGTTGGAAGTGAATAGTGTGGGATGTTAGTTACTCACTGAAGACATTTTGTTTTAAAATACTGCTGTTGAAGTGTGGCAGGGAATCGCTACAATATGTAGAGTTGCCACAAGTCTACCTCTTTGTGTCCCTCCAAAAGTCGCAAAGCGACCCATTGGTTTCTTCAAAAAGCGTTCTAAGCGACTTTCAGAAAGTCTACAATATGTAATCAAGGTCATTTCTGTAGAAACAGTTTTACAAGTAGTTAAATTTTACACCGTAGTGAAAAAGAAATTTGAAAAAACTGACGTTTCGGACAGTAGTTGTTCGTCGGAGTGAAACATCAGTTTTTTAAAATTCACTACGGTGAAAAATTTAGCTACTTGTAAAACTTTCTGTAGAAACACCGACGCAGCATTCCATATATGACATTTATCGTTTCTGTAGAAACACCGACGCAGCATTGCATGAGTTTTAACTATATTTTATTGTATCTGTTTTAATATATTATTATACGACGCTTTTCAACTCTTTTAGTCCACTTTATTTTTCTCTCTCGATCAAGCCTAAGACTATTCTCTTTATACATTTGTTCGAGACTGTTTGGGTGATCTTCATTGATAAATTTCAAGTTTTTCTATTATTCTAGGTTCTACAAATTAACTATCTAGACAGGCTTCATGCACTTTTTCTATTCTTGGGTTTCACTAAGTCCCACGAGAATATAACACAATGGCAGATGGAGGTCAAATAATTAGATTCAAACTAAATTCTAATAAAAGTAAAGTAAAGTAAAGTAGCCTTTATTTAAACAGGGTAGTCCATTCAGCCAATAAGCTTCTTTTGTATAACTGACCACCATGTGCACTGAACTGGAACCTTATGAATACTACCAATAACAAATGTACTACAATCTTAATACATCTACGAAACTCGGACACTATGAGCGTAACCTTGAACAATATTGTGTTACTTAGATACTTTATGAATACTCAGTTTTTATAACTATTTCTATCCAATATAAATCAGCCTATATTAATCAAAAGTTTGAAGAAATAGCAAAATCCAATTTTAATCTAATTTTTCCACGTAACTATGTGGAAATTTTTGTTTCTGCGGACTTTTGTGGATTGCCCAAAACCTACAAAATTCGAAAAAAATATTGCCCAACAAAAATAGTTCTTTGACCACCTTTGATAAAATTGAATTCACCAATGAACCACTTCAGTTTCAACTTCTTAAAAATTCGAAGCACCAGGTAGAGAGTAATTCCAATTCAAGAGACATTTTATTTCTTGAACGCAGTCTACATCATCAATAGCAACGGCTTTCAAATACAACTTGGGGAGGATAAGCGTTTTGTGCTCCATGGCGCCAATAGTAATACTCCGACTGTCGAAACCAGTTCCTGTGAAAACAAGAAACAAATACGGGCTAGTAATTTTAAACTAAGAGGTGTAGGGAGGGTAGAGTAATGTTGATAAAGGAAATACTCCGAGTTTGGGAGGAAGACTTCTGCGATGTCTTCTTGCATTCCAAGCTCTCGCAGATTTGCCTTATAGATATACTATTTTACGGCTAGTTTGCAATTATTAGCCGGAAACTTTACCTCCAAATAGCTGGAATTTCTCAGTTAACTAGATTTTAACATGACAATAAAAAGTCCCTTTCGGGGAGTTGTCATTAGATTTTTTTTCTTTTCTAGCATAAAAGAAGCTGGTATTTTATGAGACCAATGTCCCCAACGGGAATCGAATTCACGAGTCTTTGATAACCTGTAATATAAGTTTAAAAAGATGAAAGGCAAAATCTTGTAAATTACAGCAAACTCGACAACTTTATTGGATGCAAGATCAGTGCTAGATCATACGAAAGAATGCCATATATAAAATTGAGTTAAATCAAACTTCAAAGAACAAAGTCAGCAAAATGAAATATTTGTAGAGTATAAATATGAGATGAAGTTTGTACAGTGGTGTAAACAATGACGTCATGAAGGAACGTCGTGGTTATGTACGCCATGTAAGCAAATGCGAAAGAGAAGGCTGAAACAAAACTTTTCAGGCTTCAATGGGATTCGAACCCAGGACTCTTCTCACTTATGGCTTAGTGTATGGCTTTATAGCTCAGATGGCGCTGCACCGGTATCGCTGAGGTCCCGGGTTCGAATCCGTTGAAGCCTGAAATGTGTTTTGAGGCTACTCGTTTGCAATCGCTTAAATTGCTTACACAAACGCAACGTTTATCTATGACGCCAAAGGCCAGGGGCCCATAAGTAGGAGCGAACAACTCCCATGTTCTGGTGTCATGGCGTTTTCACGAACCGACTTATTTTTAGTTCATAGTTCCCGCGAATTCAGGCCGATCACATACGTTCATTTGACGTCACCCGAGGTTTGTATTACCATCAAAGCGAAACCAAAATGGGGGACAGCAGCGAGGATGAATTGTCTGATTCCTCTGGTAATTTAAGTGTCGTTTCAGACGAATATTTGGAAGTCTCTAGTAGTTCAGAAGACAGTGTAAGAGAGGATGAGTTGGAAATCGAACATGGCAGTGCGGTTTCTCGTCCTTTGTCTTTCCGAGGACCGGAACTTCACTTGAAATTTCCCGCGAATGGCGATCTAAAATTAAAATAAACCAGTCCGTGAAAACGCCGTGACATAGTCATAGGCCTAGTATGGGAGTTGCTCGCTCCTACTTATGGGCTCCTGCAGAGGCTTAAATATTTGTTTAGATTTTCTAATAAAGAAACAAATAATTCCCAAATTTGCACCCAAATGAGTTTATAGAAAGTTCATAATACGGACATAATGCGGTTTAGAACGACGGGCCCCAGAACAATAAAATATCTGATGCACTACCTCCATTTCGAGGACTAGTTTCTCCACGGTTTGAAGTCAAACGGAAGTGTTTGCAATGCAAGCTTAACACTCTCCTGACCGATGGTGACTGACAATTTTCCTCTAATGTCGATTTAGCTTCTGAATGTCTGCTTAACAGATTTTCTGCGCTCCTCTGTGAACGATAAGATTCCAGAATGAGTATTCTGGTGGAATCAACACCATAAGTTCAACCAAAATGAAAAAAACTCATAATGATTGTGAATTTTTTTTTCTTTTAAATACAGTCTGTTAACTGAGGACTATTCTGATCACCGCCGCCTGGTTAGCCTAATTGGTTAGGTGCCAGTCTACTGTGCGGAAGGTTCGGGTTCGATTGCCGGCCCGACCAACACTCAAGGTCTTAAAATAATTGAAGAGAAGGTGCTGCCTTTGCTTTAATATCTGCAAATGGTTAGAACTTCGCGTCTTCTTGGATAAGGACGTTAAACCGTAGGTCCAGTCTCTCGACTCTCTGTCGGTGGACTTAAAAGAACCCACACGCATCTATCGCAAAAAGTAAGTTAGTGATTCCGATGTTGTGTGGTCTGTCTCTTCTACTGACAGCTGTAAAGGATGATCAAAGTGTCTCGACTGTCAACTCTGCAATTGTTCGTAAGCGCTATATAAATCAATGAATTTATTTGATCTATTTTATAAATTTGTTCAACTACTCATCTCTCCGTAACATTAACACCAAGCTATATTAACCTCATCGAAACTTTGACGGTAAACCTAACACACGGAAGGCCACGAGTAGTCTACCACAAAAGGAATTTTGTACACAATCTTCCACACATGCAGTCTACATTCTCGAATGATTGCATAAGATGAATTTTTTTCTCTGACACAAATATACAACAAAATATATTCTATCTGATGAAAAAAAGATACAGAATTATTACAATCTTTCCTCGAATAAAAGTACATACCACTGCTTTTGGCCCCCCTCCGTAACTGTTTCTTTGGTATAGCACTTCGCCCGTATTCATTGCGAGGGCCTGGAGACGAGACCATCCTTGTGATGTCAGTTTGAGAAGAAGCGGTACAAGCTCGTCATACAGATATAAATGTGCCTCACCAGTGCCGTCTTCGATCAAACACCTAGAGGGGCAAATGTTTAGCCTATATATTTAGTAAATGAAACAAATGATGGATTATGACGAAAGTGAACGATGGTAAATGATAACAAAGACAAATGGTGGCGATGACGATTATAAACAAAAATAATAATTTATGATTATTATGGTGATGATGAATGATGATAAACAGTGGCGATGTAATAGAATGATAAATAAATTAATGATGAATAACAATAACAATAATAAAAACAATAATAATAATAACAATAATAAAAAACAATAATAAAAGATGTTGTTGATGTTGATCGATGATAATAATATTTTATTTTTAATCTCAAAATAATTACTTTGAGCAAGACACTTTACCCTCAATAATATTACAGTTTATTCATTTATATAAAATTGTATCAATTTCTGCCTGGAGCTAAATTGCAATGGATCTGTGTCCCATCTACAGGTGCTGGGGTGGGATAAAGACTCTTATTCACTAAATCATAAATTAGTTTGAGTGAGCGCCATTTTCAGTGAGCCAACAGTCTAGGTAAAGTAAAGGGAAAGCGTAACGATTATGGGATATGGCTGCACGTTGGACAAACAAGTACGCATGTGCAAGTTCTGAGATTTTGGCGGCAAATTGTTGTTGCGGGAAGCAATTGCTTGTGTATCATAATTTATGAAAGTTTTATTTATTCATTTATTGAATGAATTCGTATTAATAAAGTTACATTTACATAACTTGAAAAAAAAAAGCAACAAAACCAGATGTTTCGGTTCAATCTGGGGCCATCGTCAGTGTTACTAACTAAAATCAAAACTGGAAAGCTTATCAAAGATCAAAATAAGTAAACTTGCATAAAGTTTTATCGAGGTGTTATTTAGTTTAGTTTTAGAACATTTAGGAACCTAGTGAGGTTCCAAGGAGTAGAGATAACAG
>ERZ1740055.535-NODE-535-length-10775-cov-51.056063_pt1 | contig 10775 bp, 4 predicted proteins | sample MGYA00581747_ERZ1740055 | MGnify/ENA primary metagenome ERZ1740055 (study PRJEB43018, sample SAMN04849739) | marine metagenome | isolation source: floating plastic debris | place: Pacific Ocean | collected 2008-08-28 | study: EMG produced TPA metagenomics assembly...
AAAGCAAAACCAATACGACTTAGTAAATTTGTATAATCACAATATTTCGGCTGGCGATTACTAGCCTTCTTCAGGTGTTTTTGAATGTTTTAACTAAGTTATAATTTACGAAGTTGTTAAAAAAAATGAAGACCGCATAAATATATACATAGGCGAAAGAACATTTCTCACTTGTACACTTCATGCATGTACAAAGAAATTTATGAAACAAAATGTTTCCTTTTGGTCAAGTAAAAGGTTACCTCTATGGAAAAAATTTTTATGACCACTCTAAACTCATGAGAAGAAATAGATTGGTTTTGTGAGAAGTTCCGTATACAACATGTCATACAGATTATTGCCTAGCCTTAAATCGTGCTTGCAATTTGCTACACTTGAAATTAAGCCAGCTAATCCGATTAACACAAACCCAGTATATGTAATATTGAAAGATCAGAAGGGTTTTGCAGTATTTTTTTTAAAAACTCAAGTTTTATTATAGTACTTTTCTTTATCGCGTTCGAAGAATTATATAATGCGACTCATGGTGATTTAAGATTTTCATATACTAGGGTGATAGATATGTTAAACCCCTTACAAATCAATTAATTTTTTTTTCTCCGAATCATCCTCAAGTTCCATTAGCCAGCTTTCATCTAAAACACTAATCTTATTTTAAGTTTTTCCAAACCATTTGTGGAACAGATGTAAGCTATTGATCCCGAACAATTTTATTGCTTTGCCACCCAGTAACAAGAGAAATATTAATATCTTTAAGTACAAAATTTTAGCATGCAGCTATGGTGGTTAGGTTAACTAAGTAGCAACTGTGTCGGCTCGTTTAACTTATAGTCTGACATCACTTTATACTAAATGTTACATTCCGTGAATATTTCAGTTTAATATTTTTGTGAATTCACACATATACCGAGATATGGCTTATTACACTAAACAAAGTCAGTGAAAATAGATAATGTTCCACATCAGGATGTACACACCTTACTGCATGATCATTTTAAACTCGAGGTTAAAAAAGGTTTATGTAGGGATAGATAAATGGATTAAAAACCACGGCTGAATATCAGCTTTCACTGATACCCCCATCTTCAGACTTCACTTTAGAACCAATGTCCATAAAAAGAACCCAGTATTTGTTAATTCTAGAAAGACATTTATTTTTTGTTATTAAAGAACTGTTATTTTTTCTTACAACAGAAGGTTTTAGCCAAACTGTGTCAACATTGCAGACTGTTGAGCATTGAAATGTTTCAAATGTGTACTTTCAGCTACCTTTTAGATTTATTTTACAAATTCACAGACATCAGTTACTGGGAATTAACCTTACAAGTCTAGTTCAAATTTTAGTGTCTGAGCTAAAACTTGACATTTTTGGTCAAAAACATACCAGTTTGATCGTCCGTTGATGATTAACTAAAATTGTTCCCCAACCATAGCGTTTTTCTATCTGACGCAAGTTCCTTAATAAATGCCAAAAAGTATAACAGACGAGTATTACATGTATTTCAGGTTGTTTATAATCAAAAGGCAATTGAATATTCTCCAATGAAGCACTTAGCTTTCGAATATTGTTGTCCTTTTTCGAAAGTGTATTGAAACTTCCAACCACTGATTTTAGTACAAATCAGTTCTAATTCAGATTTTAAACACCAACTATGTCAAAGCTAAAAACTTAAGAAACAGTGAATCTAGCTAGAATGGAATATTAATTGTTCCTGTAAGAAAAAGAAAAAAACTCATTGTGTTTAAAACCGTATTAGAAAATGAGATTCCTTATATATATATATAACCACTAAAGTTTGATCATTCTAAACGAATGGAAACTTTACGGATTTGTTATCAGATATGTAAAACTGAAACCCAAAAAACTTCTCCATTAACAGAAGTTTCTTGTACAAAAGAAAAAGTGCTAAAATGTCTTCAGCCAAATGAAAGAGGTTAGTTATATATAATTCTGATAACTAATATTTAAAGCTGAGTGTAGATTATGCATGCACCAAAATTTCATCCTTTTCTTGTCCTGTGGTCAGTATTTGATTTGAAAAAGAATATTAGAGATTTTGGAATTTCTTATATACAATTAGCAGCAGACAAATACAGTTTACCTACTGCCAAACAGTATCTGGGAACATGCGCCGGTTTCATTTACTCAACGGGAAAAATCTCAGTTTATCAAACTCGTTTGCTTTACTTTTATATTCGCATTCTGTTACGGCCCAGGCTAAGAAGTTATAGCAGCTATAAATTTGTTAGGTTTTATAGAATTCTGCAATTGAATATATAAATTTTCAATAGTAAAATTACGGCTTAGCTGCTTCATAAATGAAAACTAAGTGATTGAATATATATCTATATGTTGATATCCTCTCCACAAATCGGCTGATTTTTAAGACTTTCTGCTGTCTGGGACGCAACAAGAATTTGGTGCTAAACTATATTTACCTCTTAACTTTTTACATGCACGTATAGTAATAATCACTGATTATTGAAATACACGGGGCTTTTGTGTCGAATCATCTAAATTTTATTTGTCAGTGCTTTGCCTTTTTACCAGAAAGTTCATTTTTAACTGACTTCCCGGGAACGTTCAAACAGACTTTTCTGCAGATGGTCTATTCAACAAACAAAAGATATACCCCTGAAAGGTATCTAACCCTTTCCATCCAAATATTAAATAAACTATATGTTAGCCAGTAAATCACTAAATGTTACTTTAGTCTGTAGTTAGTTAAAAGAATGCTTGCATCGCAATACTGTTTTCATTACAAAAATACGCATTGGTTACGATCTAGAGCGGAGTTCCACATTTATTTGCTGCCTAAGCCTTGTTTACTAGCTACACACCTAAATCAAGCAATCTTTTAGGAATTCTTTAGGTTTGTACGTCAAAAACAAAACTAAAAAATGTCGCCCAACAATAATGGGTGCAAAACACAGTACTTAGTATACTTACTAGCTTTTCTAGATTTGAAATCACTTTTGCCACCTATGAAATGCCTTTAAGAAAGTTAATTTTTCCATATACATTTAAAACAGAAAACGAAACTTTAGAGTAATCAAAAACAAAAGCTAAACTTGGTACCTTTTCTAAACAAAAGAACGTTTTGTTCTGAAAGTTTACTGCGACATCAGTGACAGAACCTTGATTACCGAGACACGTTTGGTATCTTGTTAGAAGCTAATTAGAGTTGTGTTTAAGCTTTGCTCGTAGTTTATTTTACTAACTTACAAAACTAACTTTCAAAACGCAATTCAAACAGAGATTAAACTCAAAACAAAAATAATGTAGGTGTTAATCTAGTTAGTTTAAGGGGAAAGGAAGCCGCGACGCGCGTGTTCTCAAAATTACCAAGAGTTTGCAACACTCCATTTTTTGTCATAGATAATAATCTCTTTAACGAATTTAACGAATTTCTTTTAAGAAAGTCTGCATGTATAAAGTAAAGAAAACAGAAGTCAAAACTAAACACTAAGGCACTGGATACCGATGCATAGAATGCTTCATTTCTTTTACGTTGAAAGATCTCACAGCCAAAGGCTATCCAAACGAGATACCTTCTAAACATTGGAAGTCGCATAAAAAGTTTACTCAACTGTTTAATTTTTGTAATGGAAAGTGGAAATTAAGTACGGAAAGCAATAAGAAGAGGTTTAGCTGTTTAGACAAATTACCACAGGCGTTTGAAAAAGTTAAAAGTTCGCGGATATTCGAGCTGGATACATTTCAAACTACACCCATTTGCTATGGAGTGACTGAATAGAAGCTTACTGCATTCCTAAGCTGCATTTTATTCTTGCATTTAAACAATTTAAACTTGGTTTTGCTCATTTTTCGACAATTAACAAGGGGAAAAAAAAAGCTCGGGCTGTAAGTTTTTTTTCAAAGAGGTAGTTTGAAAACCAGCAAACAGCAATTCCGTGAGTTCAAAGCAAATATCTGAGATGCCTTTATGTTTAACATGTTGTTGCAGGCTAGATAGAATTGTCGCGTTTAGTGAATGACTTACTTACAATTTTCACTGAATAGTGTTTGGTCGCGTTGTCTCTTCGTTCTTAAGGCTCCCCTCTGTGGCCACAATTTTACTTTGATGGGCCTTTTCAAGGTGCTCATGGCGGCACAGGTACGACAGGACTTTATCATTTCGGAAACGTCACCATTGCCGAGTTGAATAAACACTTGTGGCAGATAAAGAGATAATTTCCCTGGAAACTCCAATAATGTTTTGATTGGCTCAAAGGACTTCTTATGGTAATTGAAAACAATTTAGATTCATCATCATTTTTGCATCTACCCACTATAAGTGTTACATTCGCCTGAATCATCTGCCTCGGTTTTTACACCGTCTTTATCTCGTTTGACCTTAACTGAGTAATAGATCTATCAAGGATGCTTTTTTAAAAAATTTGAACAAAAGTTCACGTCACGGGCGAAATTGATTTCCCAATAGCCTTTGCCAGTCTAACTTGGCTTGATTTCATTGAACAAATAAAACACGTGCTTACTTTCACAAATTATGCATGAAGCCAAAAGATATCAGATAATCTAACTGGTTATTAGCATGTATTAGTACAAGTATTAGAAAATATCGAAATAAACACCTCAAAGGTGTGCAAAGTCTGGTTTATCTTTTTTAAAAAAGATTTATAAAATGGGCGTTCGTACTTGCGCATAAAAAAATCAAGCTTTAACCTGTTCTTTAATCAAATCACTGGTTTAGGTTTTTCAGTTGGGAACTTTTTCAATTTGATTTCTAGCACCAAAGATAATTCCAACACTGTCGTAAATAATGTACTACGGTTACCCTTACTAACATATTTTTTTGTACCAATTCAAATTCATTGCAGTACAATTATAGGTTACTTTTGTATAACAATAATGCTAAAAAGCGGCAACCAATTCTTTAAAAAGATAGCAGCAAGAAATCTACTTTAAGCTCGTTATCAATTTAAATGCGTTGCAAAAATATACAAAACCCCATTGTTGAATATATTTTTGTTGGAGTATGTGTTATTTCGACTTAAAATATTATCCTTATTTGCTGTAAGTTTGTGTTCCCGACAACTACTTAATCATAGTAATATTATTATAAAGTTATAAATCATAAATATATGTTACATTATAAAATTAAACATCTACAAAAATTAATTATAATGTATGTATCATTTTTATCAATCATTGAATCAAACTTTAATCTGAAGTTGGTTTTTGAAACATTTTTTTAAGCTTCACCACTCTACTTTAAATAGCTAAAATGCGAATGGAAAATAATATCAAATGTATGAAATTCCTAAAGTAAATAAATATGTTTGGTTAGATGCTTTCAAAGAAATTAATAATCAGAACAGTCGTTACGAAGTACTTGCTTTGTTGGCGATTAACTTATGTCTGTCTTCTTTAATCTTAGAATCATTTTTTGTTCCTATAACTTTGCAGTTTTATGTTTAAAGATAGGCATTGGACAATATTAGGCAACAAAAAAAATTCTCACACTTGGCCTTGTAGTTGGTACGCATACTTACTTAAGCATTAGAGCACAACTTTCTATGACTTTATCGGCGAAATAGAGCACGCGTGATGTTGGGAGAGACACGAGAACGTTGTAAAATCACGAGCCGCAGGCAAGTGATTTTACAACGTTTCGAGTGTCTCCAAACATCACAAGTGCTCTATTTTGCCTAAAAGTCATAGAAAGTTGTGCTCTAATGCTTTTATGATATAGCAAAACATGCGGCAAAACAAGCAAGCGAAAACCATGACTTTATCGGTGTAATAAAGCATAGATTTGAACCAATAAGAGCGCGCGTTATATCGCAGCTATGTTATAAAATCATTTAAAGAAGCAAGAACCGTCGTCCCGTATTTGTTAAAAACAAAATAAAGCCTAGAAACAAACCGATTTGTAGTTATTTTATCGCGAGGAGGCATACCTTTTCAAAACCACTTCTTGATTTATATTGTAAAGCATTGTTGGTTAAACCATTCGTCAAGCCAACCCTTTGAGAATCGGCCCTTGAACGTTAAAGAATATATGCTCATCCGTTCTTCCGCCTTGATCTAAATATATTTAACGAGCTGATGATAAGTAAAGCAAGAAATAACTTCACAAAAAATACAAACTTGATACGTTACGAAGTAACTTTATTTCCTTTATTACTGTTAGAAGCCGTGGAAATTGAGACCATTCACTACCACCGCACAGTGTTGTTTCTTTCAATTCAGAATTTCAAAAGGGGGATTCTTTTTCAAATATTCGCAATTCCGGATTAACCCAGATAAATAATGTCAGGAACTGACATTGTGTATGTTTTTTAAACATCACGTTTTAGTTTTAAGCCTGTAGGTCAATCTATTTGAAAACTGATTGAACGTTTAAAATTGTTTTTTTTCTCACTGCTTGTCAAGCTGGGATTTTTAAAAGTTACTTGCAACTTGTTCCAGGATTGAATTTTAATAATATTTAATTCCAGAAGTAAAGAACAATATTATTATTTACAAAAAGCGCAAGAAATTAAATGAGATTTCTCTGCAGCTAATTTGCTAAGGTATTTTTACTTAGAATTTACTTGTATATCCGGAAGCTTACTATTATAAACTTTAGTGAAAAATTCACGAAACTTCAAGTGTGTTAACAGGATGGATTCAGTCTTTTCCTTCCGCCGCGTCACCCACAAGGATATACGTTAACTGATCAAAACCCGTTGATGTTTGCCTCAAAGAAATAAACATAAAAACACTGAATACTAAACTGTATGGACTAAGAGAATGAAACCCGCTACACACACAGTAACTTGTTAATCATGCGGCAATTTAATGTACACAGTGAATAATGTAAAGATACGAAAAATTACTTAGTAGGTTAGATAAAAAATGTTACATATCATAGCATCAAATTTTGAGCTATTTCAAAATAAGTAAAAATATTGTTTAGCTTTAGGTCGGGACGAACGTTGTTTAATGTTTGTCGAACCGATTCTATTGTCTGAAATTACATGGTATTACAGGTGAATATAAAGGAAGCCGGTAAACAAATAATTGGAGATTGTAAACGTTTTAAAAATCTTAAATTTAGGGTCTAGGTAAATCTTCATTGCACAAAGCTGTCTCATCTAGTAATCTTAAGAGAGATGGGTTTTTGTAATCGTACATATACAAAACAAAAACTCTGCTAAACTATATGTTAAATATAATTGCAATTATTTATTTAAATTTCTTTTCTATAAATAGAAATCAATAGAATCTTTGAGTAGCCTACAAAAGAGAACATTTTGAATGAACTAAACGTATAATATATAGACATTGTTTCATGCTTTTCCAAGTCCAAGAGTTTTATAAAAATATTTCTAAAATAAATGCAGGATGGCTATAGACTTTGCACACAAAAGTGAAACAATAGTTTAAAAATTGTCAAACCTGCTATAGCAAAGTCCGCATATTTAGCAAGAATGAAGGTGCATGATATAGCAATGCAAGGTGTCTGTTCTTTTAGTGGCAGATGTTATGCGGATTAACTTTGTTTAAGAACTATACCACCACTCAGCATGACAGCTGAGTCGCTACAAGAAACCAGCAAGCATGCTGTTTCATAGTTTCGAATGTCGTTTTAAAATTAGATTTGGCACTTTGGTGCAAAAGAACATCTTCCTACTTCTTTACTGTTTTAAAATACATTAGATGAATCAAATCAGAAATATTAACTTTACTCTCGTAATGAAGTCTCATTAAATATACGTTTCCAGACTTATCGAGTATCTCCGGTCTCATTAGAGGAGAAACACCTAATCAAAAACAAACTCATCAATTTCTTGGCCTGCTTTTCACAGTAAAATAAGGGCTTAACTGCATAATACCCGGCCGCTGTCGGTAATTTATTCCTGCACATTCATCCTTTTATAAAACTAAATGCGCGGTCGAATCGAAAACAATGGTGGCGGGATATTCTATAGTTACTCAATAACTCTACTTGACTCTGTTTTAACTTAAGAAAAATGATAGCTAAAGTAGGATACTATATATTTAATTTTTATAATGAATACGAGACTGCACGAGTTTGTACCGCGCTGTAAAAAAGTTACATTATGTATGACCTTCGCGGTTACGTTATCAAAGTCTCTTAGTTTACCCAGAATACATCCACTTAGCGAGACTCGTTCTAAACGATGTTGGCAGCCGATTTAAATTTTTCCGGTCTCTACTCACTCTAGTGTTACTCGTGTTATTTTTAACCCCTCCTATAAGGTCATGAGCAAAAGTATTGCAAAAGAGATACCAGGCATAGACTAAATGATGTTTTTAAAAGTCGTTTAGTTCTGCCTTTTGTCTGTATGTTTAAACTTCTGCCCCCCTCCTGACTAGCATTATGCCAAAGGCGGGTATGTAATGTTTGTAAATATGTAACAAAAAATTTCAATAAACTGAAACTGTTTTATGCTCAATTGAATAGACTTGATTTTGTACAAAATAGAAATCGCTACATTTTTTTCAAGGTTTGTTATTTGTGGCGCGCCTTTAAAATACACCAGATGAGACCCCAAATCTGTTCTTGCATTAATCTAATTTGTCTTCATCCAATTTTCGTTATTGCTAACAAATTAGCGAAGTGTTTGCTTTTCTACAAATATATGTGATATTAATCCGCGGTGACATAACCTTTAGCCAATGTTGGATGAGTTCTTAAAGAAAGAGAACATGCGTCGAAGAACAAATCGGCTGACAGCTTTTCTTAGTCTCTATGACTTATTTAACTCATTTACTCAAAATACTAACAAGAGACAAGTAGATTTTTAACCACGAAATTCTGTATCGATCATTCCATGTAATATCAATTTTCCCAGTAAGGGGCATGGAAAGGTGCTATGGTTCATTTCTATGAGAATAGTATTTATTATTTACCTCTGTAACAAAAATTACATTTGCGTAGCATACACAATACATCGGAACTCTTCTCCATGTTGCCCACAATAATTGCGTTGCGTGCTTTGCAACATTGCGAAAGAATTTTAACCCTGCCCAATTTTCAATGCTACAGACAACGTGACCCCAAATGTTATATGATTTACGATTTTAAAAGGAAGACGAAATAAGACCGCCAGCTAACAGTTATTTGGGTGTAGCACTGCAGCTACAAAGTTTCCTTGAATGCATAGAATTGTGCGCATAGTCAAGTTTCACAAGATTAACTTACTTGTCAGTTCATCGATGGATTTTTGTGCTTCTTGGTCTGTCCGATGAAATCTTGCATTTTACAGGTAATAGAACCCGTGTAAGCTCGATACTCCGCCATTCATCAAGAACTTAACCACAAATCATATATATCGTTACTAGTTTTACCTGTTCCTTGCCTTAAGCAGTCATGTTTAAAGTTAGGTTTAGTCATGGTACTCTGATCTACTTATATAAACCATCTTCAGCCCTGGTTTTTGGGGTTTTGTTGTAAACGTTTTCAAGCCATGTTAGCCTCCTTCTTCCAGTGAGGGTTGATAGTGGATTTTATGAGGTTCGATTAACTCTATTAATATCGTAATTCAATTTCCGTGTTTGTTGACAAACATTATTAACATGATAAAAAGGTTTGGAATTTGTTCAAGCTTCGCCATCAGTCTTATAGAGAATACATTAGAGTAATTCACCTATCATAACAACTCCTTTGATCAGTAATGGCTCAAAATTATCTCTGCTCAGATGAGACTTGTGAAGCAGAACAAAACTTGCATTAACAGCGTACAGAAGGCCAGTCCACCGGAAGAGTCGGAAAATAGATCGTCTCTAAAGTCTTCATTGACTTTGGACACCATGCTGTCCTACTAGAATATTTGAACTTATATGGCTTAGATCTCTCAGCAATTGAACAAGTACTGCTATTGGTCGAGGTTGATGTCAATTCTTCAGTTTGCCACTGGAATACAAAGCTGCAAAGTTCGCAATATCATCTAGACCCCCACTGAAAAACTATCTAGATTAAACTCTTTCTTTTCAAGGAAAAATTTGCCCCACTGATCGAACTTTCTATTTTGTATATAGCTGTAATAAACTTATCTTACAGTGACCGTGGTAACTCGTTAATTTTTTGTTAATAAAGCCGGTATGCACAGTATGACGCATAATACTGATGTCTTGGGTTTGTTACTACAAAAACATCGATCAGTAACGTCTTTGTTGTAAAACGTGTACTTTTATTACGAGGTTAGTCGAAAATCATCTATTCAAAACTATTTAGACATTGATGGATTGGTTGTTTTCGTTCATGAACCAAAAAATGTCAAACATTGCACTGGGATCGTATTCAGTGCGCACGAGTCTATAATTAAATAATAAGACAAACGATCTTATTCACCGCCCAGTACAAATGGTTCCACTTCAACCCAAGGAGCTTGTTTGAGTTTACATAGGAAATGCCAAGGGACATAATAAAACACTTTGTTCTCTATGGCGCTTGGCTTAACTAGCCAATCTTTGAACTTTAAAATATCTTTCGATATAGAAACTAAAAGAAAATAATTAAAATACTTTTTTTTATTTTTAGGCTTGCTTTTGCATTGTGTTTCAGTTGAACTTGAATATTAAAATTCGAAGAAGACTTGCACATTTGTCATTTCATCTCCTTTTTAAAACAACAACTCTATCGATATCTAACAAATGGTTCCAGTGCTCGTACAATATATTCAGTGTTTAAAAAAATTGACTGAAATGATTTGGCCAGTAGACACTTCAGTAATAAAATAAAATAAAAAATAATAATTTAATGACAACTCCCCCAAAGGGGCTTTTCAGTGTCATTTTA
>ERZ1740055.536-NODE-536-length-10769-cov-15.425985_pt1 | contig 10769 bp, 15 predicted proteins | sample MGYA00581747_ERZ1740055 | MGnify/ENA primary metagenome ERZ1740055 (study PRJEB43018, sample SAMN04849739) | marine metagenome | isolation source: floating plastic debris | place: Pacific Ocean | collected 2008-08-28 | study: EMG produced TPA metagenomics...
CCTCATACCCCCCAAAAAAGGAAAGTGATACCCGGATGCATGACCTCATACCCCCCAAAAAAGGAAAGTGATACCCGGATGCATGACCTCATACCCCCAAAAATAAAATTTATACCGGAGGTATGACCTCATACCCCTAAAAATAAATTTATAGGGATGGGGGGTACCCTTATTGTTTTATTTTCATAGGGTATATAAGACCGAGCGCATGAGCCGATCGGCATTTTGGCATCGCATTACTGCCAGTTCACATCGTGTCGCAAAGTTATTTTTTGTTTTCCAAAGTGTACGTTGGGGTGGAGAAGATGTCTTCCAACACGAAACATAAGTGTGCATTGTGTGTGGCTCCCTCGGAAGGTGTTGTGGATCCCTCCGAGTGGAGCTATTATGCTCTGTTAATTTGTGAAGCGGCTTCGGTCTTGAAACCGAACCATGCACCGTCCTGTCTCCAACGACTCACAGCCCTGGCAGGAAGGGTAGTGATGAACCATTGTAAGTAAGACGGTTTTTTTTTTTTATTTTTTTTTATTTTATTTTATTATTATTTTTTTTAATTTGTTTGTACGCACTGTGTAAACCCAATACCTTTTTTTCGTAGACGAACTGATCAACGAGGAGGACGACGAAGTTCCCTCCAGCGAACCTGAGGCCAAGAGACCGAAAATGACCCACCAGCAGTTTAGCTGGACCCAGTGGGACCAGAGGAAGCAGGGTGATAAAGTAAAGGGTAAGACTTGGGCTGTGAGGCTCATGGTTACACTTGTTAAAAAACTTATACAAGGTTTTTGTTGCAGTCCTTAACATGAACACTCCCTATTGGACTATCCAAGAATTACTATCCAACTGGTTGGACTTGGAGGACGGTGAGACGGTGGGGTTGAGAGGGATGGAAAGGGCCAAGAAATATAGTAAAAGGATGGAGAAAGTCCATGAGGAAATGGCTACCCTACCCCGATGTGCTCAGCATGGAACGGTGAGTGTACGATGGCGATTTTGTGTCTATTGTGCCTTTGAAGCCTTTTTTAGAGGGTGATACCCCTTTTCCCTTTGTTTTTGGTAGTGGTATCCCTAAGATGAACGGTTGTTCTGTGGTTGGTGTCCTGGTCGGCAATTTGAAGTGGTGTGGGCCTTCGACGAGATGATCGATGACGATGAGCAGGAGGAAGTCATCGAGGCGTACTTGGATTCGATTCCTGCCTGTGTTCCAGCGTAGCGATAGAAGACCCTCTTTTACACCATTCTTACAATGATGAACAAAGATATCTGAGTGGGAACGGAAAGAGAAGGTCATGTCGCTTATACCTTATCCTTTTGTTTTTTTTTTTTGGTTTGTAGTGGTACCCCGATAAGTATGCGTGGTGTCTCGTGTGTGAAGAAGAGTGGCGTCGGGAGCTACAACAGCCCAGGAACTGATGGACGTTTTGTTTTATTTTTATTTGTAGTGGTTTCCACGTACTCTGTATGATGAGTTGTGGTGTATGGGCTACGTACTGCAGGATCGGGTAACCGATGAGGCGGAGGAGGATTATTGCGAGAGGGTGGGGTGAAAAGACAGAAAAAAAACATTTTGATGATTTGAATACCAAGCCCAACCATGAGAAATGTTTTTTTTCTTGTCTTTAGGTGATTCACAACTACCTGTCGGACCTCCGTGGACCGCGCCAACGCATCCACCATGCTCACGTGTATTGTAAAGTGGGTGGTGATGCCTTGTATGAGTATGTGCCATGTAATCATGTGGCCTGGAGAGAATAGCGTGTGGAGTATTATGATCAGTGTCAGTGTTTGTATTGTGACCAGTGTCGGAGGGATGTTAATAAGAGTCGGGAAGGTCTGTCGTATGTTCGTCGTATGAGGGTGTCGTCGTTCGAGAGGTCGGTGAGGTTTCGGGGTTTGAAACAATGGCACGAAGAGGACAGCGATTTTAAGGTGGAGATGTATAGGTCCTGGATAGGAAACTGGGTGGATCCCCAGGGACAATATGAACATAAAATCAATAGGAATCCCTTTGCATGAACTGTGATTTTTAAGCCTTTTATTGATCCATCACCATGTATAGTTCAAACACAAAATGTATATCACTTGTATTTTGTAGATAGGCGTACATAATTAAAGTTCATATTTTCAATCCCACTTTGGCTTGCATGATTTTCTTGACGGTGTGTTCGGTGAGGGTCTTGCGTCCCGGTAGTCGTTCGATGCTCTTGATCATCTTACGATCGGCCACATGTTTATCTTTCAAACTTCGGGCAGCGCTGTAGTCGATGTCGTGCTGTTTGGCAATACGATCCAACCTGTTTTTACCCTTGTCTCCTCGTTTCAAACGCTTCTCTAGATGTGTACCGGGTCCCATGAACTGATAACCGGGGGGATGAAATTCGATACCCGTCTTGTTCAATAGTTTCTGTAGGTCAAATCCTTTTCCCCTTTGTCGTCGTCGTCGTCGTCGGGCAGGACACGTTGCGTTCGCCGCTTGACCATGATGGCTTTTACTTGAAACTTAACCATTGACTCTTATTTATACTGTGGGTCTTGGATCGGGTTTGTGGGGGTGTGAAAGCTAAGGGTCGAGTTGCTTTCTTTTTTTTTTTCGTTGTTGTACCCCCTGTTAATCCCTTGATAGCACCATCTAACATACTTCTAGTCAAAGTCTTTTTCGGGGTTTCTGCTACATCATCACCATCAAAACGGATCAGATCCTTTTCCACGGGACGTGACGTCGTAGGGGTTCCCAAGGTGGTTAACGTGGACGGGGGTCTCGGTTTGGGTCGGGCTGGTAGAAATCGGCGGGGTGTCGTGGCGGGACTACGGGCTGTAGAGGTAGGAGTACGCGGGGTCTGAACGTTTTTAGCCAATCGTTTTAACCATTTCTCGATGTTGGTGCTGACCAGATCGTCGGCATCGTCTTCTTCGTCCTCACCACCACCACCACCACTCCCCATCGAAGGGATTTGGCGTAGACGTTTGTTGGCTTTTAAAAATTGTTGCGAGACGGGTTTGACACGTTGCACTTTGATCTCGTCACTCAAGGTGGGGTCTTGTAGAATCCGTTTCTTTTGAGCAGCTAGTTCTTCGGCTCTGTTCAACCAGGCATTACCCGTCAGTTCATCTTTGTAATATTGAACGTCGGACGTGACTTCCTTTTTGGGAATGATGGGCATTTCTTCCATCTTTCAAGGCAAAACACAGGAACACAAATCGTGCATGCCCCGCCAAAAACCTTTTCCTTTTTGTCCCAGGAGGACGTCTCGGCGGTGTTGAAAGGAGTTTCTGCGCTTGCCTAGGTCGCGTAAGGTCGTTTTATGTCGTCGTAACTGGGCCATCAAAGGCGGATCGAGCGGCACGTTGTTCTTGAGGGTATTCAATACGATGTCACTGACGGCATTGATCTGATCTTTGTTGGCGTGTTGTAAGATCTGTTGACGACGTCGCGGTTGGCTGCTCGCTTCCATTAAACTGTGCAGGAAGGGTGCTTGACGTTCTAAACGGTCGCTCGGGTATTTTCTTTTCATTCTCCCAGTAGTTTTCGAACACCGTGTTGGGCAGCTCCACTAATAGCTCCCGTTGCTGCGGCAATGGCTGCGGCTGTTCCTGCACGTCTTAAATTCTCTCTAGTGGCTGCTTTTTTAACCCTTCTCCCCAAGGATCGGCTTCCTCCTCGTACACCCCGTGTGAGAGCTCCGAGTTTAGGACCGAAACTACGTAAGAGACGAGGTATCGTTTTCAGCAAAGCACCAAAGTCTGCCCCGATCTGTTGTCGTTGTAGGGTGGTGACTGAAGGGCGGGGAAGACGTCTTCTTCTTTTTATGGGTTTTCTCATCGTTGCAGGATCAGGGGTAAGAGACTCGAAAGAGCGAGGGCTGCTGCTCCAAATCCGTTACCACGTTGAGGAACGTAACGGCGTAATCCTCTTCCTCGCTGTTGTCGTGGACGACGTCTGCGTTGGGCCACTCGTCGTTTCGGCATTTATACTGCTGACTCACCACGTGCAGAATGATGCGATGCACCAGGGTACGGTTTCTTTTATAGTCTATACGTTTCGTTTCAAGAAGAAAATATCGTAGAATCCACCACGGTGCTAGCGTCTAGGTACTTTGATACTGTGCAGAACCTTGGCTGTACCCCCAATGATACCACGTAGCATTGGCCCTAGGAATCCCCCACATAGAGGACGTCGTTTACGTCGTCTGACTGTACGTCGTCGTCGGACGGTTTTCGGCATGATTGGACGGGAAAAAGCCTGTAGCTCCGCCTTTTATAATCGCAGGCCAGGAATGTTTCCTAGGGTCGTGTTCCATACGCCTTTCCCTAGATTTTCGAACAACTTGAGAATGTTGCCACCCCGTTGAGAAGGGTGTAATCGGTACGATTGTATTCCTCCTTTGGGAATATAGGTTCCCCCATATTGTTGTAAGATGGAAGGTGCTACCAGACTGTGTCGTATCCTACGGATCGTTCGTCGTCGACGCGTGCCCGGATTTGGTCGTCGCCTTCGACGTCTGCTACGTTGGTGGGTGGCCATGATCGTAGTTGAAGTGCAGCAGGGACCGTCGAGGCTGTGGCTTTTATACCGTTCAGATACTCGGTTTGAGGTTGTCCGAAATACCGTCGTTGAATGCGATCAGGAATCAGAGGGGCCAGATCGATCATCATGTGATGAGTCCATACGAGTACGTCACTGTCCAATTGGTCTAAACATTTAGCATACGAAGTGTACGCTAAACGGCTCATGGCCACTTTGGTGTCGTACTTGCGAAATTCTAAGACCCCTTTGACGATCGTGGACGACCAACTCAAGGCGGCCAGCACCCACACGTTGGAGATGAGAGGGCCCACGACCGTACCGGCACTCAACAACACCAAGGCCAGAATATTGAAGAACAACAGTATTCGATTCAAACGAATGTGATTTTGGCGGTGACACCAGTAATAAAAATGACAATGTTTCATCCTCGTCCACGGCCTCTTCCTCGTCCACGACCTCTTCCTTGTCCACGACCTCTTCCTTGTCCACGTCTTGTTCGGCCCACGGTACGTCCTCCAGCCGTTCTCGTGGAAATACGTCGTGTTTGAGGCGAACGATTATCTTTATAGGCCGTCGTAATGCTATTGGTATGGGTGACGGCCTGAATGTTACGTCATTGTAGTCGTTGATTCTCGTCTTCACGCAATCGTTCCAACGTTCGTTGCATCTCGGCATGGTGGCGACCGTTGTCGTCGTCGTCGTCACCCTCACCCTCACCTCCAGGCGAACCTCCAGGTGGACCTCCAGGGGAAGGACGACGAGGCCTAGGCGAAAGTCGTCGATTAGCAGTCATACGTAAGTCATGGAGATACGAACCCAGATCTTGAGAGGTCGAGGGTCCAGCCGTTGCCAAGGGATCATCGGAGGGTGTCCGACTCCCTACGCCTACGGACGTGGGGGATTGAGGCGGTGAGGTCACGGATAAAGGGGCATACATACGTTGTTCTTCTTCGGTCGTCGTAAAGGCGGAGGTATCCCTGGACCTCCCTGCTCCTACGGACGTAGAGGATGGAGGAAGAGGAGGAAGAGTAGGTTGGGTGAGTTGTTCTGGTTGGTCGTCGTCCAGGCCGACAAGGAGACCGTTGAGCATCCTTAGCTCTGGGGAAGAAAGACCTGTGGGTGAGAGATCTGTCGCTCCTTCATTATGAATGGTGGCAGGGGAAGGTGTTCGTAATCCTTCTCGTTTAAACTTCAGACGGGTCGCATCGTCATACGCGTCCATTCTAGTACTAAGATCGGTGTGTTGACCGCCTTCCCTTTGTCGTCGTTGACGTTCTTGTTCTCTCTGCAAATGCTGTTGGAATGTCGGTCGGCTCATCGGTTCGTCGTCTATACGTGTGCGTGTAACCTTCGTCTTGTAACAGATTCGTATACAGACGGTATTGATCGTCGGCCGCCGGGTGAAGATCTAACATCAAATACCCAAACGGTCGTGACGTGGCCTTGTTATACACTTCTAAAGCGTGACGCCAATGGAGAGGAAACATTTGTTGTAGAAGTATATTGATTCCTGTTTGATCACGAGGGTTCTTGAAGGCTACGATGTAATGGGCATTACGCGAAATGGTCTTGGCATATTTGCCGGGTGGAAAGAGATCCTGGATCAAGTACACGACGGTAATGTTCCGATGATGGGAATCCCGCGTAAACAGGTCCAAGACGCGTTTGTCGTTGGAGCCTTCGTCCATCAAATCGTCCATGATCAATAACCCGCCAGGGGATCTGGTCTTGGTCTTGCCAAACCACGTCGCCAAATCACTCAGGTCTGGAATCCCTCGATGAAAGTGGACCCCTTGTTGCTGTAACGTATCGAACAACGGTTGCCATACACTATAGCAATAATGGATACGGTCGGCAGGCAAGTGCCGAAAGTAACGGTGGGGCTCCCGTAAGAGTTTACTGACAAACACCGTCTTCCCCGACCCCGAAGGCCCTGCCACTAAAATTCTGGGAGGGGTTCGAAAGAACATGACAAATGACACCTTTTCAATTCCTTTCCTATCTTTTATTGGTATTTCAAGTACACTAATTCTTCCCCGACCTGGGTAGGAGCTACATAGGTTAACATCTTATGTTTCATCCAACTGGCGATCAGCGTGTCGTTGTAGACATAATCGTAATTATCAAACAATTCTAAAAACTGTCTCATCGTCTTTCCTTGACTGCGATCGACGAGAAAGCGTAAAGCGTAATGGCCACAGGTGGCACTGTTCAGGGCTTGCAGACTTTGGGTATTGGCTTCCACGATGGTCCAATGTTTCCGTAACCACGTTTGGATGTGAGGCGTATCGTGCGCGGCTAACGGGAGACCGTAACTGTCCATGAGTTGACAGGCCCCTTTGTCGGTCCACAAGGCAACCCAATGACGACCAGGTTTCGTGTGAGGATCGGTGTTGACGATGTAACCGCGGGCTGTAGAACGCCAAGGGGTTTCGGGCAACGTGTCGGCCGCAAACACACCGGCCAACAAGGGTCGTAACGTCTCTTCGCTCTTGGCCAATTCGGTCAGTTGTTGGGTCGTGACAGCATCGAATTCCATGGTTTTTTTTCCTTGTTTTCTTTTTCAGTACTCAATCGTAGATGTCGTACAGGATGGCTCCGTTGGGATCGGCTCGGAGTACGGCCTCAAACGGGGCATAGATCATTACACTGATGGGATGGTTCACGGTGGCCCCTAATTTAAGGACGAGACGGACGTTGCCTTTTTGTTTAGGATTCATGAAGGGTCCGTCGAGATTACCACTGGCTGCATTGTCAAAGACGAACAAGGTACAATTACGTCCGTCGCCCCACATGCCTGGCGTGATCATGCTGGCACCGACTCTAGCAAAGAATCCTCCGGCCTGCAAGAAGCGGTGATAACCGGCCATGTCTTTTTCATTGTTGTCGTGGTTGAGTTCCAAGGTCCTGTACGGATACTCTTCGCCACGAATCAGTTGTTTGATGGATTCCACACCAAAGTTCTGGAAAGCTAACGGGTGATGCGCCAAATCTCCATTGAGAGCGTCGGGTTCCAGGAGACCCACGACCACACGTTGGGGAATACGACCTTGAAACAGATTGTCTTCGTTGAATTCTTGGACGTTGGCGGCCAGGGTAAACATTCACTGCGAATGGTGGCCATCTTCACGGTTTGGCGTTGCGTGTGTCGTGCGGCCGTGATCTGTTTGTACAAGGGCGCATCGACCATGACGATACACATGTGGAATTTCATGCTGAAATCGTCTTTGTGCAGTTCCTTGGGGGTCTGTCCTACTCCATTGAGGTAATATTGGGCCGGCTGAAACATGAATTCCATACGTTGTTCGATGCCGGGCGGTAGGAGACGGTGCGTGTAAAACACTTTGTGCATGGGTTTGAAGAAGTACGTGTACCTATTTCCACCTTGAAACTTGACTTGTTCGGCCTTACTCCCAATCACAAACGCTTTCTGTTCGTCGGAAAGGGCCACGTAGTCGGCATGTCCTGCTCCAGCGTTGGCCGCTTGGTTGAGATTATTGGCCGTCAGGACCGTCGGAGCATCGAGAGGCACGTATCCCTGGGTCGGCTCGGTACGAAACCATCCTTCTGGAGCCAGCAACGATCCTCCTTCTTCTGGCGTGTAATTCATGACCGTGGCCACATACGCACGGATGGAATACGTGTCGGTTTGAGGATTCAAAAGCACTCCATTCCACTTGATGATGCATTGCTTGATCATGGTGTGAGGCAAGTTGATGGTAGGGAAGAGGTGATCCCCTGCTGCTACGTTTTCCCAACCTGTGTCGGCGGCATTACACACCTTTAGTCTCAGATTCATGGTGAAATACGACCGGTTCAAGTCGATGAAGGTGTCGGTGGCCGGAATGAGAAATTCCACGGGATAGAGACTGTCAGACAGGGGTGAGTAATCGTGGAAGCGTTTTTCTTTGATGCTCATGTCAGTGCGCGGTAGTTCGAACAATTGCACTTCAGTGCCGATCGAGGGTTTGGACCCTGCGTAAGGTAGGATCTCCATGTTAACGGTATCCGCGTCGCGACGATCTAGTGCATTTACGACGTGGACGTCTCCTTTTTATGCCGAAGCCCCTCTGCTGAGGATTGATCCCTAGCGGTCTTTGTTGACTGCGCAGAAGGTATTCTACCAACGATATTCTTCCTCCTTTCATACCCCGTGGGGCTCGATGAATATGAGGTCGGTTGTAAATGGGTTTCATACGCTGCATGGTGGTGGTGGTGTCTCAATCGAAAATGTCCCGTACACGTTTTACTGTCCGTCCGGGTAAGCTCTTGACACGTTTGACAGCCCTTCCCGGTAGAGAGTTGCTGGCTTTACGTTTGAGTTCACGTTTGACTCCCTTTTTAAAGTCTCGTTCCAGTTGACGTTTGACGGCTTTCTTATCGATGCTTTGAACACCGTGATCTAAGCCTTGCTGGATGAGTCGATTGACGTCGTCGATGCCTCTCAAACTTTCACTTACTCCGGCCAAAGCCAGATCGTCTCGCAATCCTCGGCCGTGCTGTGTGCTAAACCGATAAAAACTTCCTCCCCGCATGCTGTAGGGATTCTAAATGATTCGATCTCTCATCCTATCTCGTTCTTGAACACAAGGGTGATACTGCTGGGATCATTACTGTCGAATTTCACCAGTCGTCCATCTTGTTCGCTGAGATGCACTTCAATGGTTTCGATGATGTTGCTGCGGATCGGTCGAAACTGATAATGCCACGGTTCGATGTACATGGTACCTCGTTCTTTACGGTTGTACGGTATTTCTCTCAGCAAATCGGTGGTCTGACCCCCCACGATACTGCTGGCGGCCACGTCACTGTACACCATCAAGGTACGAGCGGGAGAGCCACGCAAAGTGTCGTAGGCGGCATTCAAGTTGGTAAAACACCAATTCATAGCCGGTGACAAGGTCATATTACCGTTTCTGACTCGGAACAACATGATACTACCACTGGATGTCGTAAATCCTTTGGTGAACGCCTGGGCCGTGGGTAACAAACCTCCATTGTCGAGAGGCATCAAATTGGGTCCGATCTTATATTCGTTCTTCTCTCTGCTCAACCAACCCATCTTCATGGCCAGATCGGTACGAATGGTCAGCACCGGTCGATCTTTATTGGAGGGCATGTGCAACTTGGAATTGTCCAGCAGAATGACGAATTGATCTCCCGTCCCTTTGATCGAAAAGGTAGGCACGGATCTCTTATCGTTGAAGACCAATCGTTTCTTGGTTTGGTTCAGTTGATACGTGAACCCTCTGGTGAGTTGATTGATCACGGAGATCATGAAGGCTTCCCCTGTGGGGGCCGTAAACGATCTCACATCGTGGGCCTCTACTCGTATCTTTTCGGTCGAGGCCCATCCACCTTTATCCGTGACCGTGATGGCTTTGATGCAAAACAGATCTTTCTTGGCCAAAACACTCCCGGTCACCTTGTCTCCTTCGGGAATGTTTAGATCAGCATAGCCCAATCGGTCCAGGATACTGGCGGTGGTATCGGGAATCGTGGCACCGCTCAAGGCCACTTTCCAATGGGGGCCTTCCAGTTCCATGCGTTGCGGCAAACGTATCTTGAAACTATTGGCCTGGTTAGCAGGGAATTCGTTGATGGAGGCCGTGCTCGGGAGGGTCACGTAAAAGGACCCCGGTTTTCCGTATCGGAGCGTCATTGTACTTGGTCGCGATGGATCCAACTGTTGTATTTCTTTGGCCACCCTTTCCACTGCACGTACAAACGATCGCCTCGTCGTTTCAGGACTTTCTCGATCCGCCACACGGTGTCGTCGTCCACGTGTACTTTCTGTAGTTCCTCCTGGTAGAAGGTGCCTGTAATGAGCGTCCCGTCCAATTCCTTCAATTTATACGTCGTAGGACCGATAGAATCTTGAAACACGCGCGTCACCTCAAACACTTCCTCCGTCCATTGTGGTAAATATCCTTTTTTAAAAGGTCGTCGTGCCTGACTGATCCTGACGCGGTCGCCCACTCGGAAGGTGGGCACTTTTGTCTTTTGAAATGCGGTTCGTACAACGTATGCCACACCTGCTTCTCGTTGGCCAGAGTCACCTCTCGAGGGGCCATGCGAATACTGCGATGATACGAGGCGTTGTAGACGTCCACCAACTCTTGCACTACGTCGACGTATTTCAACGTATTGGCCGCCGTAAAGTAACGGTATATTCTCCCTTTCAACGTTCGATTAACCCATTGGTTTACGGAAACTTTTGCGATTTTGAAGGATTTTTGTATGA
>ERZ1740055.537-NODE-537-length-10764-cov-6.993744_pt1 | contig 10764 bp, 7 predicted proteins | sample MGYA00581747_ERZ1740055 | MGnify/ENA primary metagenome ERZ1740055 (study PRJEB43018, sample SAMN04849739) | marine metagenome | isolation source: floating plastic debris | place: Pacific Ocean | collected 2008-08-28 | study: EMG produced TPA metagenomics assembly...
TTTCCAGCGTGGTTAGTCCTTGTAGTGTAGTGGTTGACACGTCGGACTAGTAAACTGAAGATGTGGGGTTCGATTCCCGCCAAGGGGTTGAAAATTGTTTTCTCTTCTTTCAATTCATCATAAATTATGATAGTATATTGTTTTGAGTCCAAAATCAATAACCTTTGAAATGTAGTTTCAAAGTACTTAGTAATTTTACCCTAAAGTACAATGGCTAAATTTGGATTAGCACCACTGAAACTGTTGGCAGTTAAAACTACCACATTTAGAAATTATAGGGTGTAAACTAATATATACTCAAGAGAAACTCACCTCTTGTGCTCGTCCCTTTTTGCTGTAATCACCATACCATCCTGGACGGTTACCAGGTTGGTAAAATTGCTTCATTCCAAATGAGTACCCTGGAAAGTACATGCCTTTGTTTCCGGCAGATCTACTGCCAGCTGCACTACGACCACGCCCTGGTCTGGAACGACCCAGTCCTCCTGAGTTACCACCCAAATGACTTCTTCCAATACTAAAATAACAAAACAACAAAATTTCAACAGTGTGGCACCTAGCCATTGCTAATTATCATTATTCCTCTTCTTTTTCATTAAATAAAAACAACTGATGGGCAAATTTAACCATGGATCATTAAAAGGGAAGTTATCCAAAACTGCTTTAGTACAGTTTTAAAAAATGTATCACTGTATTCAAAATAAGCCATAATTTTTATGTCTTAACTTGAACAAGAAGTTGAAATGGGCAAATGAATCCATTAACTGGTTTTGAAGTAGTATGTCAAATTTTACAAACCCTGGTCCTAGGCTACTGGGAGGCTCTTCTCTTGGCACTGGTGGAACAAACAACCTACAGGAGGTATCACTCTGACTATTAGATCATAAAATACCTGCCACAGGACAGGAAATGAGATAAAATGAAGAAAACTAAATTACAACTTAAGTCTAAAGAAAGTTTTAAGCTTTGGATTGATGCATCATCGGAAAGGTTTCAAAAAGTCTATTATAACAATGCTTTATTAACTTTTACTTTTTGCCTTGAAACTACATTATGGTAAATCAGCTTCTAAAACTCTCTGCTGAAGCACTTATATTCTATGGTAAATAATGCATCCATATTTTCAAATTGACTTTCATTAATTTTGGGTAGTTCCCCTTCCCATCTGATCTGTTACTTTCCCTACTACAGTACTCTATACCACTCAAAAATATATCAAATCGATTTCCTATGCCACCCTGCACCAGTCAAAAAATGCCCATTGCCTTTTCATTGGGTAGGCAGTTTTTATTCTGCACAATAGCCTATTAAGTATTAACCAATTAATTAGCCCTTAAGCTTTTAAATAATGCACATAAATTATCTGTTTCACAAACTGCCCACATGTTCCCAAAGCTGGCAAATTTCAAGACAAACAAAATTTTTGTTTCCATGGAAATTACTGTTTTTGAAATTTCTATGTTTGCAAGATGTTTTTATATTACTTATTTATATTGATATAAATTATGTAATACAAACTCCTAATACTCTTTATCAAAGTTTTGTTGCCTAGCAACCACTGATTAGGCCTTAGCAACCACTGATAAGACCTTAGCAAAAGTTACTAACTTTCTTTGTGATCGGCAATTGCAAGGTGAACTTTAGGTTGCTGCTCGAGAGTAAGCACCAATATAAACATTTTTTTGTTTGCCATTCCCCATCCAGAAGAAAAAAAGGATGATCAAAAATAATCCCAAAAGCAATTTTTTCATTGCAAATAATTTTGTACTTTTTTTCCTAAATCAATAAAATGCCATCTTCAATAAATAACCTAAGTTTTGTTTATTACAAACTGAAAGGAAAATAAAATATTCTTAAACTTGTGTCATTATTTTAGTAGCAGCTAAATGAAAACTAAAGTTGGGCCACTGACTCTTTGAGGACAAGTGATTTATGTTGTTCACTGGTCCAGAGACCTGTGAGGCAAGATTAGAGAAGGGAAACCCTGGAATTTGTGTGTGTTCAATGTGATATTGTGTTGTGCTCAAACTCTTGCTCCAATCCCTTTGCTACCACACAGTTCGAACTTTTTTTAGACAAAATTTTATGAATGCTTATGTGAGCAATTTTTCTACCACGACTAAAGCAAAAAGTAAACACAGTTTAGTTTTTATCCAAAATGATTTGCTTAGAACAAAAATAAGTTGATAATAATATGAACAGTTTAGTGATACAGAACACGTTACCAAAATTGAATATTCTATTGAGACAAATTTTCAAGGTTGTATTAAAACAAATCAGTTAACTTTATAAAATTTTGAATTCTATAATTAATTGATTTATTACTGTATTAGATAGCAGATAAATTTTCTGAGCATATCTTCTGTGTGGATATTGTTTAAAGCATGTGTCAAGACAAGCCTAGGAAAATAACAGTAGTCTCAAGAAGGGCAGGGTGACAGGGAAATGACTGCTCACTTAACAAATAATCTTTCATAAACCTTTGTCACCATTTTCCTTCTCTATTTACTTACCCTGTACCAGAATGGGGCACAGTTGCTGTTCCATATACGTAAGGCCACTGGTTGCTAAAGGGGAATCCATAGGATGTTGCAACTGGATAATCAACTGGATAACAGCCAAAAGCCATCATTGCTTTTGCTGCAGCCTTTGCTTGCCGATGATCACGATCAACAGGTTTGGCCAATGTCACTTCCACTTCATTACCATCAATTTCATCACCTGAATGATAAATCAGTTGGTAAAAGTTTAGTAAATAGAGTTATTAGGCCTGCTAAATAGAAAGTATTTCTGAAGTCTAATAATCTATGACTTATGCTTTCTTCTCCATCAATGTAAAAGATCTAAGGGTGACAGCTACTGCTGCTTCTGATGCATCAGTCGAACATATAAATTGTATGCCTTCATCAGCTGCAGTAACAAATGCTTGTTCTACCAGTTCTTTTGGGAAGGACTTGCAACAATGATTAGCTCAACTCTATATGATGATTTAAGAATATAATGAAACAGTTGGTGAAAAGTTTTAGGCATCTGTTTCAAGACCAGCATCATGCAGAACATGGAACTCATGGAGATGTGGGGGAAATGTGTTCTGTATTAACAAGTTTGGCAAATTGAAAACAAAAGGCACTCAAACATTACATATGGCTCCTATATGTTGCCATTTGAAAATGCCATTACTTCCTGGTATAAATTGTTTTCACAATCTCTTGAGACATCTTAAAGACAGAGCACTGTCACTCAATATGTAGATGTGACTACTACAAACATGTATATGTAAGTGTGTGACTGGCTGCAACCTGATGTGATGCCATGTATGTAAGTGCTCAAAGTATATTGCATAGAAGACCTTCTTTTATTGGTTGTAAAGTTTAATAAATGAATAGTTTGGGCTTCCTGTGTATGTGACTCACTCTTACACCTGGATGACCTTATGGCTCTGCTTGACTAGTTGAGGCAGGAACCATAAAAAAGGTTTAGTTATAGCATCCTTTCCATGTACATTTGCCCACTTGACACAAGTGATTTTTATTAAAACTCAATTTTAGCTATTGAGCTTTGAGAACTTAAAGAATTTTGGAAATATTTTTCAACCCAAAACAGGGACTTCACTAAACATGATCAAACATTGCAAAAGAGATTATAAAAATTTATTTATGTTAACAACATCATAAATGAAAATAACTTTTAAATCGCCGAGGCATTTGCTACTCAAATACTTCAGATTAAAACGATTAAGAATCACTTAACTTAATAATTAGGTTAAATAAAAATCATAAAAATATGTAGTAAAAGACTTATTCTTAAAAGCTTTTTATTAAAAAAAATTTAGAACGTCCTGAGTTGTACACATAGGTAAGTTTTAATTATCTGAGAGTTCATTAATTGATCGAAATTTTAATACTTTGCGTTATTATAATAAAAACGAGAAATTTTTCATTCACCCATCATAACAAAATTTTAAAATATAATTTCTTTATTTTTTATTATTCCAAATTATCATACTGTTATTTAATTTCCTGTTTATTTGAAATTAAAATGAAAAACAAAAAAAGAACACTGCTATTCTTTTAGAAATTACAATAGCTCAGGTTAATTGCCACAAAGTTTGAAATAAGCAGAGAACCGTGGAACCAAATTTGACATAATTAAATAAGATACTTCCTTAATAGTTTTAAACGACTGGCAGAAATATGCGGGCTTCAGGTTTACTGCGCGAAAAAAAGAGTATTTGCAACGAAAAACACTGAAAACATATTTAGTTCGGCAACTGTCAATTTTCTTTATAATTCAACCACAAAATGATTTAATAGGCAGTGGTGGTTGAACTAACAAAAAAGAAAAAAACCGACTTCCCACATGAAGATTTTACCGAAAGCCTGGAGCAAAAATTAATTTCGTGTAACTAAAAGTGGCCCGCTGATAACTATTCGTAATTGAGGCGCACCGGAAATAAACTGCGGGGCCCTCTCTAACTAGAAAATAAACTTTCGAAGTTAGAAGAAGAATCGGCACGAATGAAACAGCTTACATTGTGAATAAGAGTAATTCTTTAACATTCGATAAAAATGCAAAAGTTCAAGAATTATCGTTTTTTCGAAAAACATTTTTCTGATGGGAAACAAAACCATCTGTTGGTGTTTGCAATAAAACATCAAACCCTTAAAACTCACAACAGCACACGAGTTAAAAAGGAGTTTTAAAGTTGAACATTTACTTCTTTACAAACCGTTGAGCGGAATATTCTGTTTTTAAACTGCTTAACTATAGGAAATGAGTAAAACGGATTACAAAGCCAAGTTATTACGACACCCGTTGGCACTGAAGCAACTTCGGTCAAGGGCAAACATCTGACCAAGATCAGGTTTCAAAGCATCTTTTTTTAAAAATCAAAATTTTGTTCGTTTTTTTTTATAAACCAAAAGAAGTACTTGCAATAGGTTTACATACTGAAAGGAATAGCGGCTCTCAGACTCAGAGGGAAGAGTTTATCATTTTGAATTCAAAATATCAGCACCATGTACCAACACACCGACTCAGATATCAGGGTTTTCTCCGAGTTAATTAAAGAATGAAAACCACTACAAATACAATTTAAAAAAAACATATGTCAGATGAGATACAGGTTGGTTTGAGAACCATCGCCACCAGACCTATCTATCAGTGGCAACGGGGTTTTTATTTTCATTATCGGAATTGGAAAAATAGACACTGAGTTTAGCAAGAAAACTTGTTAAATATAAAATAGCTCTGTTTGAAAAGGATTAAGTTTATAAAAATTATTCAAAAGTTTCCGGTCCTCACACTCTCTCACTGCAGCTCGGGAGCTTGCACCTCAAAAACTATCAAACACAAGTAGAAAAGGAAACGAAAATATTTACGGTAAAGCTTACTGAGCTCAAGAGACCTCCATCTTAGACTTGGGTGGCACGAGTGTTGTTTTCTAAAATACGTGAACCAGTTTCAAACAAACACACCAACAGGACAGACAGAGGTTATTTTAATGTAGCGTCATCATTAATTCTTCAAACCGAAGGTGTCGACAAACCCGACTTAAAAACATTAACCCCCGGGAAACCCATTCGACCGAAACACACACGCCGCTGCCGACAAAACAACTTTATTTCTAACAACCTTGAAACAAAGCGGCGATATTAAGTGTGAAATTTTACATTAACTTTTTAAACAATGATTCAAGAGAGAACAATAATGTCTTCCTGAACTGAAAGAGCAGGTAAATGACCGGGTACCGCTGGTTTTGCGTTCTGATGGTGTGTTGAGAGTTAAATTTACCCGCAAACCAACCTGCTGCAAATTGATTGACCTTAGAACTACAAGAACAAAGTAAAATATTTATTACCGTCCATAGCTTTCATGGCCCTCCTTGCTTGATCCTTCGTCTTAAAGTGAATAAAACAGTAATCTTTAATCTTTTTTACGCGTTCGACTTCGCCATATTTACTAAAAACTTCTTCTATTGTATCTTCGGTTGTGCTCAACAAGAGATTACGTGCATACAACACTTTAACCTGTATGACAAAAGAGAAATTGTCAGTTCATTTATTCGAGACGGCGGCTTTATTGAAGAAAAAAAGTTATCCTTACTTTTATTAGACAACAAAGGCTCAAGAAAAAGGCTCGAGAAAAAGGCTTCTCTGCACAATGGCCGCATGTGTGACCTAATTACCCAAATCACAAAACTAATACAGCAGGCAGACAGAAACAAGATTCATTCACAAACGGACAAGACATCAACAAATAAACATTTCTCTCGGCTACAATAAAACACCACCAACTGTACAGTAAACTTGAAACGAAGTTTGTAAAACAATTCTCAAATTTTGTCTTTTTTGAATATAAACAACGAGCCTTCGACCCCTCGGTCGCAAATTGGGGGAGGGGCGACCAACGAAGTTACAAGACATCTTTAAGAAATTTATTTTTTACCTGATCCATTATTTCTTCGTCTACTTCTTGTTCAGGCTCAGCCCAATCCACAGCTATTTGATGACCCCAGAGTTGTATTTTCCCAGTCATAAGTTTCCGTCGGGCCATTGCTGCGTCTCTGTGAGTTTCATACTCCACGAAAGCAAAGCCGCGGTTCTTCGTTTTGTCTGTAGCTGATGGGTAAACAATTACATCGATAACTTTTTCCGTTACTTTAGACATTTCAGATAGAATTTCGTCCTTCTTCACTTTCTTCGGAATTCCTCCTACAAATAAACGACAGTTGTCTACAGAGGAACAAACTCCGATCATTTTGCCTTTGCGAACTTCATAATTGTTTAGTGCCTTGACACACTTTTTGGCGTCCTCGCGATTTGTGTAAACAACAAAAGCATAGCCTCGGTTGTGCCCGTTAAAATCCATCATTAACCTTATTTCATATATCATTCCTACAGTTTCAAATACCGGCACTAATTCGTCTTCATAAAGATCTCGAGGAATTTTACCCACGAAGACTTCACAACCTCTCGGTGGGACAGGATCTTTCCAGTTTGGAGGCGGGCCATATCTTCTTTGACCATTACACTGGCGGATGGGATATTTTGTTCTTTCCATCAGCGCTAAAAGCGCAGACTCTTTTGGAGTTCCTACCACTCCTTCGGGAGCTCTATCAGAGCTTCCTTCTTCAATTTTAGTAGCCGTTTCTTCACCCATCTCAGAACGGACAACCTCAGCCACTGTCATCACGTGGAGTTTGAATGCAGTGATCGCACAAGCTCCTTCTAAATGCGAACTAGCGCATTACGTCACGCGCGAACTTGACACATTTCCCACACATCAACACATTGCCCAATGATATCTCAACTGACTCCAAAATTCAGCTTTGTATTCACAAAGCACTAAGCTTAAAAGCGATGTAATTTCGTTGTTACACTGAACAAATTGTGTTCGTTTATAGGAGATTATATATTTCTATGAGGAAGAGAATATTTTTTTGTTTAGTTTCTGCTCTAGTGCTCTCAGATTCATACTAATAACAAATTTTATTAACTCATGGAAAAACTACGTTGTTGAATATAAATTCAAAACATCCTGTTAGAGGTTTAATCTTTAGTTTTTAGCCTATATTCATCTTGAGAAAAGCATTTGACAACTGAACCAAAAATGATTTTGTGATGTATTTTTATGACTATCAACATTGTTTTTGTAAGCCATTTTCAATCAGTCACTAGGAGCGGGTTTGGATATTCGGTCATTGTAATTGTTAAAAATAAGCAGTCTTAACCAAATAAATTTAGTGAATACAAGTCAGAGCATGTTCCCTCAAATCTTGTTGCATTAAAAGGTCACATGTTCGCTATATATACCGTCTAGTTAATGCCCCAAAGCAGAATATGTCGACACCTGTCATCTCACAGCAGACAAACCGGAACATCGATAAGGTTTAGACACTGCGCAATGACGCGCAATGTTGTGTCCAGTGCAAGCGTTCAGTCATCGAAAAGTAAACAAAAACATGGCTAAATGAATAGAGAAAATGAAAATTAACGCCTTGTTGTCTCGAACCCTGAACCTAGCAAGAGCTACATCTGATCTTTGGACACTGATTCTAAGTTCTGGGCAGATTTCACGTGCTTTGGTCAAAGCGTTTTCCAGGAATAAGCTTATTATTATGTCTTAAACAAACTTATCATGACCAATGGTTCGATACCCCTAAAATTAAAGCTTTAATTCGTACAGAAACTTCAATTTTTTTTGTGAATCAAACCTTATTGACATTATAGAAAAATTAGAATGTATTATTACTTTAAAATTGTATCGGTAAAAAATGCTGTTATTTTAACTTTGGATTACGGTAGACTGTAAAGTTTTTAGTTCAAAGTACGTGCATTGCTTAAGATAAAAGCTTTAGTTCATTGACCTGGCCCCTGTTTTGTGGCTGGCCAAACACTTCATGACATTTTTGTGACAACCTGTCATGAAATCTAACAGACATAGTTGAAAGTCGCTTATAAAAATAATGTATTCATCTCACTTGTCTTTTATATACTGTTCAGCTGAGGTATCAGGCACGAAGCCCTAACCACAACTAAACAAGTAAATCTGAAAAGAATTTCAGAGTTATTTTAATACCCGCATTGGCTCATGCATGCTTTTTTTGCTTCACTGATAAATATAGATAAAGTTTAGTTCCGCTTTCAAACAACTTATCAATCACTGTAATTTTATTTGCTATCGCTACCTAGAACTCTCAATAGTTTTGATAAGAATCTGATTTGTTAAAACTCGTGAGGCTCAAAATCCCCCGAAGAACTCGTCTCGGATTTTTTTTTTTCAGCACTTTTAGTTTTAAGATATTTTTGCGAGCGCGTTCCTGAAATTTCTGAAACTTGCTGTTTTTCTGACTATTCTTGTACCTGTATCTTTACTAGTTACATCAGTTTTGGTTTAAATCAAAACTAGTTTTGCGGCGGAATTTAGATTGAAGTTTGAAGATATATTAAATTTATTATTATAAATCGAGTTAAGAAATTTATCGCATGAAATTTATTGATTCTTATAAAAAATATATTTAGTGCATGTATGAAGAATGAAAATCTACAATCGGTAATGAAGCCACATAGCTTTTTCTTTTTAGTTTTACAAAAGATTTAAAATCTTGACATAATCAAATAATGTCAGCTCCAACATGTTTTTTTGTTGAACTTAATTTTAAACTACCAAATAACTAAAGCAAATTACCATATTATGGTTTTTACAGCAAGCGCATCATATTTCATAATCGTCACATTAAATATCTTTAGAAAACAGCTGAATACGAATTTTAGATTCAAACCTGAAGAAGGCTGGTTTGGCCAGCCGAAATATAATTCAACTTAAAAAAATTTACAAACTCGTTCTGTTGACTTTTTATGATATTTTAGTCGTAAACTACCTATTGTCAACAAGAGTTAAAACCGCTCCGACGACCGAAAAGCTAAATCCAGATGGGCCCGGCGTTTATCTGCGGTTTCTCATTTAGCCGGTTACGTGGATGAGAGTCTTTGACTCCCCCCTGGACGGGACACTAATTCATCCCAGGTTAGCTCACAGCAGATGCTGGTACTCATTTACCTACCCCGGAAGGATGAAAAACTGAGTTAACTTAGGAAGAAAAGAAGGTCAGAGCCGGGATTGCCAACTGTGGGGACCTTGTGGTAGGAAAGCAGAGAATTTACAACTGCGCCAACCGTGCGCTCCCTGCGCCCTCCGACGTAAGCAGTTAAAATTATTCAGTGTGGCATTTTATTATTTTTTTTTAAAAAATGTAACAATAAAACAGAAAGAATTGTAAAGTGAAAGATTTTTCTTGTCCCAATGTAACAGAGGTCCTTAAATATTTTAAAATCTAATATTTATGAATATTTTTCTAACAATATGTTATTCATACACACTGTACGTTTTTCAAAGGAATCTGACAAAAAAGTGCATTCAACATAATTTTTTCTATTTCTTTCTTTTCATGCTAACAATTAACTTGAACGCAACCATTTTTAATCTCTGATTTCTTCTAGAGAATGTTTTGCGCATGCAGCCCAAGCCGACACAATGACAAACACGGGATCTGCCATGTTCTCCTTTTACCTTTGAAGTCCGTTCCGAAAAAACTCTGGATCTCACCTTCATTCTTTCTCGATTCAATTTCATTACACAACAGAATCATCCAAATCGGCCTCAGTTATGGATGCACTTTTGAACCAACGTCTTGGCCTAATTTTAAGCTCTATGAAATGAACCTTTAATTTGCGTAAGAAAGGAAACTGAGTCTGAGAGATTTCCGAAGACAGTGGACAACGGTTCATTACTGTTCTTCACCTCTGGCTCCAATCGAAAAACATTACCCGGCACTTTGAAACTCTTCTAAGTACAAATCTCAGTCTATTTAAAATATAATTGATCTATAGATATCTGACTAAGTAAGATAACCGGGGTCGAGGTCGAGTTTTTTTCAAAAAAAATATATAAGTGAAAACTTGTCAAAGACAAAATACAGGCAACCGTTCACAAAAATTCTGCTTATGTCGGATCAATAAATAATCTAATTGTCATTACAGTAAAAACTCAAATATTAAAGCTGATAAACCTATTTTTTATATAAGCAACCAATTTATAAGCAACCATAGCTCACTTGTCCAAAATTTAAGCAACTTCTAGGACTTTAGTTGTCAACTGTTAGTTGTCTAACGGTAAGCAATTGTGATACACTCTTTTTTTTTTATAACTGAACCTTTTTTATAAGAACATGAGGCTGAAAATCGCCAAAAAATTAAGAACAAG
>ERZ1740055.538-NODE-538-length-10753-cov-8.134979_pt1 | contig 10753 bp, 7 predicted proteins | sample MGYA00581747_ERZ1740055 | MGnify/ENA primary metagenome ERZ1740055 (study PRJEB43018, sample SAMN04849739) | marine metagenome | isolation source: floating plastic debris | place: Pacific Ocean | collected 2008-08-28 | study: EMG produced TPA metagenomics assembly...
TAACCTATCTCTAGCCAGATCTTTGCTAACTCTTCTTTCTCTCAAATCCATCTTAAACTCTGAAAATTGAAAGCATTTTGTCAAACAAACTTCACTTGAAAATATGAGGCCCAGAAGTTAAGACCTGTTCAGAACTATGATAAAAACGGTTTAATAGAGCCAGCAAAACCAATTGTAGAACTGCACACAGTTTAGTTATTCTGCTGACAAACATCAAATGTTTTGCTTATTATTTTCAGCAGTACTGAAAATAGTTATGTCTACTCAGATATCTATTAAATAAAAAGTCTCAGTGAGACAACTTGCGAATACTGCACACAAGTAGAACTACAATTCAGACCAAAACTAGCATTCACCACAGGCAACTCATTCAATATTCATGTCAAAGAGTGACAGTGATATCCCAGATTTCCCTCTCCTTTTCCCAGTTTGGCTTTAAATTTTCGAACAAATATGCATTAATAATAGCAAACAACTAAACCAATACCCTAAATGAATCGAACTCAAGATTGCTTAAACAGTAAAATGAAAGGAGAACAAGTTTCTGTAAACTGGTAAGCATTACCAATCAAGACACTTTATATACAAACCAACTGCGCAAAACAGACTGGAAGATTCTATTGTTTAACAAAATTTTATGCAAATGAGAAAGTCCCAACTACAATATAACTCACTGCTACCCCTATGGAGTATCAGTGAGTCAAAAAGAATTTCCTGTAGATCTCAAAATCGGTTAGGACCCAGATGTTTTGAGTGTTTTAGAACTGCAGTGACTTCTCCTCTGAAACTATATATATGTATCAACTCAAACATTTTGTCATTTTGAAGTCTGATTTTTCTTAAGGTTTAGCTCAAATTTTATTTGTGTTTATTTGCTAGTATGAATGAGAGTTTTATGCTAATGAAGTAGATTGTCAACAATAATGCCTAATTAATTTATTCCCCCTATTCGCCTCTCATCAAGCCAGCATAAACAGCATGTTTGCCCTTCTTAACGACAGGCATATGGAAGCGAGCCGCATCCCCAAGAACCTCCTCCACAGTGAACTGGCAGAAGGCTCTCATCCAGCGGCCACCCTCTCCTGCATTTCAGGGATGTCTGCAAAAGGGAACAGAAGCGTATGAGAATACCCACAATGACCTGGGAGGACATCGCCAATAACAGCGTAGCCTGAAGCCTTGCTGTGAGGTAAGGGGTCCTCACTACCGAGGTGGAGTGGAACAACACCCAGATGAGAGCAACCAGGAAGCAGCATGTACTACTACCATAAGAGCCATCTACCTTTATTTGTGCCACATGCTCAAGGGACTGCCACTCATATATTGGCTAATTTAGTCATTCGCAGAAATGTGGTCCCTCGGGCTGTGCTACACCATTGTCTGATTAGATGGACGGATGCCGACAACAATGATTCCTCACTCACATACAAAACATATCATGACTGGCTTGCAAAGATTTACATACCTAAACAATTTTCTGGACTCAGCTGACGCTTGAGAAACTCACAGCAAGCCTCCTGAACCGACTTCACCTGCAATACACAAGCAACTGGCAAGATATCTTGCACATTGCTGCTTGAGATTGTAATGCAGCCTGAGTAGAAAAACTCAATCATCAGCTCCATGGCTTGCTCATCCATCTCTTGTAGAATGACACTGTTCTGTCGACTTTCGGACATCCCACCTAATAATAAAAATAGAAAGTATAAAAATGTTATTAAATAAATTATTACTGCTGACAGTTTAATCTACTTCTCAAAACAACCTGTACTAATAAGAAAGTAACCTCCAAATTATTATTAGTTCAAATTTGAATTCTGAAGGATTTATGAATTTGGCCTGTTATATTGAGAATTTCATTACATTAACAAGGTTTGTTATATCAAGGTTCTGTTGAAAGCACTTCACTTTGAATGTGGATTTCCCTATAAAGAGGTTCATTAAATCATCCTTATACCTTATATGGTTGTTATGATAATGTAAGTGCCCACTGTAGGTCAGCAGACAGAATGTGAACAGTTGTGACGACTAACTGAGCAGTATTGAATTTAGAAAAGTTTCCAAGTCTTTTTGTTTTGTTATTTATAACATAAACTTGGTGTCAGAAGTTCCAGCCTTATACTTTTAGCTGATGCTGTGTGAATAAAGATGAGCAGTATGAGTAATATCACAACACAACTGCTACAAGTAAAAAGATTTCAGAAACCTTGTTTGCTAATGGGACTGCCATCTTGTCAGCATATGTCTTTAAATGACAAAGACATAAAATATATATGCTGTTTTGTGTTTGTATTACACCAGCACATTTATAACCAGTTCATGGAACACAGTTGTTTACAAAAGGTGAATTTCAAAATGTAGTTATTTTTCGTTTCATTCTTTTGATATTTTGCTATCTTGCATCATTGCTAATAATGCTTGAGTTGATAACTTTATGTTGATCTACATTTAGTTTGTGCTAGAATATAAAAATGATTATACTGAACAATCGTTTGAGGACTAGGGTTGGGCAAATACCAAAACAAACATCAAGCACAGCATTAAGCCTGATAAAAAAATTCATGCAAAACAGAAAGGCAAAGAAACTCTGCCATGGATCAGAGGGCAGAAAAAAAATCCTGCAGCCTCTTGTGCCGAAAAAAAGAAATCTAAAGGTCCGTCCCTAACTTAACAACCTATTCATCCAAAGATATAGAGAAATTAAAGATGCAAAAAGCTTTAAATTTTTTCAGAAAGATACAGCAAAAGCATTAACTTTTTGCCTTAGCTGATAAAAACAATTGCATTTTATGTTGAACCTATAATGAAGCCAGATGAAATTTATTATTACATGTAATTATATATATGGCACTTGCTCTATTTGTATTGAAGTAGAGTTCTTCAATTTTGCAAACTTACAGTATAACACTGAATAAAATAACACTCATTTGGTAAGTTTCGACCCATGCAGTCAGGGTTCTCTGTTGTTTCAAACAAATTCATTTTTGCTTCAGTCAGGAACACAGGCAGCCCAGTGTATAGTGTGTGAAGCGGTTTGTTTATACTTAAAATGTCTCTACCAATCTGATAATAGCTAGATATTTTGCCTGGGAATAACTCTACATGACCATGCAGATGAGTAACATCATTTACTGTATGTAATAATATTTTAAAAATGTTAAATAAACTAAAATTTTTATCTTGTAAGCCAACTGTAAAACATAAGTCAGATTGATTGTCTGAAAAAGCAATATGCAACAACATCATGAGAAGCTTGTTACTGAAGTATATATTTAAACCATTGCCAGATTTCATACCGAGAGAGCCTGGTAACAAGTCCCTTAATTCTTATAATTACAAAATATGAAATATAAAGCCAGTAGTATTCTGAAACTATTCTAAGTCCATTTTGTAATTTGAAACGACAAATTTCTTAATGAGTGCTGATATTGAGTTTGTACCCTGGTATAGATAATGGCATTACAGTATGAATCATTCTAACTTATGACCTCTGCAATACCAGTGCAGTGCTCTAACAAACTGGAAGTGATGTTTAAAGGCTCTAAGGAAGGTCATTTGTCACTTTCTTCAGAATAAATTATGTGAACAGCAATCACTTGTGCATAGAAACTCTTTCAGATTTCATACTGAGAGAGCCTGGGTACTAGTTCCTTAATTCTTATAATCTCGACATATGATAAATATAAAAAGGAAGACCACACTGTAAATAGCAAAATCCCAAAGTTTGGTGTTAAACGGATCAATAGTTAAAAATTTATAGCTGTTTTAAAATACAGCAATTTCCTAAGAAACGTATGGATTACGGACAATTCTCTTCAAATGTCCGGGAGCCATACATTTCTTTGAAAATTCTTGTGTTTTAAAACAGCTATAAATCGTTAACTATTGATCTGACATTAAACACCAAACTTTGGTATTTTGCTATTCACAGTGTGGTCTTTCTTTTTATATTTATCATATGTCGAGATTATAAGAATTAAGGAACTAGTACCCAGGCTCTCTCAGTATGAAATCTGAAAGAGTTTCTATGCACAAGTGATTGCTGTTCACATAATTTATTCTGAAGAAAGTGACAAATGACCTTCCTTAGAGCCTTTAAACATCACTTCCAGTTTGTTAGAGCACTGCACTGGTATTGCAGAGGTCATAAGTTAGAATGATTCATACTGTAATTCCATTATCTATAACAGGGTACAAACTCAATATCAGCACTCATTAAGAAATTTGTCTTTTCAAATTACAAAATGGACTTAGAATTGTTTCAGAATACTACTGGCTTAAATAGTTAACAAAATTTGACATTTCTTTCTTTTAAATCAATTACGAATCATATGGGATTGCCAAAATTACATAAAAAATTTTTTTTGGCCAGTTTTGATATATATAGAGGATATTACATGGTGGCGCGAAGATATGAAGTTTATCATCGGGTGGAAAAAATATTTCACGAGTGAGTGCAGCGAGCAAGTGAAATCTTTTTTCCACAAGAAGATACATGCAAACTTCATATCTTCAAACCAACGTGTAATTTTCTTTTTATTACACAGATGAGTGTTTCGAAAATAAAAAAAAAACCTTGACAACAAACAAAGAAAAAACAAAGGAGTGACGTCAGTGATATCTTCACTAGTGAGGATATGGAAAATATCTCACTTGTATCCCAGATGTAGTTTCATAATGGAAAATACGAGTTGTTTATTTTTAAGTAAAACACTCGACATTTATAAATACGTAATAAAAACCAGTATCTTGCTGTTTACCTGTAAACATGGCTCTGAAGTAGGCACTGTTGGCAGCCAAAACCACTTTGTGAGTATTAAGGGTGATGTTACCTACATGCAGTAACATATCACACAGCTCTTCATACTGCCGCAGCGCATCGAGTGCATTCAACATGTCTTTACAGTGTGCAACATCATTAAATGTGTAAGTCTGCTCAGTTAGTGAGCTGTCATTCTGAGTGTTGATTCGACCAAGATTTGGTAGGGCACAATCTCTGCAAGCAGCCATACCTGTTAAAATTAAATTACACACAATATGAGAACAGAATACTTAGGAGAGCGATGGAGCTGAAGGTGGATGGCCACAGGGTAGACCAAAGAAGACCTGGAGTGAAGTAGTGGAAGATGACATGAGGAAGGTAAACATCACAGAAGATATGGCAGAGGATAGAAAACAGTGGAGGCGACTCATATCATGTCCAACCCCACGAGTGGGAAACTAGGGACAATAGACAAAGATGATGATGATAACATAATAATTATATTTTTTAAGATATGAGTCGTTCATTCTGCCTGTTTCTAACTTAACCATTTGACTGTGTAAAATTTCTCATTTACAATCAGTGTCTGGTCTACAGTAATACTGTATTTAACGTGATTTAATGAGTGACCAAATTTCAAATAACACTGACAATTGTGCAGTATTGCACGTGCATACAGCCACTACATACTGGGGCTCAAGTCTCGGGATCATTTAAAGACCTCAATATGATTCCGGTATCTGTAGTGTTAAGCAGATGAGAATCTTTGACTTCCCCTATGTGACACTAATCCATTGCAGGTTAATTCCCAGCAGATTCTGGTACTCAGAAGTCATTTACCTACCCCGGAAGGATAGAAAGCTGAATAAGCTTAGGCATAAAAGAAGGTCACAGAAATGTTCAAGTCTTGGTGGAGCCAGGGATCAAACTTGGAACCTTGTGGACAGAAGGCAGAGATCTTACCAACTGTGCCAACCACACCTGCCCTATATGTAATGAGAGTGCTCTACATATTAAAATACTTTTGTTTCATTTCTCCTGTGTGTCATCCTATTTCAGTGTTACACTGCTACTTTGGGCTGGGTTGCTCAAAGGTAGGTTAAATTTACTCTGGGTTAAACAAAAATTACAGCAGCAATTGGGTCTCTCAAGAAAAGATTACAGTTCATATAAATTACTTCTTAGATTTTTCTATCCCAAATTTACAGGTCCATTCTGACTCTGAAAAGTTTGGAACAAAACCGTTGGTTAAAAATTTAACCCTGAGCAACTGGGCCCTGAGGGGGTCAAGGTGATGAATCCTGACTTTGAATGTGGTCTAGGATTGGGATGACTTCAGCATCACTGAGTTTTTTCCACTCAATAAAAACTGCTTTTCAAAAGCAAAGATCTGAGCCATCTCCCTGATCAGAACTATGGCCTTTGGTCATAATGCTAGAAGCAAATTAAAGTTGCTATTAATAATTACCATTCTTTTAAGTAAAAATTGAAAAACTACAGTATAAAGTGTGTACAGTACAAATTAATTATTTTCTACCAATACACTGATCAATCAGTTGATGAACTTTTACAGTCTTCAAATCTGGGATTGCTACAAAACATACCAAAATGATCTAACCAAAACTAAATACGTTTTGAGTTTATTCATCTTTTTACCAAGTTTTGGTACATCCTAGATCAGCAAATGTGGATGTTAAATGAGGATGATGTTGATAAAACAGTGTTTATTCTAGGCAGCAGGTTGCAGGAATCCCCCACTTTCGTAAAAAATCCCCCAAACTTTCTGATGCCGTGTGGGACAAATCCCCCACTTTAAATTGGGTCGCTGTATTATTCATTTATTAGTCATTTATTGCATTACCTTATAATCCCCCACATTTTTTGAAAATCCCCCACATTTTTTCAAAGCATGGGGGCAGATCCCCCACTTTTTTCAAATCCTAGAATAAACACTGGTAAAAATACTTCTTTGACATGAAATCATGCTACAAGTGAATGCCCATTCGATATCAAGAAGGGTCAATTTAAGAAACGCAAAAAAAATATCAAATTATAAATTTCATAGCACTTTAAAATGAGAAAGGAATAATGACCCAAAATATCATCGTTCTATAGCTATAGGCATCTCTTTGAACACTATTTATAATAATGTAGAAACCTGCATTGGCCATTGCTTAAATGTTAACAAAAAACCTACACTATGTATCAAGAAATAAAATTATAAAGTTAATATTACGAATTGTAATTGAAGTTTGAAAACATATACGGTTTTAAAAACATCACTGTATTACAACAGTTATCAAATATTGAGCTTGGATGAAAGTCCAGCTAAAACTGATTTCACAAGCAGTACAGTACTGCTAGCTGTCGTATTAAGAATTTTATTTATAACTCGTCGACATGAAACCAGTTTTTTCAAAATCAGAACAGTTTAGATTGTTCACTCAAAACCTGCTAGACACTTTTAACTTGCAAAAAACATATTCAGTTCATGAAATATATGTACCACACAGACAGATTTATTTCACAAAATCATAGTCCTTATTGATTGAAATTTCACAAAGCTAAGATGCCGAAAGCGCGCTCAGTCATTGAATCAGTCTTTAAAAAACAAAAATTTTGAACAAAACGCATATTATTATACAGAATCTTACATCATAAATATAGGCCTAAAACAAATAATGGTCAAAATTGGAGAATTAGTCTTCGGTGGCTACAAGTTGGCAACGAGATCAACAAACTCAAATATCAGTTCGAAATTTTCCAATACTTGACAGGCAAACGAAGCTTCCCTCAGTGGAACTCATTACTTTATATCACAGACAAAAAACTCACCTCTGTAGTTCTCGTTAAAATTTTAACTAAGCTCAACACCAAAAGATGAAATAAAACTTCCCATTTTCCACTGTTTCTGCCTTTCTTTTTGATTATAACAATTTTGTGAGTGGCTGAATGTTGATCGAATTTCAAAAGCAAGGAGGGTGACGTCACGGAAAGCCATATTAGGAAGTCGTTGACCCGGAAAAAGCTGCCTGAACACAAACCGGAAACAACTATCACAACATGCCTCAGGGAATTTAATTTCCGGTTAGCTTCAATAACTTTGGTTGTTGATTAAGACCTCCCAGTTAAAAAAAAAAAGAAAAGCTGACATTAAACACGAATTCGCTTCTCAAATGTAATATCTCAAATTATATAGTCGAATAATACAGGACTAAACGTAAGATAAACTTCTTAGTTTTTTTTATCGCCTACTTCAGACAGCGGATCAATCACTGAAGATTTTCTTGTTAAAATTACAGGTCTGTTTCCATCTTGAAAGATAAGGAAGATTATAGTTGGCTTGAAAATTATATCTTATCACCATTTTTTCCTTTTTGAAATGAAGAGCGCCGAGCTGTCAACTTTCGAAACAAACAAATTGTTTTTGTTTGAATACATGCGTGTTCAGCATATTTCGGTTTAGATTTTTTTTTTCGCAAGTTTTTTTAGAAATATCTGTCGATAAGATGTTTATCGTTGATTTGCTGGAAAACCGTTTTCCCTATGGAATGGCAAACACGTAAAATAAGTTAAAATTTCAACCAGTTGGATATATCTTTTTTCCAGAGAGAAATAATTACTTGGTTTTATGTTTATTCCTTTAGTCCTGAAAAAAAACAAAGCCTCTACGACTGTAAGTAGCAAATCTCTCAGTTGTATCTTTCAGTTTACTTCCAAAACTGGCGCGAAACCCAAAACAAAAATGACGAAACGGTCAAAACTAGCCGTTAAACTATTCGCCAGTTCAGTTGTTTAAGAACACTAAAAATAATTTGTGTTTTGGGTAAATAAACGCAAGCTTTGCATCTTTGACTTCTTAGTTCCAATCGTAAAATGAGTGGGCCTTCCTGGACTGATTCTGAGCCAGCTCAGTATTTTATTAATTAACCAAAAATTCAACAGCATACCTCTTGTGTTTCTTTCGTTGCTGTAACGCCGATTTGAACAGTCACTTTCCCGGTCCCTAGAAAGAGTTCTCCTTTTCATAACCCATATTTCACTGCTCATCTCTTCGTCCTGCTCCTTAATTTGAAACAACCACTCACCTCTCCAGGCACCAAAACTTACATTAGCACAGTTGTCTTCAGCATTAGAAAAAGTCTGTCAATCCAAACGAAGCATTACAATTCCAGTAAATGCCAAAGGAATTTACGAGTGACTTGATACGCGCAACCAACCACTTTCAACTGGCGAATTATGAAACTCCAGCCGACCCTTTCCTACGGACATCAAGCGAAATCTCTTCTCTCCTATACCCAAGGGAAAATGTGCATTTGGCCCATGCAATCAACACATAGCAAGAGATTTATGCTCGTATTCCACGGGCTTCCTGTTTACCACTGTCAAAGCTTAATGACAATAAACAAAACTAAGTTTTATTGGTGCGGTTTCGAGACGAAACTGTTTGTGAACTCGGTGGTGCACACATCCGGTTTATCTATCTTTCGACCTGAATAAGTATCGGCAGATCCTTCCTGTAATAAGATAAAACTTCGCGACATACTTCAGATACAAAAACAAAATTTGTTTCTTATCAAAAATATACCACATACAAAAGCAATAGAGATGGTAGAAAAAACTAAAAGTTGATCGATTTTAAACTAACCTCCATATAAATAATTTACTTATACTTTATAGTTCAAAATTCGTCTTAGCATTTTTTCGCCAAATTCTTATCTTTAGTTTACGTTTACAAAAATTTGCGTTATCTTTAGTGAGTTGAAAGGGAAAATCAGATAAAGTTTTAGAAGAGATACTCGTTCTGGCATTTCGTGAATATAATCAATAAACTAAACATAGAAAAAAGGTCGATACAAAATTGATGTTTTTCTTAAAAAGAAATGTTCTATGTTTCCACTGACCCGAAGTTATTTACAGCAAACCGTAGACCTCGCACCGCAAACAAAAAATGCATGATATACGGCGTTTTTTTATATAAGAATATGAAATCTTACCGAGGCTCATTGTTCTTAATTCAGTTTGGCTGCTTCAGCCCCAATTTGTTTTTATTAAATTTGTTCTTAATTTGTTCTTAATTCTGTGAGCGGTTTGAAATGGTGAGAAATCAAAACAAAAAAACATGGCATGGAAAAACAATGCCGATCATCTGTATTTTGAGATCTCTGTACATTTATCTAAAACTACTGACCACTGTGCATACGTGTATCATTTGGGACAATAGTAGATATAATAATAAATTAGTAGGGCTGTTAAGGAAAACTGATCTGACAAAAATTGTGCACTTTTGTGATAAAAGCGTTTAAAATCCCCATCTTTGAGGGTCTTGAGATGCTTTTAACAATTCTGGATAGGCATCGCTGAAAGTGTCTCATCTGGAATAATCTCGTTTGAGTCAGCATTTTTAACAAAATGTTTGTTTATTCCTCACGCAGGCATTTTTACGGATGCTTCCATATTCACAATTGTTAAGCACCTCCGTTAGTCTACAATCATGGGAAGTTTCATGCTTTTATCAAAAAGTGCACAATTGTTGTGTTTAACAGGCTAACTAAATGGGAAACGGTGTTTCTGTGTTTTTACTGTGCACACTACGAACGTACACGTAAATTACAAGATTCAGTAAAGTTTCAACTAGAAACATTTTCACTTTTTTTCAGCCTCAGCCTGAACTTGTTCTTAAATTGTTCTTAATTTTCGGCCAATCTGAGCCTCATTGTTCTTATAAAGTTGCTCTTGTAAGAAAAAGCGTTTATATAATTATAGCAAGAACATAGAAAAGTAAACGCTAAAAACTGTACGTTTCGACCACTTCTTGTGGTCATTCTAAACAGTAAGTGTGCAAATAACTTATTCGAAAAAACGTACAGTTTTTAGCGTTTATTTTTCTATGTACTTATTTTAAAAAGTGTCATAATATTTGCTTTAAAAATTAATGTTAAAATTTTTTTTTTTTTTTTTTAAAAAAAGAGAAGAAAAATAATAAAAAAA
>ERZ1740055.539-NODE-539-length-10745-cov-8.406922_pt1 | contig 10745 bp, 8 predicted proteins | sample MGYA00581747_ERZ1740055 | MGnify/ENA primary metagenome ERZ1740055 (study PRJEB43018, sample SAMN04849739) | marine metagenome | isolation source: floating plastic debris | place: Pacific Ocean | collected 2008-08-28 | study: EMG produced TPA metagenomics assembly...
TTAATAGTGACATACACCCCTACAACACTAAAAATAAGAATTCCTTGCATTTGCCGTACTGCAGGACAAATCTAAGGAATTTTCTCTTCGATTTCAAGGCCCAAAAATTGTTTAGTTCCCTCAGTCCTGAAATTCAGAATGCAACTAGTTTTACTGAATTTATCTCTAAACTGAAGACATATTTTTTTGTGTAAACTCAGTAAGTCGAGTTTTTTAATTATCGTATTACTATATTTTTTTTTTGCTACTTTCATATTTTCCTTTTTTTCAACCTAATATAATTTTTTTTCTGTGTACGAAAATATATTGCTTTAAATGTGTTTAGCTAATTATGTTGCCGGACAGTACTTTAATTGACATACTTAGATATTGATTATCATATAGGTAGTTCTTCATTAAAGCCTCATGACTTCCACGGGTTTGCCGTATTAAATTAGAAAGTGAATGTAAATAATCTTTAAAAATGGCAAGAATAAAATGAATAAAGAAATCTGTGTCACCATCAACTTTACTTTCTACATAATTCCAATTGTAGAACGATAAGAGAATGATACCATTCGCTTTTTATTTTTCGTTTTATTAGGTATTCAAAGGAAATACAGACAACTTGGGTACAGTCAGTCACATTTTGGTGGTACCAGTTGTTGCCCGTTACGTTAGAATTCAACCATATGCGTGGCATATACGGCCATGCATGCGCATTGAGGTCTATGGCTGCAAATACTCCCCAACCGTTTCCCCACGTCCAACTTTTCCAAATGTAACAACCACCCACCCTTTGTCAACATCGGAACCAATAAACATTACAAAAACGTCTCCTTCTTCTCAGAGTAAGCCTTGGCCAACAGAAGGCACAACAGTAAACCCCTCGACTGCTACAATGCCTCAAAAACCCACAAACAAAACAGGATATACCAAAAATAACCTACCGGCAACTGCTATTACAATAAGTAGTCAGCCTAAAAATGAATTTTCGACCACTGCTAGATCTACGAGATTGCACAGAACAAACCTGAAACTTTCTACTCAACATTCAGTGATTTCTACGTTAAAAGAAAGTACAGCGAAACAAAAAACTAGTTCTCAAAAATTAACTGGCACTCCTAGATCGACCTCGACTGCTTTCCAACCAACTTTAACAACTGGAATGTTTTCTACTACCAACTTGGTAGCTGGTCCAGTTACGGGAAGCACTGTTACACCAGGGTCGCATGTGAAACACACGGAAACAATTTTCAGGGGAAATGCGAGTACTAATCAGTCAACAAAGCCAGTTCCACCAACTACATTACCTTTATATTCCTCATTGCATAATAAAAGCACTACTGCAACTGCTTCCAGTTTAACAACTATCAGTCCAGCAACAAAACAGAAAAACTGCAATTCGTGCTCGCCCAAGGATTTCACATGCGCATCAGATTGCAATTGTTTTCCTCAAGCATGGGTGTGTGATGGGAACAGCGACTGTTCAGATAATAGTGACGAGTTGAATTGTCCAGGCGCATCCCTTCCGTCTACCACCTCATCGCTAATACCAACCAGCCCCATCTGTGAAGCAAACAAAGTTTTCTCGTCATGTAAACCTTTGTGCGAGAACTCATGCCACTGGATGATGAAAGAACCGTGCAACAACTCCATCCCATCTTCCTGTATGCCAGGATGCACGTGTGAAACCGGTACAGTCTTCAATGGCACACATTGTGTCAACCCGATTGATTGTATTTGTTCTCAAGAGGGAAAGCTACGAGAGGCTGGCTCCAGCTGGACGGATGGCTGTAATGTTTGCTCCTGTTGGAACAATGATATAATCTGTGCGTCTAAAACGTGTCCGAATGTTACTCATTGTTTATCAGATCAATTTATAATAATGACTTTACCTGGAGAGTGTTGTAAAAGGTGCATATTAAGAAACTACACAGTTCCTACACCTTCATCGAACTGTGTCTATCCCTTAGTCCCTTGTGGAGACGGCCAATGTATCTCTCAAGAGTGGATGTGTGATGGAGAGAAAGACTGTGATAGTGGAGAAGACGAAAATAACTGTGCCACAAAAACGCCTTGTAATGAACCACTTGGCAAGTATCCAATTAAACCCTAGGGTTTTGCTTCAGTCAAATTCAATTTCTTACCTTATATTAACTTGTAGATCGTATTTAACAACCTCGCGTGTGTGGGTAGAGGCCTTCTCAGCTCACACAGCGTTGCCATCATAACAATATTTGCTTGCATGCTTTCAAAATTTTATATAAAAACACGTAAAGGAGAAAAACATTGAACTGTAAACTCTTTCGAAGAATCTGAAATATTTTATGACAATACATTGTTTTTTAGAATGGCTGCTGAAGATATGCAAACCTCGCAATCGACAATATTGTGTTGTTTATGTGCTATGAAGCTGGCAATGAGCTTGATAGCTTTGCTTTTTCATCAGGGATGTGTATTGCTTGTTTTAGAAAGCTTGATACTTTTTGTAAGCTTTTAGAGTTTTTAGAGCAAGAAGTAAATAATATTAAATCAAGATGTACCTCGAAGCTGCCGATTTTCTCCCACAGCCAAATAAACGCGATGGTGTTGTTTTTGACGTCTATTCGGGATATGTACAAGTAAAAACACTGCACAAGTACAGTTGTTAACTTTTGGTATATGTATTCGCTACTGATCTAGATATCCCTTCAGAATACTTTACGTTTTTTTTTGTTTACTAAAAGAATAATTGTAGTAGTATTGGTTAATTGTAGCTAGACTTTCATGTTTAAACTCTCAAATTAATATAAAATATTTGTTGCAGGTTTTGAAGATAAGCGTATGCCGGACTCATCGATGTCAGCTTCATCTGAACTTAGTCAGAGGAACGGTGCTTCTGAAGGCAGGCTGAACAATATCCGTCCCTTAGGCTCTTGGTGCGCAAACCACAAAGTTGACCGGAGGCCATTCCTCCAGCTAGACCTTGGTTCCAGAACTATTGTGAGAAAACTTGCTACACAGGGAAGCCGTGTTTTTGGCTACGTGAAACGTTACGAGCTGCTATATAGCACCAATCAAGTGAACTGGAAACAATACAAGGATGGAGGAACATCTAAGGTTTGTTGTATTTGAATTCTTTTAAGTGAAATCGTATTCAAACTTTACAATCTAAAATCTTTTTTGAAAGAACACGTTCATAGTTCTTGATTGAATTATGTGGACGTAGCACTGAGCCAAGGTTCCAAAATTTGTAAATCGTTCGATTTTTGTCGTACAGAGTAATGTATCGATTAATATGTTCTGAAATTAATACACTTAAAAGGAAGACAGACCACAATTAAAAACGGTTCTTAATGCAGTTACTGCTGCCATGGCAGCGATATCCAATCTGCTAATCATTGTGTAAGTAACTGAGTTAGAGTTCAAAGAACAGATTTAGGCTTTAACTGCATACGTGCTTGTGGAGGCAGCGTAGCACAGTGGTCAGAGTCGGTGATATGAGTGCAGATGACCTGGGTTCGAGTCCTCGACTCGGACCTCTGAATGGATTTGTTGTCGGTGATCTTAGGGACAAATTCACCACGCTTTGTAAATAGCCAAATTGTTTGCCTCCTACCAGTTGGGAGTTTTCATTGTGGAGAGGGATTTTAACATGATACTGAAAAGCCCCTTTAGGGGAGTTATCATTAAGTATTTATTATCATAAGAATTTATTTATTATTATTTATTCATTTATTAACAATATTTTTTACTGTCTAATGCTACTGAATAAATCATCCATTGTACCAAATTACCAAAACATATCATAAAGTTAGTTAGACGTTTGAGACTAAAGGGTTTAAAAATATTGTCACTGCAAATATGAAAAACGACTCTCAAGTGTTTTTTCTAATTTTATATATTCTTTTCATTCCAAATCCATGAAAGCGTATAGATTAAAGCGTCCATAATGGTGACAATGATGATTACAACCAATATGATAATGTGAGGTTACTAAAACTTACCTCACAGAGTTTGTTTCGCATTTCCATAGGTTTTCACTGGAAACAAAGACAACACCGGCGTCGTTACCCAAAAGTTGGCGAATGCAATAACCGCCCGGTATATTCGAGTGATCCCAGTTCAATGGAATGCAGGGATATGTCTACGTATTGAATTATATGGATGTCGGTTGCAATCTCCAACCACGGTAACTACTGCATCCAACTTCACCCACCGTGCATGCCCCGAGTTCACGTGTGATAATGGAAAATGTATTCCCTATCGCTGGGCTTGTGACAATGAAGATGATTGTGGCGACAGGTCAGACGAGAGGTGTAACGCTTCGTGTACTCCTACGCAATACCGTTGCACCAATGGAAAGTGCATTGACAGACGCTTTGTTTGTGACGGAGACGATGATTGTAATGACCGCTCGGACGAGATGCATTGTGGGAACATCACGTGCCCTGAGTTTAAATGTAATGATGGGAAATGTATCCCTTACAAGTAAGTTTTGATCAGCTGTTGTTTTAAAGAGGTTTGTTTGATAGAAAACTCCTGAAGATGAATCAGTGTTTTTGAAACAGTAAAATGTTCAGAACTCTTAAAAGTGATGCTACTCTTGTAAAAATGTTAATAAAAATCACTATTTATAATTGGACTACCCTTGAAAGCTTTTTTACTTTTTTCAATTTACTTTGCCTGTTTTTCTAAAAACTATTTTCAGGTTAATTTTAGTGTTTTGTGAGTCTGTAATACCACAACAGGAAGCCAATACTGGTCGCAAATTACAACAGGAAGTCCGCAATTTTACGAAAATGCACATTACATTACATCTAATATCTTTTAATTCTAATTTTCTAGCGATTTCCTAACAATATTCGTTAAGTAAACGTGAGTGCAAAAAGCTTCAAAGAATTTTTACTTAAAAAATTAAGTAAGAAAGCCATTTATTGTGCATGTACATCGTTCTCTCAAATATATATCTAAAGTAACTTTCTTGTCGGTCTTATATTTATCTCCATATCTACTTTCATTAACCACAAGCGTTTAAAAAGAGCCTTGTATTTACTTAGTAAGATACTTATAGAACTATCTATTTTTTTTCTCCTCTGTTTTGTAAATTGGCTTTTGCAAATCTAAGGTCATTAAATTTAACGCGTTGTTTGTGTTACTGCAGATTCATCTGCGATGGAGAATTTGATTGCTACAAGGGAGAGGACGAGATGCAGAGATGCCAGATCCCCACACGATCCCCCTCTGTTTCGACAACTCTTCCGTGCCATGGCTTTCTTTGTAAAAACAGCACGTGCCTTCCTGGCTATCGACGCTGTGACCATTACGTAGACTGCCAGTGGGGGGAGGACGAAGCAAACTGTGGATGTAAGAACTCAACAGAATGGAAGTGCCCTGTTGGTGACAAGTGTATACCGTTACGGCATGTCTGTGACAAAATAGTGGATTGTCCACAAGGAGAAGACGAAAATCAATGTCCAGTTACTGTAGTGCCTGGTAAAAAAAGAACGACTGTATCTCCAGCTACAAACACTCCATCGATGCCATCAGGATCTGGTAGTGAGTATCAGTTGAATTGGGCTGAAGGTCAAGCATTTTATCATTAATATTAGTTTCAACTCTGGGGTTGATCTAGCGTATTTCGTAAGTGGTGCATAAACGGTCCTCTAGTGCACGGTAAGAAATAGTGGTCTTTTTCAATCAATGGATGCACTGGTGGTAGCATGGCTGACACAATTAGTCGTAGAGGAAGACAGTTGACGAATTTGTCAAAATAAGCTAAACGAAAGCTTAGGAGTGCCATTATTGGTCCTTAGAAAGAATAACTCGAAATGCTGAAAGATACACTACAATAAAAATGATTTTCCATCAGACATATGACTAGTTTCTGGAAACTATTTTCACCAGTCTGGATCTTCCTCTGAAAGATAGACTACAATAGAAATGATTTTTCATCAAAAGTTTGACTAGTTTCTTGAAACTAGTTGCACTAGTCTGGATCTTCCTCTGAAAGATACACTACAATAGAAATGATTTTTCATCAAACGTTTGACTAGTTTCAAGAAACTATTTGCTTAAGTCTGGATCCTCCCCTGAGAGTAATCTATCAGCTTCGTTATAACTTAATATTTATAATTAATTAGTCTAATTATATTAGACTATTAATTTTTTACAGTGTGTCCAAAGGAATGCTTATGCAGCGTCGACTGCAACGCAAAAACAATTTGCTGGTCTAACAAAACATGTCCGATGCCTTGTGAATGTGAACCAGGTTTTATGCTGAGTGGCGGTCGATGTGTTGTTCCAATGCCCCCACCTTGTTTACCACCATGTGTCTATCAAGGCTCTAAGTACGGGGTAAGATCTTCTGATAATAAAGTATATTATAATTAGAGAAATGAAAAATACAATAAAGGTTTATAGTCGAAGTTATTTGAGTGGTTGCCGCCCATTCTTCCACGCTAGTGGCCCATGCTTTTATTTGCTTGATAACACAAACAAAATTTTGTTACATCCCAGTTTTGATCTTCTTCTTCAACAAAGCTCGCTCAGCTTTCTGCAATTAGGATGTCGGTAAAGGAGAAAAATCGTTTGCTGGGACCTAACCTGCTATGGATCAGTGCCGTGTCCAGGGGGAGTTAAAGACTCTCATACGCTTAACGCTAAAGAGACCACCTTCATGGGCCACTTTTCTTGGAAAGGATTTGGCTTTTACCTAGCTTTGTAGGTTTCTCATTCTATATACTATTAAACATAATTGTACATATTGGTTGGGTTTTGCTTATAAGATCTCAAAATCTTTTATTTTCATCTTGTTTAGTACGGAGCAAAAACTGTTCAAGGAGAATGCCTAGAATGTGCTTGTAGACACAAACCCAACACGCTGTCCGACTCTGCATGGTCTTGTTACAAAAAATGTCAAATCAAGAGCTGTCCACCGGTTAGTTCCTGTAACTGTGATGCTTTGTATATATATAATTTTTGTTTTCAAAACATTTTCCAACTACAAGTCACTGGCACTTTTTCTGAAATTTGACAAAGTTAATTTCCCATGTAACGTTTTTCTCTTTATCTTGCAACGAAACCGAAACAACTATCCAAGGCTACTAACATTCAGGTTCACTATTCGTATGGTAGATTTAAGATGTCATGCCCACTACTTTCTTGGTTGTAGTGCCCATTTTAGTGGTTTCGAGGTAGCTACTAGCACGCTTTTACTACCATACATGCGAGGCAAGTTGAAGCTGAAAATGTACAAGGAGTTCTCGCCACTCATTTCGCAATGTGTAAGTCTCGTTATGTTTGTGCACTCGAAATGACCTATAGAGATTCGATTTAGGCTCTTTAGAAGTGAAACATTGATTAATCGGAGACAAGTTACGATCATCAGACTCGAGTGCACTGCAATACAGCTTCATTTCCTTCAGATGATAAACAGTCTCTCACTTGCCTCTGATCTCTTTACTCTTTTAGATTTTTTAAAGAGGCCTATGTATATTTTTAAGAGTATTTTAGAAGCCGCACGTGCTTTTAATGTTTTATTTTTTTTTTATTTTTAATGTTACTTAGATTACCAGTAATTAAAATGTTATGCCATTATAGGGTGCAAAGCTAGATACACCACCAGATGCATGCTGTCGTTGTATATCATCAAATGCTATCAGTAAGTGCACTGTAACATTTATTGAATTTCTAACCATCTGCTAAAATGTCCCATTCTGAAAGCATAAGCTTAGGTCTTTATACCAACTTAATGTTCGGATTTACAGAGAGGAGAGGGAGTGGTGGTAGTGGTGGGCGGTTGTGGGGGGACAAAAAATTCAAGCCAAGTATCCTTCCGTTCCCCACCCTCGCTCCACATGTCTAAATTATTACAAGAAAAGTTATATTACGAGTTAAGGATGGGCTGGAAGGGTTAGGGGTGTGGCCCGTCAGACCGCTTTAGCATCAAATGGCCAAACCTATCGTCTTCTTGGATGAGGATGTTAAATTGTAGACCCTAGACTCTTGATTGGGTGACTTAAATAACCCACTAACACTTACCATACAGAGTAGGGTAAAGATCCCGGTTTTAAATGGTATTTCTCTTCTACTGTGGAAATTCTTGATATCTATAATGTATTATATCTAAGTTGCTCAAAAGCTGGTCGAACTTGTATATTATTATCAATTAGAAATGAAGGTCCTCTTTAGGGGAACCAGAAAATACGTGTTGTATTGCAATCTGTTCCGTAGCTCTAACTTCTATTCCCTCTTTTCTAACAATCTTCTTTACTACCTTTTATAAGAAAAGAAAAAAAAAGTGAAAATAACAGTAATAACGCAGAATCTTTTAATGCCTTACAACAGCTTCCTGTGATGTGTAATTTTCTTTTGAACTCTAATCTTTTCAACTCTAAACTGACCAATCAATTGGTTTAATGTAATTGCACTATGTATCTGTGTTTTCAGCTCCACAAACACCTTCAGAACCTACAACAACAGTTGGATCTACCGCAACTCCTTTTGGTAAGTAGTACCAATCCATGCTACCCTTTGGTAACCTTTTAAATGGAATAAACGTACAACAAAACTGAGAAAATGTTTCTACTTTCAGTGATAACAGAGTAGTTAAACAACTCGTACGTAAAATTTAATACACTCGGATCAACATTTAAGACCAAAATGTATGCTTACAAATGTTAAACAGCCTGGAGCTAATGCAAACAACAGTGGACCACATGTCAAACCAAATGAGCATGTTCATTCCTGGCAACAATCCGTATGATATTGAGCGAATTTAGTAATCAAAAATCCTCTTAAAATTTTTTTGACACAATCCATTTTCAATCGTGATGGACTTGCTGTTAGGTGATAAAAAACAGCAGAACTAATTGAATAATCTCTAATTCTCCTTTTTTTAAAAATGTTTGATTATAAGGAAAACTTCAAAAAGTTACCAAATCTACTCTTCTACCGTGTTCTTGGCGTGAGCACACGAAAAGAATGTTAAACAACTTTTTATACTTTTTGTATAGAAAAGGTAGAGAAAGTTTTTGCAAAAAAACTTTCCACTCCCTTCCCACAGATTTCGCCTTTGATATTGATCCATCTGTAATAACTTTCATTAGCTCTAAAAAAAATAATGACAGTCCCTCAAATTGGGTCTGTCTGATACTACGTTTAAAATCTTCTTTTCCACAAGAGACAATTAGGAAACCGACAACAACAAAAGTTAATGTGGAAAACCATTTGGCTTTTAAAAAAGTGTGTTGTTTTTGTCCCCGGGATCTCGGAGGACAAATGCATTCTCTGTAGAGAACTCTGCTATTGTTGTATAATTGATATGGTTAATACTATATTCACATCCTGCTTTGTTTTTTAGCCATCGGGTGGCTTATTAAAATATAACATCGGTTTTAGTTTTGAAATCAGCATCATATTCTTAAAAGAAATAGTTTATCAGTCGAATATATTCAATCCATCAATCAATCAATCCATCAACTAATCAAAAAACCAACCAACCAACCAACCATCAATCAACCAATCAATCCATCAACCAACCAATCAATCAATCAATCAATCAATCAATCAATCAACGAACCTATTAACCAATCAATCAATCAATCCAACAACCAACCAACCAACCAATCAACGAACCAATCAATCAATCAATTAATTTTTTGCTCGTTTTGATATACACATAAAACAAGGTCGTCCGAAGGTTGCGTTTTTTATGGCGAGTGTGCGTAGTAATTCATTTTCAACTTTGCTCATTTTTTGCGAAACAGTGCCAGGATAGTGCACCACACTCCACACACTCCAAAGTGTGAAAGAAAATTAAGGTTAATAGTAGTTCTCAACTCTTTTGAATATAACCTATTCAAACGTTATTCTGTGGTCATCGTTATTTTAGTATGATTAAAACTTTCCGACTATGTGGTGCTTGTTGATGTTCAATTTTTAACCCATTATTCATAAATTGGTTGTTTACTTCATTACGTTTAATTTCCAGTCTACTAGTCATTGTTGATATTGTTTAAGATAATTATTTTCTAGATGAGAGAGTCCAACGTTGAAAGAATTTGAAATTAATGTGTAGCTATCTGAAATTATGTCTTTAGGCACACCATCACACTATGTTTTGCATTATTAATAGGTTCTTCATGTCGCGGTGCAAACTGTACATGCGCACAATCATGTGATGAGTTCGCTGAAGGCCTCCCTGCAAACTGCACACCTGAGACATGTCCCGGATGTAAAGTATGTCCATTAGGTCACGTGGTGAACCATGGCAGATGCGTTTTGCCCGAGGACCCTGTGGCAGGCTGCAAGTGTTTCCTGAACAAAACCTTATACAAGGTAAGGAGCTTCTTGGTTTGCTTACCTTTCCTTGCTTCTCTCCTCAGCAAATTCTAATTAAGAAGTGAAACATGTTCTCCGTGTCTTCATAGTCTGGTGAAAAGAAGATATCAAGAAGATGTCAAAAATGTGTCCCAGTTTCTTATAGTTTCACAACAACAAACGTTCTTACATGTAAAGTTTAGCAAACTAAAAGTCTCTTGATAAATGAGTACGATGTGTTAAATACTTTTCCTGCGATGTACATCTGTGTGCTTGGCGCAGTTGGTAAGAACTCTGCCTTTGAACCACAATGTCCCTGGTTTGATCCCCGGTCATGCCGACATTTGAACATTTATAGGACTTCCTTTTCAAAATTTCCGCCAAAGCTAGCTTAGCTTTCTATCTTTGTGATGCTGGCAAATTGAGAACCAGCTTCTGCTGGGAGCTAACTTGCGATGGAT
>ERZ1740055.540-NODE-540-length-10742-cov-8.272948_pt1 | contig 10742 bp, 2 predicted proteins | sample MGYA00581747_ERZ1740055 | MGnify/ENA primary metagenome ERZ1740055 (study PRJEB43018, sample SAMN04849739) | marine metagenome | isolation source: floating plastic debris | place: Pacific Ocean | collected 2008-08-28 | study: EMG produced TPA metagenomics assembly...
AGTCACCTGTTACTGAGCCCCCTCCCCTCCCCCCCAAAAAAAAACAAAACCCCAAGTGTTTTTAGGGTTAAGAACAAAATAAACCAGGTTAACCTAGGAAAAGTACCAACAGTTATTAAACGAGCGGAAGTAACCTTCCATAAACAGGCTTAAGAAGTCAAGAAAAACCAGGAGAAAAATCAACAATGACACCTTCCAAAAGGAAGGGCCTCGCCTCACCTGAACGCAGTCGAGGGAAGGGCCTCGCCTCACCTGAATGCAGTCGAGGGAAGGGGCCGAAACTAATGGGTATGGCCCTTTTCGATGATATCTTATAGGGGAGCTGCTGTCTGCGTTGCACAATTCGAGCAGAGTGTGATTTTTTGTCTTGCTATGGAGTGTTTTAGGCAACGCTCGATAACTTCCGATCCAGAGGATACTCTTCTCGGCCATCAGATAACCGCCACACGCAACCCATTCCAATTTAACCGAACTCCTGAAATTATTGGGATTCTAAACTATTTGTGTGACATTTTAACAAAGAAGAAAGTACGGGAGAAGGGACGCGCGATTTTGTGCGGCCAAGTAAGAAACGAGTTGGGAAAGAAATATATATTAATATAGAGCAACTGAAGGGAAACAAAGATAGGAAAAAAGAATGAATACAAAACGAGAAAACCCGACAATAGAAAAAATGCTTCTGAATAATTTATTTCAATTTTTATTATTATTAAAATATCATTTTTTTAACTTTGGTAAATGGATTTTTATTCACTGATGAACTTAACACTGCCGTCACAAGAAAGTAACTCAGATAGTTTGAATGCTCGAGAGATAAACTTTAGCATTTCTAATTTTAAAATCCATTCTTCAGCCTAACTATACTGATTCAGTTACATTGAAAAATTCAAAAACTCTACTTCTGAAGCTCTTTAAGCTCAATTAAAACAAAATCAACGTTAAAAACGTTCATTTCAATATCGATAACTTCCCATAAACCTCTAATGCACACATGAACAGCACGTGACCACCTGTCGAATTAAACCCGGTCTGACGGACGCGTAGAAACCGGTAACCTTTTGGTGCAGCGCCGCTGACCTTCCAAAATCCTTCCGCATACCCACAGTTTAAAGTTGTGTCATTTTGATGATGACGGAGGACGTCCCACTTTCTTCCATCAGATGAACCTAAACAATTTAGAATTCAGTCGATGAATAAACTATCGCGAATCTTTATTTACACTTTTTGCCACATTACAAGACGTGATCAAGTTTCAATGAGGTTGCAATGCTAAAATATCTTAAATTTTAATATGGTTTGCGAGGTGGCATTTCTCTGATAATATGAGCTTGGTGTGTTAAATACAGTTCCTTCGGTATAATAAAAGTCTTACTAAAACCTTAAGGCTAGTATTAATGGTTTATAGCCCAGTACAACACCAACATCTTTTGTTTCGATAAGTTCTCCTAGTTTTAAACTCAAATCATATTATATTTTTGGTTCATGCGTACGTAAGTCTCTATGCTAACCGACAACCTCGTACCCAGGCACATTTCACTTTCATGGGAATGAAATGAGTGTGGGTACGAGATTTGCCAACCGAGAGTAGACTGTAAACAATGGTGTCAGCAAGGCTTAGTTTGAAGAGTATTGTGTGTTATGTGACCTACATGTAAAATACAAACTTCATTATGGTGTCAATTTTATCATTTTCTTAGACAGAATAAATGGAACGAAATTGTGCAAGGAACTGGGAAAAGTTTCAAAGTTTAACCAATCAATAGTCTGTTACCACCACATGAAAGATCACGTTGAGAGTTGTCGTTTAACCAAGTTTGACGAGATCAGGTTATGGACTATGAAACATGTTTCCAAATACATAGAAACGTATCTAATTGTAAGACAGCGTCCCCCAAAACCATATAAACTCTTAAAATGTTTTATCAGTTTTGTGATAACTGTAAAATCCCATCATTCACCCACCGTTTGACAAAAGCTGAGATGAAAATCACGTATGCTTGCCCATTTTAACATAAATCACAAAAATCATAAGAATTTTAAGAGTTATATGGTTTTGGGAGACGTTGCCTCAACATTAGATATGTTTTTACGTGTTTGGAACCATGTTTCAACGTCCATAACCTGGTCTCTGTTTACCCTAACAACTCTCAACGTGATCTTTCATGTGGTGGTGCCAGATTATCGTCAATATCGATTGGTTAAACTTTGAAACTCGCCCCAGTTCCCCCGCGCAATTTCAAAATGGCCATTAGAAAAACTACAGGCATAAAAAAGATTTGAAGTATATTCAGCCCCGTTTTGGGATGTGCACAGAAAAAAATATTAACGAAATTTGTAATTAACTTATGTTAAGCATTCTTCAATCAATATTAAATATTCAGTTACCCTCAAAAACCCAATAGCGTAAAGCTCCTCCTTTATCGGCCCAGCCGTGAACGACGCTATAAGCTGTTGGAGACACTAAACGCTTGTGTCCAAAATCAATTGTCCACCATTGATGTGGTTTATTGGCGGTACTGCAAGGTGTTAACTTATGGCTACCAACATCACTCGCCTTGCCATGACCGTCAGAAGAGCGAGTAATTTGTACAAGACATGAATCTGCTGGGTTTGTCCATTCTTTTTCATTTTCTGTCGACTTTCCCAACCAGAATAAAATTCCCCGAGGACTATTGATATTCCCTGCAAAGTATGTTAGAATTTGTCAAAATATTACAGTTGAGGCGATGCTTTTACAATTTGCACAGTTCCTATCGCTAAGACGTACAGCTTAGTAAAATATGCGAGCCGAATACTTTCTGGCAAACTTATGCATCTTTGTTCAGCACATTTAAAAAACTTCGTTTATCGTTATTTTTCTGCTGAAGCATGTATTTTGTTGTAAAGCTATCATATTTGATCTATTGCAAGATGTTTACAGTTTTCAAGCATCATGGAAACTCCGTATAAAAATTATGTCAAAAAAGAACAATAACCAAAACGACAACAATTTTAATGAACGATTTAGAGTTTTTCAGGATATTGGGTTGGAGTCACACAAAATAGGTAGACAATTGCAAAATGAAACAAACCAAGTCCGAGTAAAAACACGCAGCTTTTTAAAACAAAAACGCATTTTTCGTTACTGTGGCAAGATATAGAAGGCCCTCTAATATATCGTTTATCCAGTTAAATATTAATGCAGATCTTCAATAGTCCGCTTGTGGGTGATACTTAAATAAAATGTAGTAACCTGCGATAGGATCTGCTGTGATGTGATGAATGAAAGAAATTGTTTCTTCGAAGCTATTTTTGGTAAGCAAGAAAGGCACCGTTCTTTTAGAAGTGATTTTAGCAATGCACCTAGGTAACTGGTAAAAGCTGTGACGTGGATTATTTTATAGTTTCTGTTACCTGTTTCTTCACAACTGTCTTTTTCAACAACAACCTCTACACTCTTACAGTGTTCCAACAAATTGTTTTCAGGATCAATGGTTGGTTCGCATTTCTTCTTCATCTGAACCAGAAGCTTGTTTTGATTGTTTCCGCCATCAGTTACATCAACATTAGGATTAAAAACACGATTAATTATTAGGTCTTCCAGATTCTGCATCTCTTCTTTGGTTGCGCTTTCCCGATTTTCTAAATCAGTTTTAAGTTGCCGGTTTCTGCTTCGTAGTTTTTCTTCCAGTTCCGTTTTTAGTTTTTCTAGTTGTACCTGATGAAATTCCCTTCGCTCTCGAAGATTTTGAAGTTGAGCTTTTGCTTTCTCTGGTGTTTTAGAGATTATAGAATCGCCGAGGTTTTGCACTTTCATATGAGCATCTTTTCTTAGTTCTCCGTTCTCATTTTTTGCAGTTATTGACTGCAATTCATTAACTTCATTTTTCTCGCCATTTAGTGTTTCTAATTTGCTGGAAATATCTTCACTAATATTCATCAGTTTAATAGTCTCATTGTCATAGGCTTTGGTATTTAAGCTACTTTCATCAAAAGTTCTTTTGCAAACCGTATACTGTTTCCAGCTTCTTTCTAGGACAAGCAACTTTTTGACTGTTTCTAATTCCTCACAGTAAATTTCACAAAGTTGCCTTCTTTCGTTGTTTTCTTCTGTCAGTTCTTCAATGGTTTTATCTTTAGTTACAATTTGGTCGCACAATTTACGTCGATAAATTAATGATGCAAGTAAAACTAAAAAACTAAAAATTCCACGTAAGAAGGTTTTTGGCAGTTGAATTGAAATCTCCGCAGATATTACAATTAAAGAAAAAATAACCTCATACACAGTTTGCCTTGCACTTGCTGCAAAAATGTTGTAAGTCTTCTTACGTTTTGTTTCTAACTTATTTAGATTAGCATTTTGAATCCAAGTGTTCATGTAATGGCAAATCGCTGGAAGTATAAAACCTATCAACATAAAAACAACGGAAAACGCGATTCTATACATCTTGATCCAAGCAAAAACTGTTGCAATTATAGAGCACATCAAAATGAAAGCAACTGATTTCCATTCAAACACATTCACTTTGGTCTTGTTTTGCTCTTCAACTTGGAATTTTTCTCTGTTAAATTCTTGTTGAGTTAATGATAAAGACATTATATGAGAAGCGGCGTTTTTGAGATTGTCCACTATGCCTTGCTGTTCCTTGTTCAGTTCAGAAACTTGACGCTGGAGCCCTCTTGGTGTTTTTGATTTGGATGGAACTCCTTCTTCATCAACAGCTTCCTCACAGAAGGAAAGCTTGTCATTTTCTTTGGCATTTGCAGGTTTTGAGATATTTTGGGTCAAGTCAGAAGTTATATTTTGTTTCTTTTCATATTCAACTTTGAGTTTTGTTTCTAAGGCTCTAATAGCTTCCCTTTGCTTCGCAATCACTTTGTGCTCTTCCTCTAGCAATGCAGTCAGTTCTTTGATTTCTTGCACCCGTTCACTTGTAGTTTTTGTTTTGAAATTAATATAAGACTCGTAATCTTTTGCTTTCTTCCATATGGTGAGAGCAGAGACGACAGAACAGAATAAAAAAATCAAACTAGACAAGAGTGCATACTTGGCCGATGAAGACTGGGAATAGTGGGCAAGTATGGCAGCTGATATTCCAGTGAAAACAAGTAAAGCTGCACTAAGTTTCCAACCCTTTTCATTTACATCTCTCACATAAACGTCGATTTTTCTGTTCTCATGCTTTTCGTTCAACAGCTGCTCGTTTATTCGTTTTTCTCTCATTGTGTCAATTGCTTTCTTTAGTTCTTCATACATATAAAAAAAGTCGAGCCTTTTTTTCGAATTTTTCTTGATAAGAATTTCCAGTTTATCAATAACATTTTGTAAGTGTTCAACGTGTTTTATGTCATCCTGTTGTAATCTTTTTAGATCTTCCAATGCAGTTTTCCTCTCAATATCTAAATCAATCTCTGCTTGTAATTTTTCTATGAGAGTTTGTCTCCTTTGCAACTCCCTATCTATCTTCATCTTCCTTTCTTTTAGAGATATAAACTCTCTCAGGTGGCTTGTGATACTGTTTTCGAGTTTACTAGCCTGTACTGCCAAACCCTCAACCGTTTTGGTCAAGCAATCCGTAAGGGTGCGCTCAACAGCCAATTGCTTCACCAACTGTATCATCACATCCTTAAAGCTGCGCAGTCGTATTTTTTCCTTCCGAAGAGATTCCTTCAGGGAAAGAACTTTGTATAACTCAACAGCTCCACGAGCAAAACCGTAAACCAGTGGTATCGTAATTGCTACGCTGACTATAATAAAGAATTCAAACCTCAAATAAAGGCAAAACAAAGTTAATATTAAAACAACAAAGGGAACACCCATATTTAGAGACGTTATTGAACAATTTGTACTTTCTCCAGTCACGTTTCTGTCACCTTCATCCATTCTCGACATCTCTTTTGTTTCAGTTAGCTCTCTGACAAATGCTTTTAAATCACACTCTTTTTCAATGTCCCGTTTTGCTTGTTCGATAGCCATTAGGGTCAAGTTTTTAATTTCACAGTTAAGTTCTATCTTTCCTAGATTTTCTGCATAATGAGATTCTTCTTGCAGAGAATTATTTTCTATTTTGGCCTTACTTTCCAACAATTCTTCTCGTAAATTTTCAACTACGAAGCTGTTTTCTTCTACGATTCTTTCTATTTCAATTGTATCGTTTTCTCTATTTCTTAGTAGTTCTTCGAATTTGGTTTCTGCTGCGAAAAGCATTTCATCCTTGATTTCAAGTTGTTTTTGCAAGTCTTCGTATTCTTTTATTTGTTCATGGAGTGCTACATTTTCGTTTTGAAGGCTGCGACACACATCTTCCATGGAATTAAGTTGAGCTGTATAGGTTATTTCCATTTCGTTAGCTTTTACTTTTAAGCCATCAAGCTTTTTCTTTTCATTATGATACAGTATTTTCTCAGAATCAAACTGTAATTTTAAATCTTCAAAATTTTGAATCAGAGTTTCTTTCTCCAGGAGCATCTTTCTCTCCATAGCTTTCATTTCTTTCTCTGCTCTCGATGCTGATTGTTTTTCATAATCCAGTTGACTCTCCATGTCCCGTATATCTGAACGTAGCTCATCAATGAAACGCTTATTGGATCGTTTTTCTCTTCGGAGCTCTTCTTGCAATTGCAGAGAAATTTCTAGTTTTTCTTCCTCTAATTGTTTTATGCGATTCTCTCCTTCGCCTCTTGCTTCGTGAAAATATACCAGTTCTTCATTTATCTTACCGACAGAAGATTCTTTTTCCGCAATCCGCTTCTCCAAAATGTCAATTTTATTTATTTGATTGTCTATTATATTGTTTTTACCTTCAAGTTCTCTTTTCAAATGATCACATTCGCATTCCTTTTCTTTTAAGTTTTCTTCCAGTTCATTTAGTTTTAAACTGTAATTTTCTAGAAAGTCCTTGACATCTTTCAGTCTTTTCCCTTTCAATTTCTCTGGTAAATCTGTCTTTTGTTCATTTAAAGTTAGTATCAAGTCATTCGCTACAGCTTCACTTCTTAAAATTGCCATTTCCTCTTGCAATACATTAGCTACTTTTTCTTTTTCCTGTAGTTCACTTGTGTATGTTTTCTTTTCAGATTCAAACTGCGATTGGAGATCTTTCAAACTTTGGATCGAACTTTCCTTTTCCAAGAGTAAATTTCTTTCCCTAATTTTGGCTAACTCGACTTGCTTATTTAACTCGGATTCTAACTGTAAAATGTCTGTTTGTAGCTTACTAATTGTTTCATGGCTTGATCTATTTTCCCTCTGTTTTTCGTCTAACTGCATAGAAACCTCATGAGAAGCTTCTTCTACCTGTTTCAAACGATTGTCTGTTTCATTTTTTGCGACTTGGATTTTCTCTAGTTGTACGTGTAATTTGTCAATAGACATTTCCCTTTCGTTAATAGACTTTTCTAAAAGCTCTACTTTATTGGTTTGAGATTTAATAAAAGTGTTTTTGTTTTCTAGTTGCTTTTGTAAATCTTCGTATGCCGAATCTTTTATTTTTATTTCATTTTTGAGTTCATTGGTTTGAAATTTTTGGTTTTCGAGCAAGTTGTACAGTTGATCCATTTTTTGTAATTCCATCTCTTTTTCAAACGTTTTCTTTTTAAGCTCATTAAGAATCTCTTGGAGTTCTTTTGAATATCCTTTTTCTTGCTCTAGATTTTGTTGTATAATTTTCTTTTCCTTCTCCTGATTTTCTAACTGTGTGGTCAGTTCCTGCAGTTTATTGGAGCACGCAGCGATTTCTGATTCCGTGTATTGTTCTGTCTTACGAAGCTTTGACTCAAGTTCATTTATTTTAATTTCTTTTCTTGCGATAACAGATAGTGTTTCTTCCAACTGTTTTTCTCTCTTGATTCGCTCGTCTGAAAACTTGAACTCAAGCTTTTTCGGTAATTCTTCAAGCTCAGTTATTTTGTTTTCTTTTTCCACAATAATAGAATTTTTTACTTTTAGCTCTTCTTCTTTCTCTTTTCGCTCGTCTGCAGCTTCATCTGCTTTTATTTTCAACTCTGTTTCCAAGATTTCTATTTGGTGCTGCAGCTCGCTTTTAAAGTTTCGAACTTTTTCAAGTTCATTGGCCAAAGTGGCTGCACGTTTACTTTCTAACTCTGCCACAGCAATTTTTTCTTCCAAAGCTTTTTTGGTTTTCGTTACCTCTCTATTTGTTTTGTTTAAATGCTGTCTAAGTTCTTCCGTTGCATTCTTTAACTCATCGATTACCTTATCTTTCTCTTTAATTAATTCATATTTTTCGTCTTGTTTCATTATTAAATCCTTATTTTCTCCCTGTAGTTTTCGAACGGTTTCTTGAACTTTATGGAGTTGTTCAGCTTCAAAATTTCCTTTTTTCTTTATAATCTCGTGTGCGCCTGCTATATGTAAACATCTTTCCTGTTCAGATTTTAACATCTTTTCAAGCTCTTCGTTCTTTTCTTTCTCGGTTTTCAGATCGGTTCTAAGTTGGTGAATCTTATCATCTTTGTCTTTAATCTCGTTTTTCAATTCAATTATTTGGTTTTCTACGGAAGCGCTAGTCATATCGTTTTCAAAGTCATCCAAGCTTAAATTGTAAGGATTTTCCACATTTATTGCCTTAAGTTCTTCTTGCTGTGTTTCTGAAAGGATTTCTTCTTTCGCTTCTTGCGTATTGCACGTAAGTTTGTCTTGCCTGTCCTGGTCTTGCAAATGTTTATTCAACTCCTGTAGATTATGCAAACCAGCTACGTTTTCAGTTTCTATGTCTAATGCCATCTTGTTAAATTCCAACTCCAGTTCTTTCGATAATTCCTCAAGCTCCGCTAGTTCGCATTCCTCTAATATGAAAACAGGTAATACTCCTACAGACTGTTTACACCCATCTTTAGCTTCTTTTAACTTCTTTTTTGATTCAGTTTCCAAGATTTCAATTTGGCGCTTTAACTCGCCAGTCAACGTCTGACACTTTTGAAGCTCATTTGTGCAAATGGAGGCACGCTTTCTTGCAGCCTGTGCCACAGTCGTCACTTCTTCCAAAGCTTTTTTGCTTTCAACTAGCTCTTTATTTTGACTTTCTAACTGCTTTTTCATGTCTTCCACAGCATGTTTTGATTTTTTCTTTATGTTATCTTTCTCCGCTAACATTTGTTCTGCTTTACCATGGCGTTTTTCAAACACCTTCTTTCCTGTTTGAAGTTTATGAACCATTTCTTGACATTTAGCAACCTGTTGGGTTTTGATAGCTTCGCTCTTTCTTAAAACTTCCAGCGCACTCGTTGCATCTAAATATCTTTGCTGTTCAGTTTTAAGAAGATCTTCAACTTTGTCTCCAATATCTCTCTCAATTTCCAAACTAGTTTCTAGTTGCCAGATTTTTTCGTCTTTCTCTTCAATCATGTTTTTCAGCTCGGCTATTTGGGCTACCATTGAAACTTTCGTCATCTCCCCCAAAGCGTCCGAGCTTAACTCACTAACTCTGGTCCTCTCTTCGGTCATTATGAACTTATTTCGTCACCACATTATTTCTTTTGGGTCTAAAAACAAGGTATGGTTAAACATAGTGTATTAGTAGAGTATTTAGGTATGAATAGTACATTAGTTTAGCAATAATTTATAGATAATCAGTAGCCTTCTAAGGGCCCTCTTAATTGGTCCGGGCACACGAGAGAACTCTACCTCCCGGCTCCCTTAAATAGTCGCGGGTACCAGAGAAAACCTTACCATCGGGCTCCCTTCAATGGTCTCGGAAACCCGAGACAGCCCAACCTCCTATATAGCCTGAGCTAGCTATACATGAAGATCTTGAGCTCGTCTTTGGAAAGGGAAGCAGCTCGGGGGTTTCGTTCGACCTTTCTCCCATATAAATGAAAGTACTTTTAACCTAGGAAATACACATAGCTTATAGTTTAGTTATTTTTAAGACAAGTGCTACCAGCTACTTTTCGGGTATTCCACGACATAGCTAAAAACTCGACTTGTATGAGGAAAACCATGCACCAGTTCGATATTATTATATGGTGAAATGACCAGGAAATTAACAAAGGAAAATGTAAACAGGGGTCAACGTAGGCTAAGAACCCGGTACAAAACTAGGTCCTTTACTAAGCCAAGCGGCCCATGAAGCCGGTGCTTATCTTTGGTTTTTGTAATGTTAAGGGTATGAGAGTCTATGCCACACCCCTGGAGGGCGCACTCTATCGCAGGTTAATTAGCTTTCATCAGAAGCTTGTAATCATTTAGCAATCTTGTAAGGATGGAAAATTGAATGAGCTTTGGCGCAAAAAGAAGACCGCATAAGGATTTCATTCTCGGCAGAACCCTGTGTCGAACCCAGGTCCTTGTGGTTGGAAGGCAGTGGTCTTATCATAAGCGCCAGTCTCGCCGTCCTGGAACAAAATCTAACATCCTGATCGCTGAGCTTCTATGCTGCCTGCTCAAAAATTTAAACCATTTAAACACTTCTACCCGGATTAACTTGGCTATTTAATTGATATTTGAAATAACTAAGTATTAGCACCATTAGTTTAAAATGTCATCCTACCACTTCGTCAAATGTCAGATTGTATTCTTCTCTCGAATTAAAGCCGATATTATACAAAAGAATGGCGTTATGAAAACAATTTGCGAGAGAGAAGTCTAAAAAAAACTTAGGATTCAACGAAACTTAAACCCGTGAACTTTGGGATTCTGCGGTCCAGCGTACTAACCATTCGAGCTATGAAGCCTCATTTGGGAGAGTAGGTCATGAGTCCATTCATACTACTCCTACAGTTTTACATAAAGGGAAGTTTTA
>ERZ1740055.541-NODE-541-length-10741-cov-7.494385_pt1 | contig 10741 bp, 5 predicted proteins | sample MGYA00581747_ERZ1740055 | MGnify/ENA primary metagenome ERZ1740055 (study PRJEB43018, sample SAMN04849739) | marine metagenome | isolation source: floating plastic debris | place: Pacific Ocean | collected 2008-08-28 | study: EMG produced TPA metagenomics assembly...
GAATTTTGCATCTTTATAAACATCATTTCCTGAAGATGGGTCAATGAACCCGAAAGCTCGGAATAAAAATACTTATCAACGTAGATGTTACACGCTTTATAATATGAACAAACCTACGTACAAAGAATCTCTCATTTTTGAATTGTTTAAATTGCACAATTAACCTTCTCTACGACACATTTAAATAGCTTAACTATTCAACGAATAACGAGAAAAATAGTAAGTTTACAGTTCCAATCTTCCGTTGCAATAAACTATAGAATGAGAAAAAAGTTTCAAAGTGAAAAGGAAAATTCGAATGAAAAGGTTTCATCTTCTTACAATCGCAAAGGATTCATTTTTGAACAAATTCTACTGGCTTCATTCACATTGTTTAGAAAACAGCTTTAAAACCAATAGCATACCATACATCTGTTGATTCAATACGGCTTGAAAAAAAAATTTCTGTACAACAGAGTACTTTGCTCCCGATAATGTGAAAAAAACCCTCTCTATGGCTCTGCTTGAGACTAAATCAAAGCAATTGGTGGTTAAATCAGCTCATAAATTGTATACAACTCGTTTTAACTCTTAAATCGTGATGCCATAATGAAAACAGCCACTGTTTAATTTAAGCAAGCTACTTCTACCGGCTGACGGAATCAGAGAAAGTAGAGAAGAAATTCATTAACATTTGAGATTCAGTGCGGAGTATTTTTTTGTCTTTTCGAATAACAATAAAGAAAGCTTTTTCGAGCAAGGGATAAAGGTTATTAATCATAAACTAGAATTGCTCAAAACCATAACACTAACGCGTGTTATTTTAGATGAGAACTTCCCTTACCATTACTGTCCATGTCATCCTCTAGCAAAATAGACCATTCCTCTTGCAATGTCTTGTGATCAACAGCTCTTAATTGACTATTTCCTGTGGTACATTCGGTAAAATCGAAATTAACTTCTTGCACATCACGATCAAGTGAGGCTTTGAATAATGAATCACAGAGACCAGTGCTTATGAATTCCCGTACAGCAAGAGAAGTAGTATATGTTTGTCGTATGTCGGTAACGAGTTTCTCAAGCGATGGAAGTCCCTGTTCGTGTAAAGAGCAACAAGGTTAAGATAAAGAACCTATCTTTTAATGAAGAGTAGAATTAAATTGCCTGATATAAGTTAGGTTTTAGCTTTATCGTTTTTATGAGTTTATTTAGTTATTAACTCGGAGCTTATCCTTGTTTTCTGTAATAAGAAGAATGCGAGGGTCTTCGACTCGATCCCCAAGGTTAGTCACCATCAGTAGCTGACCAAAATCATACGAGACTTCTGCTTAAAATAATTTGGATAGTACGTGCGTTTTCATTGGTCTACAAGCGCGTTTTCATAGCACTATGAAGCATGAAAATGGCGTGAGCAATGTGGTGTGACTATCTCCGAGTTGTCAGAATTTACAATTACAGTACGCGCTTCGTATATCGTCTTTCTCTTTGTTAACTAAACAATGAAAATAATAATTTTATAAAAGAAATAAAACATGTTGTCCGTACCTCCATAGCCTGTCGAAAACCTCGGCAAAGTTTGTGAGAGCAGTGCACTGATTCTCCCAAACGTTCGCCGGGCTATGAAGGCACGGAAAACATGTTTTATTTCTTAACTGAATTAAAGAAACAATGAATTACAATGAACATGGAGCGGAAAGTAAATTTAAAACAATTTGGATAGTACGTGTATTTTGATAGGTATACAAGTGTGTTTTCATAGTGCTATGAAGCACAAAAATGACGCAAGCAATATACAAACGCGCTTCGGATATCGTCTTTCTCTTTGTTAGGACCGAAACTAATATTTTATAAAAGAAAAAAAAACATGCTCTCCGTATCTTCATAGCCTGGTGCATGAAAACCGCGGCAAAGTCTGTAAAAATTCTCGAGCAGGTGAAAACCATTGAAATGGTTTTACCTGGCTATGATAGCACATGTTTTATTTTTTAAATATTGACGAAAGATAGCTTATTCACTACACGTACCTTCTCGTTCACCCTGATGTCCAAGGCTACAACGAACCTTATGCAAACTGCTAACAAGACTTCATACAGTCTCACAATTTCTTTCAACTCAGTTTTTTCCAAGCGTATTTCTTTCTTTTCTTCGGACCATTCATCAGTTACAAAGCTTCGAAGATATTCCTGTAAGGTGGCCATCAAAGAACAGCTAAATGATACACCACCTTCTGCACAAAACATTTCGCCAAACAATTCATTAGTGACGACCAGGTGTAAGCATGTTTTCCACAGATGCACTGACAGAGAAAGACCTCTCAATTCAGTTCTTTCAGAAGATGCACTCAATAACAGCAACCTTTCATCAGAATTTTCAACTTTGGTTACGTTATAGACGTACTTTGCTGAAAACTGCAAAAGACGAATATAATATTTCGTAGCCAGTCCTCTATTTTCTGCAGTTTCTTCCTCTCCATCTTCTTGACTGTCCGAATCAAAACCTCCCAATGAATCTTCACCATCAACTTTGTCAAATCCAAACCCTTTTTGAAAATCATTTTCAAGAGTTGATAGAAACTCAAACACCTTCACGACTGAGTGCTGTAACTCTTCTACAGAAAAAAGCAATCGAAGTTGATGTAGTCCACCACACTTACGAAAAAACGAATGTGACCTTTTTACTGATAGCACACGGGGTAAAAAAGTCACACACTTCTTGAGGACGGCATAAGATATCTTATTTTCATCTTTCCAAAGTGTGTTTGGAGCACATTCTGCGTTGGTGTTCAACCCTAATCCTTCTTGTGAGACATCAACCGCAGCTTTTTCTGAAATCAATTTACGAATTATTAAACAAAAATATTTTAGTTATGTACAATCATAGCACCTTTCACAGATCTGTTGTTGACAATCCCCACAGAAAGGCACGTGAATTGAGATTTGTCGAAGCCAATCTGAGGATTTTCTCAAGGTACTCTAGTTTTTCACCCTAACTTGATTAACAGTCCTCAAAGTTTTATATAAAGTTGAGAATTTTATGGGGTATTTTTCATTGCTCTAGAGTTAGTAAAACCATCAGTAAAGAAACTTTGTTTGAAAACGTTATAAATTATCAAAAAGTCTTATCTATTTCATCCATTAGAAATGCCTTAAAAGGACACTGGTCTAAAAGTCATTCAATAAAACTATTTAGAATGTTCTAAGTATAAAAGACCACGGAAGCTCCAAATGTGAATTTTTCAGAAAAGTAAGTATTCAAACCACATAATTAATTTTTGGGCTATCGTAGACCTCCCAGATTATATCCATAAATTTGCGTTATAAATATTAAAATTGTTTCTATTACAATAAGTGATTTTGAGCATCAAAAGCTTCAATCTTAGCCATATTTTGAATATTTACTCCCACAAGCAGAACAGAACATAAGAAGTTCTTAGTTGTAATTTCTCAGAAGATTATAGATGGCGATAAATAATGAGAACAGTACATTCTCGATTATCCGAATTTCGATTATAAATCCGAACCTCGATTATTTGAATTTCGATTATCCGAACGTCGTATTGAATAATTAAATTGAAGGATACTCACTCCAAGCATGCATAAGATGGTCACATTAATCCCCAAAAGCGGTGATATTCAATGTGTAAACGTGGCTTTATGACATGATTGGGGCCGTGAAAGTACAGAATAAACCGCGCTTCAATTTTTTGTGTCCAAGATAAAAAACAGTCATTCCTGAGAGTTACTAGATGACAACTTTTTCCAATTTTGAGACTAAAATAACCATCCTCGGTTATCCTATTTTTCGGCGTATACGAACAGCTCCTCGTTTGTTTTGGTTCAACCTGTTCGGATAATCGAAGATGTACAGCCATAAAACACCGAGTTCACTGGGGCTAACCTGGTAGTGTCCTCCCTGATTTTGTCCACAGCACGTAGTTTTCTTTAACCGTACCCGATTTTTAAGAGATAAGAATATTCTTAACAATTTTTTGACAAGGGATAGTAGTCAATCAAAGATTCTTTCTCTCTCCAACAGGAGCTACTTTGTGTTTAAAACAGTAAGTTGTCTTGCACAATTTTTCTTGGCAACGTTTAAGATAGTTATAGAATTGGACACCCTAGCAATGCATCGCCACTGTTAATCGACACAAGAGAAAATAAATGCAAAGAATACTTGATGCTCACCTTTTCACAACATTTATCAAACGGTATTAAAAAGTTTAGAAAACGAACGTTCGTTAATAGATCTTCTTGAATGCAACACAAAAATAAATAAAAAAAAGACCGATGTCAGTTTTATAGTTAGATCTTTTGCTATTAATGTTTTAACTCAGGGGAACTGACAACCTTTTAACTAATCAGTGCTTGTGGGATGTCAAGTATATATAGCACAAATTTATGTGCTAGTAGCTAACCTGAAGCTACGATAATGGACACTATGGTCCACCACTTAAATCTATCATAAAACTAGTGAGCTTAAATGTTAGTAGCCATACAAATAGCTGTTTCGGCCTCTTTAGGATTCATCAGCATGGCATACTGTAGCTAGCAAACATGCTCAAGTTCCCAAAAAGAACATAAGATGAAGTTAAAACGCAATGCTTGTGGGATGTGGCGCTATAAAAATCAACGTCAAGTAGAGATAGCACTAAAGTGCTAGTAGCTAACGTGAAACCACAATAATGGACACTATGGCCTGTTTGCTAGTTATGCCAAACTGATGAGGTCTGAAAAGGCCTGGCAATCAGGTTACTAAATTTTATGGTAGATTTAAGGGGTAAAACCCGCTACCAACTGAATGTGGCCATAGTCAGGGCCGCAGCCAGCATCAGGCACGGGGGTAAATGCCCTTCCTCCTAAATTTTGGACCGGAAGTAATTTTTTTATATTAAAATTTTAAAAAACATTTTTTATAAAAAAAAGCCTACAAGTATGCTCAAAACTTTGTCAAAGTACTGGAAGAAGTGAGAAATGATAAAGAGAGGTATGGCAGATTGTTCACACGAGCGTCAGAGATCGCAGCTACAGTTGACGTAGAGCCAAGTAAGCCAAGTCTAACTGCTGCAAGACAGACAGGAAGAGCCAACGCCCCAGGAAAACAGTACACGAGAATAATACCGCTTGAATTTCTTCTTGCTATTCGTAGATCATGCCCTAGCGCACTTGAAAACGAGATTCTCAGAGGAGATAAAAGACGTAATGCTCGGTTTCTACTTGATTCCAAACCAGCTCAACAACCTGACTGATGAAGTAATAAAGAAGATAAAGGTAGAATTCCAAGATGACTTGCCATATCCAGACAGTTTTGATGCGGAGGTGAGAAACGCACCGCTTCAGTTTCGTTCAATGTCAAACTAAAACTATAACAACAACAAAAACAGCAAATACAATAAAACCACGCCAAATAACGCCAAATTGTTATGTAGACTGACATGGTTTGATCGTTCGTATTTTGCAGGTTTTATGGTGGAAAGTTAAGTTTGAAGACAAACCTCGCGATCAGCTACCTTCAAGCCTAAGGGAGGCGGCCGATGAGTGCAACGAAGTGTTCGTCCCAAATGATCTGTCCATTTTGCTGTTGCTGTTAACCCTTCCTGTGGGCACGTGCTCGTGTGAAAGATCATTTAGTTCTCTAAGGAGGCTGAAGATCTGGCTGAGAACCGCAATGACGGAAAAGCGGCTGAACGGCCTTACTCTTATGAGCATTCATTCAGAGTCGGATGCAGTGCGATCTCTATCGCCTCTTCCAGTTCTCAAATATTGGGATTGGGAAAGATCGCACTTGCATTCAACAGAAAGATCGCACTTGCATTCGACAGTTGTCTGGATTTGTAACTAGCTTGGAATTGTGTGATTAGCCATAAACCCTGTTTTGACAAACTTTTACAGAGATGTATACGTTTTTTGGCTTTTTCACAATGCTGCTTTTAAATCGTCAGAAAATATTACTTCACTAGAGCTAATGGTTTGCTAAGGCTTCGCATAGCAATAATGTAAACTTAGTAAAACCGAGAACCCTCTCAAAAGAAGCTAAAAAGCGTCTGTAGCAAACCAACTTTGAAATATTTTCGTTTCTTAAAAATGCACACTATTAAAAACACTCTATTAAAATAAAACCATTTTATATGAAACAACCAGTTTTGTTGTCTTTAATACATTCCCAGCTAGCGCTTAGCGCAACGTTTGACAGGTAGAGAAGAAAACACGAAAAAAAGATTCACTGGCTCTGTTGTACAAACTAGACGCATAACTGTGTGAACTCGGACTTCCATGCTTAGGAATGTTTGAAAGGTATAGATCGTCGACAAAGATCGTCGTTTAATATACGTCTTGACGTAGCGGCACAGACCATGTCGATTTCTGCATATTGGCGCCAATGGCGACCTCATCAACTTTTGGCAGCTCTGTCTAAATATATTGAATTGTTGTAGCTTAAATTTGTTATTTTATATATATATATATATGTATGTTGCTCGAGCTTTCTTAGGTGCTTGCGGTATCCGCACAGCAGTGATGGAAGGACTACTGCAATTTGTTAGACAGATCGATATTTTTTTGCTCTAAGACCTTGGTTCGCAGCCTACCGAATGCCTGGCTAGCTTTCTGAATCCTATATGTGATTTCCCTGTCCAGGGTTCAGTCATTTGAAATAATATACTCCTCAAGTACATGAATGACTCGACATTCTTTAGCTTGGTGCTATCGATGGTGATGCAAGGCTGTTCAGGAAAGGTTGCTGGTGCAGGCTTATGGAAGACCACTGTTTGCTGAGGCTGACCGTTAAGTCAAACTTCTGCTACAGACAATTTTTCAATAATTACATGCAGATGGTGTTCATTATGGAACATTGGAGCGCAGTCACGGCAAACAGCGACTCGACTACTAATCTCTCCAGTGTTTTGGTCTTTGCTGTCAGACGTCTGAGGTCAAATAGTGACCCATCGAGACGGTAACGGATGTATATGCCCAGATCAAGCTCTTTTATGGCGTAGAGTAGCACTTGTGTGAAATAGAGGTTGAACAACACTGGAGCGAGCACACATCCTTGTTTAACTCCATTTGAGATAACAAATCTTTCAGATGATTCGCCATCCGACAGCACTTCTCCTGTCATGTCATGATGAAGCAGTCTTATGAGAGTGGCGAATTTTGCTGGGCAGCCAAGAGTCCTAAGGATGACCCACAGTGCTTCTCTATTAACCGTGTCGAATACTTTGGTCAGAACGATAAAGACAGCGTAGAGGCACATACTCTGTTCAGTGCATTTCTCTTGAACCTGTCTTACTGTGAAGATCATGTCAGTGGTGCTGCGGTTATGGCGAAAACCATACTGGGACTCAGGGAGATTCTTCTCTGCAACTAATAGAATCAGTCTGTTCAGCATGATACGAGCTAGGATTTTCCCAGCTATAGAGAGTAGAAATATGCCTCTGTGGTTTCCACAGTCAGCTTTTGAACCTTTATTCTTGAATAAGGTAACAATGGCGGCATCACGAAAGTCAGGTGGAATTTCGTCCCTTACCCAAATGCTAGTAAGTATTCGATGGAATGAATGTAGAGCCTCATTGCTAAGGGCTTTGAATATTTCTATAGAATTCCATCCCTTCCTGGTGCTTTGCCATTGCACATCTGTTTGATGGCGATTCCAACTTCATCTAGAAAAGGATGATCGTCAAGTTCTTGGATGATTGCTCTTTGGGGGATCTGGTCAAGTACAGTAGGTTCGACAGAGGATGGGCGGTTCAGAAGCTGACTGAAGTGATCTTTTTATTTTTCTCTGAAAGTAACCTTGTCCTTAATGAGCGTGGTTCCGTCTGCAGATGGCAGTGGACTAGAGCCAGATTTTAAAGGACCAAACACCGTTTTAAGGGAGTTGCAAAACTGTTTAGAGTTAATGGAATCGGCAAAGCCTTGAATTTCTTCAGCTTTCTTTTCCCACCACTTGTCACGCATCCTCCGTAACTCCTTTTTTTACCAAGGTTTGGTATGATGTGAATCTATCTTTATTTAGGATAGAGTCCGGATGCTTTTGCGACTCCATGTATGCCTTGTTCTTTATGACGAGAAATTCATCAGTAGCACTATCATTTTCGTCAAACCAATCAAGATCAAGATAGCTACGAGTTTTTGGGCCAAGCACTGCCTTTGCCTCTCCCACTGCCTCTCAAAACTGGTTCTATTTCTCGGTTGATGTGGCGGATCGTGGTTTCGCAGCAGTCAGCTCTTCATCCAATTTGGATTGGAAGCTTTCACGATATTATGGCTACTGGAGTTTAACAACGTTGAATGATCTTCTGGGCAGTCTGGGGCGCTTACCATGAAGAGGAGCAATGACGAATTTTAGTTTGGAGCGTATCAGCCTGGGGTCAGTCCAGTATTCTGCTCCACGCATTGCTCTGGTTATGAGGACATCCCGTAGATCACGTTTTCGGACAATCACATAGTCGATCAGATGCCAATGTTTAGATCTATGGTGCATTCAAGAGGTCTTATATTTGTCTGCCATTCTGAATACTGTGTTGGTGATAACTAGGTCGTATTCTGTACACTTGTTCAGCAGTAGGAGACTATTGGCGTTCAGATTACCTGTGCCATGTTGGCCAAGCACTCCTTCCCAGCAACTGTGATCATGGCCAACTCGGCCTTTAAAATCTCCAAGCAGGATCAACTTGTCATTTGTAGGGACAGAGTCAAGTAAAGTACAAAACTGAGGATGGCATAGAATTGTTCAATTGACTCCCCTGAGCTGGTACGGTAAGGGTTGGTGCATAAGCACTGATAATTGCTGCATACCGGTTATGGCCAAGGGGCAAGTGGAGCTTCATCAGCCGTTCATTGATGATACATATTTCATGATACTAGATTTGATAGCTAGTCCGATTCCGTGGATCCAGTCCTCGTCCGTGATCTTCCCTTTCCAGAAGTAGTTGTAGCTAGGTGCTGACTGGTTCTGTATAAAGCAACCTTCCTCAGCAAGGGGATTCCCACTTAAGGCTGTAGTATTTTTTTTTAATTTTTAATAAATTATGTAGTGTTGTTGTATCTTGATAGTTCTTTGGCAACCAGAGCTGTTCTCCTTTGAGGTCTCCCGCTGTTGTCTCTATCCATAAGAGTGCGAACAATCCATATTCCAATTGCGAGTTTTCTCTTTTATATTTGCGTTCGGATGCATGCACGAACGATCTGCCAACCGCGGCTAGCTGGCCAGATTGATATAGCGCAGTCAATTTTTAGGCCACCTTTTTTAGGCCCCTCCCTTACTGGGGTGAGTAGTGTTATCCTAAAGAGGGCTGTTAAGTCGCCAAGGATGCTGCCGGCTCCCCCATTCAGTGCCCCGAATATAGGGATGAGCAGGATCAAGGCTACAACTGCCAGTGGTCACCTCCACCTGTTGCTTCGCCCATCTTCCATCGCCACAAGGCTTAGGATTCTTGGTGAGGAATGAGATGAATGTTGGATGAACAATATATACACGAGATTATAAAGACAATATGAATTGGTGAAGGACAAAATGAGAATTAGGTGATCTATAAATAAATGAGAGAAGGAGAGATGGATGAAGTGTGCAATTTAACCTGTGCGTAAATGTTATTATAGTGGAAAAGCCGTTGCACAGGGACTGAATCCTACTCTCTCAGCCTTGCAGGTCGGGATCCAGTTGCACGGGGACATCGTTACGTTTAGTGACTTACTCGGCTGCATTGAATGGCCAGGCTTTTCTTTGTGCTCCGACATTCCCTTCGTACTCCACAGTGCGTTACTTCTCTTTAATGTAGTTAAATGTATTAAATCTGAATATGGCCGTCGGCAATTGTATGCCGGAATTAATATATTTAACTACATTAAAGAGAAGTATGGGCAAGTAACATTAACTGAAGAACGATATCTAGAAAGACAACGTACAAAGCAAGCAAAAATTACAAAATCTGAAGATGGCCGTCGGATGACAGCCCAAATATTAAAATTAAAAGTCAACATCAGAAAAATGGAATCGCTTCTCGTTTTAACTTTTATTACACAGTTGTATGCCCCCAATTAATATATTTAACATATTCCTGTTCTTTTCATAAAGTATCTATGCTGGTTGTTTCAACATAACACGATTTTGAACTGGATTTTTTAAGCCTTTTACAGAATAATGTACTTGTTCCGCCTGTGGCACCTTAATACGTTCGTATATGCGCCTAACTTTCTGTCCATACTCCTGAACTGATTGATGTTGATCCTGCTTTTTCTCACTCAGTTCTTGTCTTAACAAATATTTCGTGGCTTTGGTATCAAACTGTTTTATCATGGCACGCGCTAAATTTACAAAACTCTTCTCTTTGAGTGTGGGCGAACTATTATACCACACTTCGGCATAACCTTTCAGTAAGTGGAGCGGTAGAATCTCTGTTTGTTGGTTGTTCGTCCAATTCTGTAATATGAGATACAAATCTTTTAGAATTTTTCTATAGAATTATGAACCGTTCCGAGCGCGAATCTAGACCCGAAAACTGCGGAATGTTCACGACATTACTAGTTCCAAGCGGATTTTCCTGGGCCTCAATAATTTGAGCTATAAAACTTCTGTTTTGTTCTGCAGTAGAGGGAAAATAAAAGTTCGAGGACAAAATTAATTTTATCCTTGAGCATCTCATTTTCCCTCTACTTTGAGTCCGATGGTACAACTTATTGAAACTATATTATTTTATAATTTTTGGAAAATTATGTATATTTCAAAAATAAGAAAACTATATTATTATTAATTTTATGGGTGCGTT
>ERZ1740055.542-NODE-542-length-10738-cov-7.664327_pt1 | contig 10738 bp, 6 predicted proteins | sample MGYA00581747_ERZ1740055 | MGnify/ENA primary metagenome ERZ1740055 (study PRJEB43018, sample SAMN04849739) | marine metagenome | isolation source: floating plastic debris | place: Pacific Ocean | collected 2008-08-28 | study: EMG produced TPA metagenomics assembly...
TTGGTCCGGCCCGGATCCAACGATACAGAAAGTTGTAAACGGGTTTTCCTACAACGTTTTTAATAAAATATGCCCCGGATTACTGAAAATATCATATGTGAACTACCTACGCACATATGATATTCCCAAGAATCGCAAGCTTATTCTGGTGCCCTAACCCTAAACGCAGGCTCCCGAACGAGATTGGAAAACTTTTAATGTCAGAACTTTGTTAGGGCCAAACTTCATCAAGAATGACTTTAAGGATTATTTTGCACAGCCTTTTGAAATGACAGTTGGTTTGTAAAACAAAGAGGGCACATTCGATGAACAATCTCTAATACCAAGCATCGGATCTCTTTTATACGCCAGTAATATAACATGGGATTGAGGGATGAATTCAAGAACAGCAAAGTATCTACAATATTCCATGCCGCCCTTTCCGCTACGCTGCGTCCAGTGATAACGACCGGCAAAGCCAGACTGATGTAAGGAAGATAACACAAGAGGACCAAACCAACAATGTATAGCATGGTGTATAACGACCTCTTGTAATGCATGGCGTTGACCGACAAGGACCGCTCCCGTTGAAAATAATCACATACTTCCAGCTGGTGGCTTCGAAGCGCTCGGAATGTCTTCCAGTAAGAACCAACCAGAACCGCTAGGCAAATCATGTAGATAGCTGAACTAATTCCAAGAAAAACTTGTACATTTTCAAACTTGAGTCTTGTGGCTGACAACAATCCCGCTGAAATCCAAAGAAAAACCAAATATAACTTCACTCTTTTTGTACTTACAACAAGACGATATCGCACCCCAAGGTGCATTGCAAGTACACGGTCAATACTGATAGCGGTAAGAGTCAACAGAGACGCATTGGTTTTCCAACTCGCTAATAGCCTGGAAGCGAGCCACGTGTCGCAGAATGTGTTGAAATAGTTTTTAACTTCTGCTATTCTTGAAACAATGTAAGTGGGTTGCACAAATAAGCCAACTGCGAGATCTGTAATGGCTAGGTTACAGAGTAGCATGTGGGAAGGAGTATGAAGGGACGGGGTACTCGTTACTGCTATGATAACCAAAGCGTTGGCAACTGTTGCGGGAAAACACGTCAGGCAGTTGATTACGATACTGGTGATGAAGAGAGCATAACCTGTGTTGACAACCTCAACGTTATGCGACTCGTAACCATGCGGACACCGGCTTTCACTTACATTCAACGTTTCTTTGTTCAATGGCATTATGTTGTTGACGTTAAGGACTCGTTAAATTTTTCTTTCATGTAGCTTCCTAATCAATAAAGGAATAAAGCAATTAACAAGGTTTCGTTGTAAGGCGCACATTATATTGCAATAACTCTGTTATCTAAACAACGAACTATGATGCAACAATCAAAGAACGAGAAGAGAGAGAATGGCATTAATTGCTTATGCGGTTAGTTTGGCATTTTGTAAAGCTTGACAATTATTTTCCGTTTTAAAATCAGGGTTGAACCCATCCCGAAATTGAGTAATACTCAGGCCTGCGCAGGTTAAACGTGAGCTTACACTTGATTCTCACGGAACGAAAGCTTCCTGGGCTTGTTAACTTAGAGCGGCCACGGTTTGCACTAGCTAGGCTAGTTTTTACCGCATGAAATGTTTTTTTATATCATCACAACCACTTAAGTATAATATACAAACATATAAAGATATTTATAAAAAGAAACTATATATAATAAAAAAAAGAAGATGGATGTAACGGTAGGAAACGCACTCCTGCTTAAATGTAAACCTTGAATACAATGAAGAAGATCTGCTTAATTTCATAATGCGTTAAAAGGATTTGGTTTTGTAACTGAAGTCGGAGTCAAAGTACTGCATGGCAACTCAGCAAGCCGAAGCGCAAACAAACAAAGCTTTGCTTGTTACGCGAGGCGTCTTAAATATTCGACTATACTAACAACGCACAATATCAGAGAAGGTGATCAAATAAGGTTTAGTTACTTTAGCTTCTCTAATCGAAGTATAAAACCTTACCTTCAACTTTAGAAAATTTAGGCTTCTGATATTAAAAAGTTTCCACCTGTGAGTGACTTCTGATTTAGTTATGCTTCAATTTCTTTCGAAATTTCAGCTGGCTGGCTAAACGACTCCTCGGAAGTCGAAGACACTAATTGCCTGAAGTTGTATTCATGATAAAAGAAGTGCAAAGAGATTTTGCAAGCATAGTTTTGACATTTCTTTTGTTCGTTTTCAGACCAAAGTTGTCAACGAATCAGACAAAATAAATATTATTACCCAAATAATTTTAATTACCGATGGCTTAACGAATGTTTGACGATTGTGTCATGGGTTGAGTAGCTAAAGTTTACTGTTAGTGTTACACAAAGAGTAATGCCGGAAATCACAAGCAACGATTCTCTACAATCAACACATGACATCCATAATGAAAAGCAATTTGCCTAGAAATCTGGAATTTTTACACTTCAGACTGGCATTTATAAATGTTGAAGCATCAAGCAAGATATTTTCCACCTTTGGCGTCTTAAAAATCCCATCAATAAATGCATTAAGTTTATTACTCTTAGCTCACCTCACTCACTCACTTCAAATAATTTGTCAAATATACTTACTATTTCAGTCCATATTTGTCAGAAATACTTAATTACTTGTTTTCTTAGAGGAAACGATTCTGTTAGTTTACTTTCATTATTTTTGTTTTTTAAATAATAAAGTTTCATGTGAGTGCGTGTCTCCTCTGGGCTCTACAGAAATTTTTATTTACATTATTCAAAAATAGACCTATATATAAGCTCATGTGGTTACTGTCATAAAATCAAAATTGAAAAAAAAAAAAAAACTGGGAAAATCACAAGTCAATTCTGGACTATAAAAATAGTTCTTACTCGAAAAGCAACTTGAAAAGCAAACTTACCAAATAGAAAACCTAACAATTACCATTAGTGTAAGAAACACCATTTACTCTAAAAATTGTACGTCATTTGATGAAGTACCCATAATTTTTTAAAATACCTCAGGGTAATTTCGGCTATTCGGTCGCTCTCATAATTACTTTCGTCTCATGTCAGGTAATAATCCGTGATAGTCTTGGATTCCAGATTCAATGATGTGGACTCCGGATTCCAGGTACTGGATTCAAGATTCCACCTCAGAAGTTTCCGATTCTAAAAGGTCTGTTTTCTGGGATTCCGAATCCCTAAACCTGAATTCCGGATTCTAAAACATCTGTTTTCCGGGATTTCGGATTCCTAGACCTGGATTCCGGATTCTAAAAGATCTGTTTTCCAGGATTCCGGATTCCTAGACATGGATTCCAGATTTTAAAAGGTCTATTTTCCGAGATTCCGGATTCCTAGATCTGGTTTCCGGATTTCAAAAAGCTGTTTTCCGGGATTCCCGGAATACCGGATACTAAAAGGTCTGTTCCTAAACCTGGATTCCGGATTCCAAGAGTAGAATTCCGGATTCCGCAAGCAAATGTTTCCTGCATTCCGGAATTCGGAATACCTTACAAGGGGCGAATCACTTCGTGTTTCGGAAGTTACGGATTATCTTACGATGGCACAGTGGTGCCTGACTATATAAAGCCAGTAACTACAAACACTCCGCACATGGATTGTATAGGGTTAGGATTACGTCTTGGGAGAGAGTCAAACCGGTCAAGCAACTAGCGGATTTGGTTTCACACGCGTTAAAATCTTATAGTGCCCTTTGATAAGCTTGACATCATTAAAATCTCCATTCGGTTGAAATTTTTGTTCATCAATGTCAGAAGTGTTAGAACTTGGTTTATTCTTCGTCCACCAAACCATTTACTTTTTTTTTGATTTACCATGCATTTACTCCAACGATAGCCTGATTTTCAGACGGGGTCTGAGTCCTACTTAAGACCCAGGCCCCGTCTGAAAATCTGGCTACTCCAACGAAGGACCACATCCGAAACGACAGTTTAAATTCTTTTCGCGATGCACTACGGTGTAAAACTTAAATTTATCAAATTGACTTTCACTACCTTCGACAATGGTTAAAACATTTCAAGTTCATTTATTTACGCAGTCACACCGTAGTCTGATATTAAATACAGAGTCAGTCAGCCAAAGTCAGATTTTACTGAGAATTCTTGTTAGCAAGTTGTACTAATTCCTACCCTGATAAATGTTTAGGATGATCTTCATATATTTAGACAAGTATAAGAAGCTGGCACTTCAAGCGTTAGATCTTCATTGAATCATTCGTCTGACTCCCAGATGCAATGCAATTGTTTTTAGAATTGTCTAAAAGACAACTCTTGCCAATGTAAAATTTAAAGGTTCCTTGTGTTAAACGATATCAGTTCACTAGTTTTGTTTAAGTTCAGTTACGAAATTTCAATTCATTAGTTTTGCTTGTGGGAAAACTAAAGGTTCCTTCTGTTATTTTACGCAGTTATAATTCAAAAGTTTTGCTTGCAGGAAAACTAAAGGTTCCTTCTGTTACGCAGTTTTAATTCAACAGTTTTGCTTGTGGGAAAACTAAAGGTTCCTTGTCTTATGCGATTTCAATTCAATAGCTTTGCTTTTGTGAAAACTAAACGTTTCTTGTGTTACGCGATTTAAATTCAATAGTGTTGCGTGATTTAGGCTCTAACTTATTAGGTTCAGTTCTCAACGCACTTTCTTGCTTTGTGTAACGCGTGTCCATTTCTCTCACATGTCCTCCCAGACACACCCATGCCGCGCTTACTTCACACAACGGAAAATAGTTTCGTAACGAAGCGATCACTGCCCTGCGGATGTCACGCATTCTCCAGCAGCACAGGATTGGATTTAGGAGAGAGTTCAGGAACAGAAGAGTATCAACTATGGTCCATGCCGCGCGTTCGGCTTCGCTTCTACCAGTAAAAACTACCGGCAGCGCCAAACAGATGTAGGGCAGATAACAAAATAATGCCAGTCCGACAACGTATAGCATGGTATAAAATGAGTTTTTGTACCGTTTCATACTGAAAGTTCCTGAAGAGCGGCTGTACAAGGTATCTTCAATCCTGTGTCGGTGGCGTCGGAGAGCAAGAAATGTTTTCCAGTAAGAAAATGACAGGACTAGAAGACATGAACTATAAATTGCAGCGCCCACTCCAAGAAAAATTCGCACTTCATATGTTAAAAGACGAATGAAGGACAAAAAGCCCGCAATAGCCCACAATACCACGGCAACCGTAATCATGCGTGTCACCTTTACCGTAGTACGATAGCGAATTCCAAGATGCATTGCAAGCACACGATCAATAGCAACAACTGTCAACGTCAAAAGACTTACATTGGCCATCCAACTTGCGAGGAGCCTGGAAATTAGCCAAGTTGGGCAAAACAGTTGAAACGATTTTGAAACCTCAGCAATGCGGGAGAAGGCATAGATAGGCTGTACTGTTGAACCGACAACAAGATCGGTAAAGGCTAGGCTGCACAGAAGAATATTGGATGGTGTGTGGATAGCAGGTGTGCAAATAATGGCACGTATTACTAACAAGTTGATTAGAATTGTTGGAACACACGACAGAAGATTGATGACGATGCTCGCAATGTATGATGGGTATGCACTCGTGACAAGATCTTCGATATATATTTCATGACCATGAGCGCATGCCCTATGGTTTGTGCTGTTCATGATGATCCGGCCGAAAATGTGAGGCCAGCTGCAGCTGAGGCAATGGCTGCAAATTTCCCGTATTCAAACAAGACAAACTTTCGTATTGCTCTTGAATGATGGAACTAACTGGATGAGTCTTACTTGAACCTATCAAATTAAACCAAGTTTACAGTTTAGTAAAAATATATATAAAATTTACTAATTACTATAGCTAAGTGCCAGGTTTGTCTACCAATTTTTTTAAGAAACAAAGGAGAAAACAACTTTAAAAAGAAAACTGCACTGTAGTAGAGCACATACTGAAGAATGTTTTATCTGGCTATATGGTAACAATCAGAGAAACAAAGTAGTTGAACATAAACCAACTGCATGGGTAGCATTTTGAATCGACAAGGGTAGGCGAAGTATTCCTTGTATATTATTAAACCTGAAAAAAAAACGTCTTAACTCACCCTCTCTAAATTTGACTGATTACGTCATTACTTATCTTCAAAAGTTGAGATCCTTCTGCCACGACCATTTGCTTTTCACTTTTTTAAAATTTCTATGTCTGTGTGTTTTCTTGCCATAGAGTAATAAAAATACCAACCATTGCATAAGAGGTTGATTTTTATTATATTTACGGTTAGTCGGAGGTATTAAATTTACGGTTACAAAGTATTACATTCACTACGATTACGGTTGATTTGTATTAAATTTATTTTATGGTTGATTTGTATTACATTTATTCTATGGCTGATTTGTATTACATTTATTTTATGGTTGATTTGTATTACATTTATTCTATAGTTGATTTGTATTACATTCATTTTATGGTTGATTTGTATTACATTCATTTTATGGTTGATTTGTATTACATTGCGTGTGATACACACAATTTTAACTAAGGTCATTTCTGGAAAACGAAGACGTTCTGTTTAAAGCTGAAAAGTTGTATTTTCATATTTTCCATGATATAATTTACTAGCTATAGCTACTGCTAAGTGCCAAGGTGCAAGGAAACTGTATGCCGTGACAAGTGTAAGAATATATTTACATATCGAAACGAAGCTGAAGAGGATTCCACATTGAAACGGGATGCCGTATAGAATAAAAAAATTAAACCAAAGCAAGTTTTGACTTTTTTTGTCATACTAATTTGTGATTTTTAAACTCAAAGAATGATCAAGAATTGTGTCATGAACCGGTCGTGTTAGGGCTTGTTTTTCTCCAGTACTTATGAAAGTATTTGCTGGCTAGGTCTTATACCGGCCAATATTCGAGTTCTTTCCTGTCAGAAAAAATTCTCACCTGAGTTTCTTGTTTATTCAGATTGACAGATGTTATTTCTGTTTCAACTCTGATATGTAGCACATTGTGTTATAAAACAAGAACTCGTCGTTTTTTATAGTAGCGGTGCATTATATTAAGAATCATCAAAGCGTTATTGTGTATAGCGGTCAGGAAGGACCGAAAAGACAATGTCAAACATAAACGATTCAGTTATTTAAGTGAATTTCTAGGAAATTGTTTCTAAAACTTGACTGATGAATATGAAAAAAATTAATATAGTATTATCTCTTTTTATGAAACCAACCTATTTGATCCTGTCAGTTTTCTGTAAGGGCTCATCGTGCTGGTACAACCACAAAACTATCTAGCGCCTAGTATAGTAGGAATATACATTGTGTCAGACTCGGGGTTCATACAGAACGGTACTTTCAGTTAAAAATAATTTCTGATTCATTTAACCTCATTCTAAACATTCGATTGTCAACCATTACATCTCTATAAAAAGATCACTGATATTTTTTTGACATATGACTCAAATGTATATTTATCCTCCTTCCGTCTGATAAACACAGAAAATAATTAGAAATACTTTACTTACAAAAGAAAAAAATTGATCAAAATATAACAGGCTCAGTTGTACAATTTCAAAGATTTTTGTATAAATCTTGCTGACATGCAGTGTGTAAAACGTTTTTCAGTTCTTTAATACAAGCGTAGTTTATTTAGCTAAATGGATTAGGCCATGCAGGACATGTAAATTGATACGACTTCCTTCGATGTTTATTATTCTACTCTAGGTTTTGTTCATCCTCTCCCAGTTGTGTTAAATTAACGTAAACATATAAAAGAAACTTTAAATTTTTATATTAAAATTTACTTTTGCACGTGAAAAGTTTTTAGACGATCTTTTATGAATGATAATTATTAAAAACAAAATGTTTATTCGATCACTTGCAACGCCTTTAGATTAAATTTTTCACATGGCGCGTTTTTATTCAGTTTCAACAGATGTTTTTAAATATCACAATTATGTTGATTCCCTACATTTTTTATCTGATACTGTGATAAACATTTTGTTTTGTTAAAGTTGATTGCAATTTTTTTATCCAGAGCTTTAATAAGTGTTATCGATTTAAACTAAAATATCTTTCTCATTTGTCTTAAAACAAAGAAAAAGATGAAAAGTGCGGCTTGTATAAACAATGAAAACGCCAAAAGTTAAAGGAAGAAAATTTTCAATAGTCAAAACTAAAAATTAATGTCAAAGACAATTTTTCAGTTCACATCTTAATAATCAATTGGTTAAAAAATCTTCAGCCATTCATTAATATGATTAAATGGTTTCTAACAACATGTAAAGGTAAATTTTAGGGAAAACACACCACAAAATATTGTTATGAACTAAAATTTAAAAAAAAGACATTTGCAGAAAGAAACATGAATTGTACATGTATATATTCTGATTTCCCATAATCTGAAAAAAGAATGATTTTGTTAGAGTGATTGCCATTTTGTTTTTGTGACAAAAACGTCCTACATGGCTATAGACGACTACAGTTCTCATTGCACTTTAAGTTCCGTAGCTGTTCGAAGAGTTTTTACATACTCAACTTTATTTACTCAAATTAAAGCTTAAGAAACAAACTTACAACCAACTTACTTACTTGAAATCGACGCAGAAGAAAAGTTGACTGTTACCAACAGCATCCGTCTTTTCTTAAATTTTTGCCTTTTCGGCAAAGCAGGTTATGGTTCAGTAGGTTTCTTTTTACCCACGAACAAGTTTACCATTACGGGCTTGGGGAGAGAATGGGAGAAAAAAAAAATGATTGTGGCCCCAACCCTCCTCCTATTTTCTCAACTCCTTCAGGGAAAACTAGTTAGTAGGTCGGTGTTAGGCTTATTGTTGTTATGGTAACTGTTAACACAGATTGATTACCAGAGCATTTTGCTACCAACAGCTGAGTGGGTCACCCGAAGGGAGGGGCTGCCTCTGTTCCAAGCCCTTTCAAGCGCTTTCTTCATTTAGAAAAGTATAGTGCTTGGGTTCCAGTTTAATACGGGAACAAACAAACCAAGGGAGACAGTAGGGGAAGACTAAATTAGTTGTCAAAGCTCTAATAAGGGGCACACTTTTTGGAATCGCCGGCTCTGTGGCTGCCTAATGGAGAAGTCTATTAACCTTATGAAGATCGGTGTGGCCGATCGAAATATAGTTGCCAAAATTTATTTTCGTTTTTTGTCAACTTTTCTTATCCTTGATTTAACCCAGTAATTACCCGATATGGCTTTTTTGTCGCGTGCGTGACATCATGACGTCATCACTTTACTCATGTTTCATTTATGCACTTAGTTGCAGGCAAATATTTTTGTTACATCTCGTTTCATGATCAAAAAAGCAGACAAAGTATTCAGAAGTAAGGGCAATGACAAAGAGGGTGTTTTTGCTATTCGTCACACTGTTTGCTTCAGGTATGTTTGATGTTGTGCTATCAGAAGTCGGTAGCACTAGCAATCTTAAAAACTGCATGCAATCTCTTTTACATTTTGACCTGTTATGAGATTTACCTTGGATGAGAACAAAGACGCTTAATTCATTCACCAATTTGCACTGATAAATTAAGTTTTGCATCAATATATACTGCTCCGGATAAACGCCAGTTGGTTTTGTAGCAGTTTTCATGTTCAACGGTTCCGGCTTTTATATATTTAGTCAATCTTTTTTATCAGTTTTAGCGGATAAAAGAGGAAAGCAAATGTCATTGAATCAAAACAATACATAAATTACTGATGTTTGTTCACTAATTCCCTTGTGTCACATTCAAACTTCCCAATCGCTTCCTTAAAACGAAAAGATTTCTCAAGTTTCAATTTTTCACTATGAATATGAAGTATTTTGAGATATTCTCCAGCCATTAAAAAAGAAGTTCTTAATGTCTATACTCTTTGAAGTACTAAGGACTGGAGGTATAGGGATTTGTAAAGAAAATAAACTATTTGATTTAAGAACATTTGTCAACCTAGTAAAAATTGTCAAACATTTGGTTTATTATAAAGGATACCGTAAATATTTGACTCTTTCGATTCAAATCAGAAAACTTACCAGGTCATAGGGCGCTAGATTTGTCTAGCTAGGCAAACACTTAATGACTTATAAAACCAATCTTGTCACAGACAGTTCTGAACCGATGTAAAACAATTTCAAATGGTTCCAATATGTTACGTATATAATTGGAAAGGTGTTTCGTTAGCAAAATTTCTACAACTTTTGCAGGAAACGTTTGGCTGGCTAAAATTAACTCCGAGTTTAACTGTACATCTCTACTTGCATGGCGCTATCTAATTATGATCTTTAGAGTAGAAGTGCATGCTGTAGGATCTATGACACGTAAAAACTGTCATTGCAAAAAAAAAATTGTAAGCCACTTTATACTTTTAACCTTTCTTATTGCTTACTTTTAAAAGTTTAAAAATCTTTAATACGTAGAACCAAAACGCCTAATGTTTGACTTCTAAAAGCCGGTATAAAAAACTTATTTTTCTTAAGAAATTAAAGCTCCACAATTGATTTTTGAATATTTTCCATTGACCTTCACCTCATTCTAAATACCATATCTAATAACAAATATCCTTACAGTTGATTAATGCTAACATCAGCATATTTTGGTCAGAATATATGTTTGACTTCGCTGTTTTATGATACAAAATATAAAGAATAAACCCAGGAGAATGAAAAATGTTTACTCATATCGCATCAAAAGCAATATAGGAACAATTAAACCTAGAACTAGTCTCCTACGCAACCGCTGCCTGAGTCGTCACGCAAGGCTTTTCTCCTCAGGAACGGCTGCTTACCC
>ERZ1740055.543-NODE-543-length-10735-cov-7.100000_pt1 | contig 10735 bp, 4 predicted proteins | sample MGYA00581747_ERZ1740055 | MGnify/ENA primary metagenome ERZ1740055 (study PRJEB43018, sample SAMN04849739) | marine metagenome | isolation source: floating plastic debris | place: Pacific Ocean | collected 2008-08-28 | study: EMG produced TPA metagenomics assembly...
ATATAAAAAAAATCCTGACGTCTTAGACGTTCCATGTTTTTTACTTTGTTATAAAGCGGTACCGGAGCAAACAGGTGTTATGCACAATTTTACGCAAAAGCTTTCAGCTGTTTTATTTAAATAATAACATACATGCAAAAATGTCTCGATTCTCATTGGTCGAGAGCGGTGCAATTTTAAGAAATCTGCAATATCGGTGCAAATTACAAAATTCAAAAATTTTCAATAGCCGTGTCTTAGGCTTGATTTAGGTACATTTTTCACTGTTTACAAGACAGAATGTAAAGCAACCGATCTTGTCTAAAATTTGTAACTATGGGATACGCTTAAAGAACATCCAATCGCTGTAAATACAATCCGCATGATATCTTGAGTACGGGAACTCGCGAGTACGTTGTGCTTTCCTAGGTAAATTTTGCATGTATTTTATTCATAAGTAATCACACGACTTTTTTTGTTCAATTTGGAATTAATTGCACTCTATCTACGGCCTCGTGTAATTTTGAAACTTTTTGAAAAACCCACTCGTGCAATTAATTCCAAATTGAACTCAAAGTTCTATGATTACCTATACAAAGATTGGTTATACCCTTTTATGTGTATGGCAAGTCAAATCATTTTTAATTTATTCTCTGTGGTAACTATCCGCTGTACCGTTCGTTCAAAACCAATGTTAGATTCCTATCAATAATGAATAACTATCCTTGTATCTCGCATGAAAAAATAAATAAATAAAAAAACTCAAATATTTATTGTTTTGTCCTTAGGTATGGTTCAAGAACAGACGAGCTAAGTACAGAAAACAGGAAAAGGATGGTGACAAAAGCCCTAACATCATTAACCCGTTTGAAACTCCACTTCTCCCGTTCAACGCATGTCAGTGGAGCACAAATCTCTCCTGTCAAGGCATTGCGTCATCTCAACAAGTTAGTTCGCTAGAGAGGTCGCCTATCGCTCAACCTAATTCTCCATTTATAGGCTGTACATTTCCATGTTGTTCAACACAAACTGGTTTAGCAGGACCTTCGTGGCATACCATGCATCATTGCAGTTCATCATTTGGAATTTTACAAGGACATTACGAGAAAGATTGATGTTATAACGGCCATAAAAAAAATTATCAAAGATATATATTTATCATTAACTCAGCTTAAACACGTATACTTCAAAATGATTATTTATTGTTTAATCTTGAAATCTCGTTTCGTTATTTAATCGAATAATAACCATCTCAAAATTATTTACTCAGCTTTTGACAAGTTCCGCTATGAAGTGTATATTACCAATCAGGTTTACCATATATAGCTTACATCCATTACAACTAATACACATGCATCCACGTACTCTATTGGTTGTTAACAATATTTAAGCTATTGCTTGAAGTTTATTTTTGAGATCAGAACTCGACTTTTATTGCTTTCTTTTCAATTGGCTGTTTCAGACTAAATTGTTTGGGAAAAACTTGTTCAAAATTAGAAATTTTTGACAGCAGTCTTCATTTCATCAATAGTATCCTTGTTTTACAATCAAAGCCAAACTCATGAATGGCATTGATTATAACAATCTTTGTTATCAGGTAAACATGCCTGTAAACTGATCTTGGTATTGTTAGTGACTACCAACCATTTCTGCTAAGCAGCCGGTCTTTGTCTCGTCATGCAACATTTACCATTTTGGGAGGAGCATTGCGTGACAAAGAAGTATCTCGAGAAAACTTAAACTTGTGATTTTAAAATTCTCTAGTGTACGTGTAGCAGTTTAAATGCATTACATACCTGTTAATCTGTTGTAAGTGCTATTTAGCATGGTCTGATAATTTTCAGGTCTTGTAGCATTTTTGTAATCTATAAAGGATTGAAATTGTTTTAGCAAATATAGAGTCTGATTGAAAATCAATATATTATGTAATAAAAGATTAAACAAAATCATTTTAGATTTTATGTCCTTTACTTAGCTATCTCCCTTATCAAATTGAGTGCAGAAACCTTTATGTCGTACTCTTCTATTTACTTACATTTAAGAAACATTGCCAAAATAAGTTTTTCTTAAATGCTGCAGTTTTGTTTTGCTCTAGCACACGTAGTTTTTTTTCAACAATGAAAAAGTCAGAAAAAAAATTAAATGTTGTCCACAGAGTCTCATAACAATTACATTATCTATTTTGATGATTACCATGCAATTTCGTCAAAAGCTGACTGCCTTCATTATCGTTTGTTCATTTGCTCAGTTCTAATATTATTCATATAACCAGCAAGAGCCTTCACTATAAATTGTTGAACAGGCTGACAGGAAACGCAATATGTTCACTCATCTAAGCTCAACAACCACGGACTCACTGTTGGTATAAGGTCAATTAAATCAGTTGATTTTATGTATATTCAAAATTATCAAATACGATGCATTTTAATCCAGTTACTTTAAGTTGAGTTCTTTTGTTAGTATTTCATCTTCTAGTTCTAATTCTCAATCAAATCATAACTCTCGTGGAAATGTAGGTTAAGATACATGCAGTTTAACGTCAGCAAACGAATTTCAAACGAAAGATTTTGCTCCGCTTTACATAGAACAATTTATATGGAGAAACGTTAACATTCCTTGCGTCGAAATCAGTTTAAACAAACTGATTAAAACAAAGATACCTCGAGATTTCTCTTAGTGTCAGGTATTCCCTAAAACTCTGTATCTGGGCAATTGACGGGGTAGGGGTCTTCCTTTAGGGCGGTACTAGTGTATAGCGGATTACAGTTTTTGAAAGACTCTGCATTTGATCAAAACTTGGATGTTGCCTGATCCTGACGTAGGAGTCTACAACAAGCACTTTTCAATTTTTCTTGAAACAAGTAAAAGTGACATCATGAACTGCCTTCACGTGTAACTTTCAAAACTGCGTTCTCTTTACAAAACTAAGATTGACTAATCTAGAAGCATTCTAAATCATAAACATCATTTTTAATATACTAAGGGCAGTGTGATCTTGATTATGTCAAAGTTTTTCATCTCTTTCTACGTTTGAATGAGAGATATTTTGTAAAAGGAAATTAAGTGTTCAATGTAGTTTCTCATACTTTACCAGCACCTATATAGCCTTTTTTATGATGAGCTACTTTTTATGAATATACTTGAAATTTGTTAAGACTATTTTCGAATTTTGAACATCAAAAACCATCTTTGAACAATAATGATTTCGTTATATTCTTTTTCCTTTTTAACGTAACTTACCTAAAACAATTTTAACATTAGTTGCAAAATTGGAACCCGAAAATAAATGCTGTAACCTGTACATAGTGGTACCAGAATACCAACTAGGATACTACTCTACAATTATTTTATATTTTTACACTGCAATGAAAAAAATGTTTAAATTTACATTATTGAAACTTTATGCTTTATGTAAAAAAGCAGGTCAGGCAGTCCTTGCAACATTCCATGCTGTTGGTGTTTGCCATTAACACTAACAAGGCGGTTCCGAAGGGAACTGCAATTTTAATTTGGCTCATGATCACTAGCTAAAAATACCCCAAATATTAAGTATTGAAAAACGGCTTAAAAACGTTTAAAAACAGGTAAACATACGTGCAGGTGTAGTGGGCCATAATCTTCACGTGTCATGTAGTCCCTATGAGTTCAAGTTATGTTAAGCAGCAATTTAGTGTCATTATCAAAAACTTCCTTCATGTGTATCCGATGAATTTGATATCAATGTTTTAATACGAATTCTTTAATTAATTTTAAGGAACAAAAGCCTGATGTATGGGTCGGTTGATAAAGTCAAAGCGATATCTAATTAAAGTTCCATCCATCAAAAGTGACACTAATTTAATTAAGTTAATAACCGCGTGAAAATGACATGATCTTGGATACATAGAGGAATTAAAGGAGTCCTTGCATTTTTCAACTCACCAGTTGTACTTGCAGTCAAGAACACTTTAAGGTAAGAAGGTGAAAAACTTAGGACACACTGAGTACGAGTGGTTAATATTATTGCTAATCTCTCGAGGAAAGGGAAAACCTGCCTTTACTGACATTTGATCACAAGAGCTGTCAACTTCTGTTATCAAAGAATCCTTCTTTTCTTCGATTAAACCATGAAAAATTACTGGCCTTTTGACCCTCAAACATCATCGCTTTAAAATGGTACAAGAACTGCATAAGACTTACATTGAGCACCCATTAAAATGTTTGGAATCTTCAACTAATATATAATATGAACTTTAATTTATCACCAAAAAAGATTGTTTCCTTTTTTACTAAAGAGAACTGCAGTTTGTTGGCATGTTTGAATTGTATGTTTAGACTTCGTGATAAGAACAAGGCACACTCAGCCGAGAAAAGAAATATGAAGACGCCCTCTGTTTTCATTATATAGAAAGCTACCTTTTGTAAAAAAGGGTTACAAATACAAACGTTAAAGTGTTGTTCAAACACAGACTTGGAAGGTGTTAAAATGTTGAGGTTGACCGAATAAACTCAAAGGGGTTTTATAAACACTCTTTTACGATGTGCTAATATATTTCCCATGTTGCGTCACACAAGACATTTTTAACCAGAAAAGTTGGAATTTACTCCCAAGTTCGAAAATGTTTTTTCACCCAATGTCTGTTTGTGACATACTATGAGAACTGATAAAAGGAATTCCTCGGTTACTGAGGAAAAGCGAATTTGCCGAATATTATCTTTGAAATCTTAGATCCTGTAAATCCAATTTCCAGATGGATACGATCCCATCAAAATGCAAGCGGACCGCACACCTAAGCGTACAACGGCACATCCGTCCGATTCGGGAAACAGAATTTCCTGAAAATATTTTCAGAGGAGGAAAAGGTGGGTCCGATACGCTTAACTTAGAGTTATTGGACTTTATTTTGCTATACAACGGTCAACAACCATGGAGTCCAAGTCATCTTCATTCCTTATTGAGAACTTGCTAAAACCAAAATCAACCAAGAGCCAAGAAGAAAGTGAAGTTACAAGTCGGGCTCTTACAGTAGCTGAGAGACTTGCAGGTTTGTTCCATTAGGTCACACCTTTTATTATTGCATTGGGGCTCCTTTCTTAAGCATTTGCTTTCTTTTTTAAGGCATAATGCTCCTGCTCATTGCTGAAAACATTCATTCCCGCTCAACAATCAAAGAATATTCCTCTTATAAAGTATATCAAAGAATTTGAAATTCAGAACTGTTTTGCTTTTCTATTTCATTTCAAATTATATCGTACTTACCTTCTTCAACTATAATATGTCAAGATTTTATTGTACATTCCTTTTTTTAACAATGTTATATCAAGAAATTAAATAACAGTTATGATTTTCGTAACGGGTAATTTAGTTTATAGAGTGCACTAAAATTCTAATACATAAAGTTGCAATCTTTAAAAATATTTTCTTCAATAATTATTAATTCTATTTTTAACTACTACTCAGAACAGCCAAACCCATCTTGATCGTGCAAGTTTGATCAGTTGGAAATGCTACCATTTTGCTTTGCACACAACTGGCTAGAATTTGTGTAAAAAGAAGCTTAATGTTGGAGAAAATAAATAGTATATCAAGTAAGAAAAAGATGGTAAAAGAAGAATTACCAAAGCAATTTTGAAAATTTTAGGTTCATATTAAGAAATACTTATTGACCCTAAATAAACCATTACTGTTGACTACAATTCCACTTCACCTCAGTGACACCTTTCAAAAATGCTCAGTTATGCTGCTTAACATATCTTTCAATTTTTTCACTTGCCAATGAAAACTCTCTTACACTCATCGGTATACTATTAAAAGTATTAGCAGCGTTACAAGTTTGAGTTTTGAGGATACAAGCTGATTCTAAACATAAAATCAGCACCGACATATTAAAATGAAAAAATGGCATGATCTTGTTGTCAGGGAACATACTTTGTTGGCACTGCGGTGAGGAGTTTAAATTTGTTAATAATTGTAATTTGTATCCGCTGTTAAGTTCTCTTTTAGGAACCATAACTTTGCAACTTTTGGATTTTAAACACATTTAGTGCATGTTACTTGTAATATCACAAAGATCAGATAATGTCTTTTCACTACATGGCTGTAAAGCTTATAGTTAGACTTTCGGTCGTGAAAGTTGTTTTTTTAAAACATTTCTGGTTTGAGGCTTTCCACATTTTGAGGTGATGAATAATTCGTACTCTTAATGATGAAGAAACCCGTTACTGTATCAAAAACAACTATATTATGCGAACTACAAATGGAATTTTATCGAAGTAGAACTGAACTATGGTTTATGATATTTTGAGGGTAGAACCATTTTCGGCCATTGCCATTATCACCGAGATTCAAAGGAAGTAAGCTGTGTAAATTGCCAAACATTTATAATTTAGATTTTAAACAAATTACACCATAAAAACTATAATGTTCATTCTAAAGTACAATGTTCTTACTCTCCACACATTCTAAGCCAATTACAACGAGAGGACACAAAACACGTACAAATGTTTTGCGTGTATAACTGTGGGTGCGGAAATTCTTCTGATGTGGCATTGGTTCATATATCACCAAAAACCTCCTCAATTATCGTAGTTTAAAACACAATGAATATGTTAATTGGTATTAACACATAATACCCGCCAAGTTTGTTTCTTTCTATATCTCTTGCCAGAATGAACAAAATAGATTGATTGAATGCTTTTAATTTTCATGTTTTGAAGGTACACGCGGTTTCAATGATTTAAAACTGTATGCTTAAAATGTACGAGTTGTGAACACGAATACGAACTCGTACGGGCAGCTATCTATTCGAGGATTCAGCAATTTTCTCATTCTGAACGTGCATGAAATGGTGGTGCAAAATATTAACAATTAACTGTTGAAGTTGTTCGATATTCCCATAGAGCAGCTTAAGAGTTTAATAACAGTTTTCAGCATATTTTGGCTTGCTTGCAAATAATGATGCATCTCATGCTAGTTAGAAACAAAACACAATTAAAGCTGTTTGTTTCTTTGCCATTTTGTAAATCGATTAAGCTATTTTCCACAAAACATGAAATTAAAAACGATGAGTTATGTTAAGGAAAAACGATATTAAACAGAAAAACAATGCTGAATAGATTGAGCAACACAGCCAGATGAAGAACTGGCAGCCACTCATCATACAATGCCGAATTCTAGATTGGATTTGGGTAGCCAGGGCTTACATTTGAATCAACACGTATTCGTACTTTGTTCAAACTTAATTCGTTGCAAAACAAGTTTGCAAAATGATAACGTTTTCTAGAATACGTGGGTTAATCAACTCTATAGCTTGATCATCGCTGTAGGGAAAACTCAGAGGAATTGGCTACTGAACTCTCAACACGTCAGCTTTGTACTTTCCCAACAGCGATCATCAAACTTTTCAACCTAGAGTTGATTAAACAACATGTTCAATTACTCAAAAGTTTTTTTGAAGCTAACTATTCAAGTTTTCTGTAGCACTGACCTACATCACCAAAGCGAATAATCAACGAATGAGCCATAAGCTAATCGAATGGTTATACTGCGGTCGTTTCCTTCCTGATTAGATGACAAATAACACAGGCGCTGATTGTAATTTATCACACTGCTTAAGTAACTCACGTTAAGTAACTTCCAAGCTCAATTCAAAATCGATCAATAAAGAAAGACAGGAAGATACACAAAACTTTCAGCCGGCAAACTTTAATAGTCTGATTTTATTTGGTTGACATGTGATTTGTAGTGTGACTGGTAGGTAGTCTCACACTGCACATTTTAAAACACTCCCAGTGCTATTTTCTAGAACAGTTTCTCTTCTCGGCTATGATTTATAAATTTATGTTATTAAAGGTTTAATTCAGGTGATTTTAGGGTAAGAATACAAAGTCAACAGCACTAGAAATAACCTTTTTTGAATTCGTGTCATAATACAAAACCGAACACGAACAACATCAATGTCAAGAAGCGATTCAATCATGCATCTTTGCAAATCTATAGGCGATACTCCGACTTTCGCCAAAGGTGATGCAGTTAAAGTAGAATAGCGTTCAGTCTTTCTTAATAGATTTAAAATTTTTTAGCAAATTCCTAATCGTTTAGAATGCCCGGAGAATAACGTTCTTTTGGCTTTGCACGCCATTGTTTCAGTAAATAGAATAAATCAAATCTTCAAAACAAATTTCGCAAATTAACCGTTTTATCAAATATAGTTTTTTGTTGTAATAAATTTGTTAAAAGAAGCCTTTAAAGAAATTGCGATATGAGTTTGGGAATGTACAAAGCGAATGAATGGGCCATTTTAGTTTCAAAGTTTCCTTACTTACAAATGAAGATATTCTCGGTTCAGTCAAATCATGTTTTTCCTTCCCTTTTGGGTGTTAAGGAAAATCAATTTTCTCCAATCAGAATGCTTTTTTTTTCTGTTTGATTAATACGCGAAATTTGGACAGAATCACGGTAGATATGTAAGTTTCAGAACCCTACTTTTGACATAATTTGACATATATTTGCATCTTATTCTTATCATGCAGGCAGAATACACGAAAATGTACGAAACACCTTTTAAGTTCAATTTTAGTTTTTTAATACGTAAACCGAATGTACACTGCGAATGCAGTAATGCATGTAGACCTAATTTTCTACATCTTTAAATTGTTGAATAAAGTATAGACTTATGAAATACCGTTAGATAATTTAGAAATTTGTTTACTGGGTGATTCAAGCACTGAAAAGTTTTGCAATATCAGTGTTTGCCTGAGACTTGTAGCTGATTTTTATAATATTTCTCTGTTTGATTAATAAACGCCGGAAACATCTATAGGAATGAAATATCTTGTAGCTGTTTTATCAACATTACTAAATTGACTAGTAATAAGGATTTACGAGAAAAATAATAATGATATCTGTCTTAATTTCCACTAAAGTACAAATCCCCTATAAGGACTATACCATTAACATATAAATCCTGATTTTCTATTAGACTCATGGCACCAGATATTGAACTTACACCAAGATTTGTATTTCAGTTGTATTTCTAACCTCCTACAGAGCCTGCTATAAACTGACATTCATTTACTGTTTGCTTAAGATATTATCCTAGATGCTCATTATCATGGTGGTTCGTCAAGTCAGAAAAGTCGACGCACGCGCACCTCCTTCACTCACCAACAATTAAGAGTCCTCGAGAGTAGTTTTGCTAAATCGCATTACCCAGATGTTGTGATGAGAGAGAGATTAGCTTCTTCGACAAACATACCGGAGGCCAAAATACAGGTAAGATACTGACAGCCGCCACAATCGAGGCATTTTAGTTATCGACAGACAATAAACTTCGTTTTGGAGCGGTTGAAGTTATAAATAGACAACCAAACCAAATTATTAAAATTAAGCTATGGAGCTTATATTTATAGCTTATAGCATTATTTTCCCCTCATAGGATAGTTAGCACACATATTCTTTTTTAAAAAAATATAAATTGTGAATAACTAACCTTTTATCGTCATTGATGTTCAATGGCTATCGATAGCTATAATCCCTTGTCTGTGAAGGCCCTTAGAATGATCCCAGCAGGATAATACAAATCTCTTGTGTTTTGTTCAATTTTTTTTATTTTTTAAGTTGGTAATGAAAAACGTACCATGGTTTAGAACATTAATTACCCCGAAACTCATCTTTTTTTTTCTTTCTTTGAAGCGAACTCTAAACAAGAAAACAAAGACATTCACAATATTTGTATACGTTTTACTAAAAATTAAGTTTTGAAAACAGAAAAATATCTATACTGATTTACTTCTTTAGTGATAATCTAAAATCCTTGCGTGACAATCTTTTCAAAGCTGTTTTGTTTCGAACACTTTATACATTTATAGAGGTGCGTTTATTTACATGTTGGACATTAATTTTTTTTCAATGAAAGTTCTTTTGACAGTTTTTAAAAGAGAAATCTTAAAAAAGAAACTAGTTGTTGCTTTTTCTATAGCTGCCGAAGCCGAATACTTTATTATCTGTATGTTTCTCGTAACTAAACTATTTAATGAACTCACACCTTCAGGTATGGTTCAAGAATAGAAGAGCAAAGTTTAGAAAGAGATTAACGTGGCAAAAACCGATAGCCCCAAGACTCTGCAACACAGACGGTGGATACGACTCTAGGAAGGCAATTTTCCTACCAAGATTAGATAATCCACTGTCAAGTAATGGGAATGTTCTATTCTGTGCTGTTCACGTGCCACCTCCAGCGGCCTTTTATTCACAAGGGTTGAAATTCAACTCCCAATCACAGACTCCACATTGTAATCTATCGTATTCAAATACTCCTGCATTTCCAACTGTTGTGCCAAACTCAAGCGTGCCTACTTATAACTGGTTGCCGTTCAAACCTTTCCAACCATCTATAGTTATCCCTTAGATGAAGAGAACTGAGAACATTTGTAACACAGCTATAGAGTATAACAGTTTCAGTTTGGTACGAGCAAAGAAAATTCGCTTATTTAATTAATCGTTTCCTGAGAAAAAAACAACAGAATAAGATTGTAAAATTTTTACACATGCCTGTACTCTTTAACCGAGTCAGTTTTATTTTTTGATACTCCAAGACTTCATTATGGTAAACTGACAATTTTCATTCAAACATTTTTGAGCCAGTTGTTATAAAGTCTATAAAGTGGCCCGATTTACTTTTTTTCTCTCCTTGAAGAGTAGAAATGATTTGTGTTATTCAATCTAACTTTTGAACCAGTTGATGAAACCCTATAAAGTGACCATTCATTTTGTTTG
>ERZ1740055.544-NODE-544-length-10714-cov-9.018388_pt1 | contig 10714 bp, 4 predicted proteins | sample MGYA00581747_ERZ1740055 | MGnify/ENA primary metagenome ERZ1740055 (study PRJEB43018, sample SAMN04849739) | marine metagenome | isolation source: floating plastic debris | place: Pacific Ocean | collected 2008-08-28 | study: EMG produced TPA metagenomics assembly...
ATTCGTTCTACAATATCTCGCCCCCCCCCCCACTAAACTCTATATCCTACAACCACTTTTCTTCCATCCCATCCATCTCCACTTCCATTGTATAAACCCTCCATCCCCGGCAATTTATTAATTCCTCAACACTCTCTCCCTAACTCCTCCATCTCTACTCCAACCCAAGCATCACCTTTTCATCCATCTACCACCTTACCTCCATAACATCACCCCCCAATCCCCTTTCCCCTACCCTTCCACTTTTCCTCCATCCCATCCTTCACTACCCCTTCCTCATCCTCCCTTCCCCCCCTCGATCACATCACTGCCGTATAACATTACATACGCGTGTTTTAATAACTATAGAACTGTTCATAAAAGACTCGATGAACACACCTTCGCTAAATTTCCGAGCTCAGTATCGTCTTCGTCTGTTTCTACATTGTGTTCCACCTCGTCTTGCTCTTCGTCAGAGCTACTAAGTGAACGCGAAACCAACTGGTCAGCGGCGTGTTGTGACAAACCACCTGATAGAGTCGTACAAGCCTGCTGCTGATGCGTTCGTTTACGGCGGCGTCTTTTCATTTTTTTTATCCCAATTTCCTTCATCAGGTTCAGTGGAGGTTCAACTGTAGTACCGAATAATCTAGCTATTCGCATAAATTCCTCGTCAGTAAGTGAATAAATCTCCTCTTCGCTGGATACAAACGTTTCGGTTAGCGTTGTAACAGAACTTTGTACAGAGAGACTTTCTTCGGTTGAGCTGTCATCACTGGAGTGATTATAATGAGTGAAAACTTCTGATCCATCTTTCATCTGCAAGAAGTATTAAATGTAGTTTTGTAGAAGGGATTTTCGTCTAAACTAAGCCAGAATACAAGTAAACAGAGTTGGCAAGGACCTCAATCGAGTGCAAACAGGTCAACTATACAAACTACATTAACTTAAATGGCATAGAATCTGTTATGTTAAACGAGAGACAATCAAAAATGCATGAGAGGTGCTGTGAGCTCTGCTGGTGAAGTTGTGTTTCTGTTTTTATTGGTAGTTTGCAAACGGTTTTTGTGACAAAATTAATATTGACACACTGTAAACTTTTCTAACGGTCTCAACCTGAAAAACAGGCAAAATCTAGATCAAAATTCGCCTTTGATTACAGTAAAATTTTCTGTTGTGATATAAAATAGCTCTTCAACTAAATTCGCTTAAACTTTTTAACGGTGTCAACATGAAAACGAGGTTGAGGTACAGACAAACTTCAACCCTTCTCCAGTAAACTGCGCTAGCCCAGATGTCCTTGCGGCCGTACAGCCTCTATTTCGCTATAATGATCAAAGTTGTTAAGCCTTGGTCCCCCTTCCCCGTTCAGAGATTAAACTTTGTACAATAACACAAATTACCCTAATCGCCTACTCACCTTCTAATCTTTTAATAGGTTAATAATAAACTATTCAAAGTCCTAACCTCTTTATTTGTGGTGCTTTTTTTCTGCTGAAACTCTTCATTCATCCAGCTTTCATCAGATGATGCTGAGGGCTGGAGACTCTCCATCTTTTTCCGTATTAGTTGTGTTCCGTCCTTTGTGTGACATTCTCGTTGGAGTTCATCATCAATAATGCAATCAGAACTAAAATCTGTGTCATGTGACATTACTAACAGTGATGATTGGTTACTAACCCTTATTTCTCGTGAAAGCACAATACCGCTATCCGTCTCAATCGCTGGCTTTTGTTTGATGTAAGAGGAATCTTTTGATAAAGTTGATTCATAAACAGATGGTTTCAAATTGTCTGCTTGAGGCGATATGGTACGAGAGTCATTCTTAACGTCCAATTCTGCGCCGCTGTCTGAGCTACACTCTGTTTCACAGACAAGTAACAAAATGGACGACTGGTATGAACAAATCGTTGAGCTGCACAACTCAGTTTCCCCTAATGCGACTGGAGGATGCAATTTCCCTTCTGTTTGAAGCGACGTTTCTTCTGAATCTTTCCTCCTCTTTGTATCTGTTTCAGTGTTTGAGTTGGTGTCAAGCTCAAAACTAATTGGCACTTCTGACGACTGCAAGCCGATTGTTTCTTCACCAACATCTTTATTTAGCTTTGCTTTGCTCTTATTTTGAAGTAATTTGTCAGTCGAGTCTTTCTCCTTCTCAATCTTTTCTCCGCTGTCATTTTTGAAGTTGATAGCCAATAGAGACGACTCATTATCACCTCGTGACTGAATGCCTTCAGTTTTGATCGCTTCTGAGTTAGTGATGCTGTTAAGAACTGGCTGGTTCTCCGTTTTAGCAGAGAAAAAACATGAAGACTCAGCTGGGGATTGTCTGTCCCTCAAATTTGAACGGTCTTGAAGTCTTTCCTTTGTAGTTCCATCCACTACATCTTTGTTAGGTTTCCCAGTGGAGCTCTTTTTATTTATCTATTGAAAACAATTTTGTTATTTAATCAAATTTATTGGATAAAATGAATATTTGTTAAATATACCTGGTGATACCTGGTGATAAAATTTATTTTACTTGAAGCTTTTTTGCTAGAAAGGAAATTTGTTTGACTAAAAGAGTCTGAGAACCCTGTGGACTCTCCCCTCCTTTCTTCATGGGAGCACTTTTAACACTCTTAACAAAGCTCGCTGTGTTGCCAAGGCAACAGCAGACTCAAAATTCCAGTGCGAATGACCAACTTAAATTCATCTCTTAAAAAAATCATCGCTGCAAATTCATTTATTCCTAACAACAAAATTTTAGCATATTTGGCACATTTTTAATTTGTAATATTTTTAACGGCCAATTTCAATCACAAAGTGCTCGAAAACTCGCCAGGAAATCCAAGCTCAAGATATTGATTCACTTCACGAGGCATTTATATATTCATTTCAGTTTTTGGAAAACTTTTTGGACAATTCTGTATGATTGATTGGGATAATTGAAATTTATGCCAAGCAACTTGGCCCGAAAAAAATTGTCGAAGTCGTTTTTTACGCTTGTTTAGTCTGTTTTAAAATTATATTTCACACATAACTATATGCATAACAAAGTATTCGATTCCGATTGTCTGAGCGTAGTGGTGACGATTTTTGTAAACATAGTGCAAAAATAATTATAGTTCAATGAAATTAAGTTACGTACAGATATTTACTTTTGAGTCGCTTATAATAAATAGGTCTTGGTAAAAAAAAAACAATCAATTTTTTTGTTTTAATTAATGAAGTGAAACTTGAAATTAAAGCTTTTAAAAGCTTACAAAATCGATGACCAAAACTAAAACAAAATGAATAACAAAATGAACTATAGGAAAAAAGGAAGGATACAAACCGGAAATATATTTACTTTGTCACAACTGGGGTCATCTTTCATTGCGCTGTTGCGTAAACTCACAAATGTCAAACTCAAAAAAAAACATATCTGCGAGCTCCACAGCTCCATCCAACTTAACTTATAAAACAATGTTTTCGTTTCTTTACTCACCTTATCGATTCTAACTGGGATTTTGGATGGCTGCATTTTCCTACCCAGAGTCAGTAAGCTGAAATGGCGCTTAGTAGCGGGTTTCTCTTTTGTTGCTTCTTTTGTCTCATTGGTTGATCTGCTCGCTCTAGCTTTTACGATAGGCACAGGAATACGGGATCTTTTCTTTTTTTGTCCAGTAACATTTGTTTTGGGCATGTGATTGGCGTTGCTTTTACAAGCAAACTTTTCCTGTTTTCCGTCTAGTTCCTGTTTTCCATTGCGAAGATATATTTTCCTGCATGGGATTCTCGTTCCCGACAGCGCTTTCCTTAGATTGTGAGTATTAAAGCTCTTTCCTCGCTGCGAAGAGCTCCAAGAAGGTTCAAGCAACGAAGAACCAGGCTGTGATCCCAGAGGTGGCTTTGGATAAGGTGTGTCTACTGGACCTACACACTCCGACAAGTCAAATGGGGTCAACATATAACTTTGTTCTTTTTTCATATGTTCTGCAAAACCGTAATCATTAAACTTTCGCTTGAACCTGGCCACATCTGTTAAGGACAATGACTTTCTGTTGACAGAAGCCATACCGAAAGATGATTTAGATTTATATTACTTAAATCTCTTCAAAATAAAATTGCTTTCAACCGTTTTGGACGTAATCTCTAGACTAAAGTCTCTGGAGTTCTCGTCAAAGCAGTGTCTACATTAAATATGTTTTCGCTACATCAGCGCGTGCATTTCAGGTATTTGTGACGCGAGGTTTTTATGGCGCAGAAGAAGTGTTACCACGCGCAATACATATTCCTTTATTGCACTCCGTAACGCTTGTGGGATGTAGCTTGGATGATAATCATCGAGTAAAGATAGCACATGCGTGCTAGCAACAAACTTGAAGTCACTGGAAAGGGCACTACGGCCACGTTGATATATATAGCCGTCATTTCCCTTTAAATCGACCTATTAAACTCCGGTCTTTTATCCTCAATCTTTAATTTCAAAGTATTGCAAGTCAGTATAATGGTTGATCTTAGGGGGGGAGATAGATCTTTTTAATGCATAAATTTAGCTTAACGCTACAGGGAAAATCTAACTAATCGACCTCGTATACAACTGGCAGAAAATAGTTCAACGTTTTGTGTACAGCCTCGGTGTGGAAGAAGTTGGTTTTTAGGTTCTCAACATGAAATTTATTGTTCCTCATTTCTTCTGACATTTCGTCACTAGATATTAACCCGCGGAACTAATAAAAGTTACAGATTCTGCTGTCTTTTCTTTTCAAAAAACGGTTCCAACTGATATACATTTTTGAACGTGGGAAAGTTAAGAATGACAAGGACTGTCTTGTGTGAGTTAACTTTTCGACAAACTCGAGTTCTGCTCATGAATATGGTGCTGGAAAGAAAAGCTGCAACACAGAATAGTTATCCTATAACTCTCTGTGGTCTTCAAAAATAGTTCCAACATTTCTCTAAAGGCGCTCACGTTAAAGATAAGTTGAATCATGATCTACAACAAACAATGATTGAAACCCAAGTTTTATTAAACCAAGAATTAGAAAATCACGTCTCGTTGGTTGAGGGCATTAAATGATAAAATAATATTTGTTATCTCTTCTTCAAAGCAATCAGAATACATTTGTGAAATATCTTCTCGAATAGGTTTTAGGAATAAATAGAGCATGATGTGGAAAATGTTATGGAAAATATTCAAGGTTTTTCATGGCTCTGTCTATAATACTAAAAAATTGGCTCCAACTGACTATTTGTTCAAATTAAGTTTTCGGACAGATGAATAAACACGAGTAATAATATTTCTTTTCTCAAGGAAAATACCCTGAAAAATTCAGAACTGTTCACTCAGTACCCGTGGTGTTTAACTATTGCACTTGAGTAAACTTGAGCATTGTATAATTGTGTTATAATATCATGTAACCTGGTATTCTATGCACACCACAAAAGCTTACTGACTAGCATCAAAACATCTGATAAAACAAGAAATGTCATTGTGAAGAAAAACACAAATAACTTATTTAAGCATTCGTGCACCTCTCTTTGATCGAACTCAATTATTTTTTGTTTGGAAAAAAATCTGAGATAGTTGCAAAATAATTTAGCTGTTTAGAAACAAGTTAAAAACTGGTATTCGTTCAGGTATCGTGATTTCAACAGCCATTTTGCAGCATTTTTTCATGAGACACAATATGCTAAGATTCTTGATGATTGTACTGTTCGCTGGATGTGTGGAAGTGATGGCAAAACCCGCTCAGAAAGATACAGGTTATTTTTTTGTTGTTTGTTTTCCCAAGGAAATAGATTTTCAATTTTCTATTTTTAACCGATGGTGCCTTTGGCACAAAAATTGAAACAAAATATAACGCGCTTATTTTTCATTTGTGAAAAGAATAACTGTCAAAAAGTTTGGCTATTTGCCATTTAACTGCAGAATTTTACTTACAAAATTTACGTTTTAAATGTTATTAAAAAGCAACGGCGGTGTACCAACAAACAAACGAAATATTTTCATTGTTTATAAGTATTTTCAAAAATATCTCCTTTGGGGCAGATTATGTTTTTAGTACGTTTTTTAAAAATATGGTAAATGAAAGAATCTTTCTCCCCTGTTTTTTTATTTTGCCACTCACTCTCTGTTACGTATGTTTTATTGTAGTATCTTGTGCAGTCGCCGCTTCAGACCGCGTTGAATGTGGTTGGTTTGGCATCACAAAGGAAATCTGTTTAGCTCGCGGGTGCTGTTGGGACAGCAGTATATCTAACGCCAAATACTGCTTTGTAAAGAGCGGAATACGTAAGATAAACTGAAAGAAAACAATTGCTCTGTGTCGTAAATGTGTTTGTCTCCCTTATCACTTATGTATGATGTATTTCAGTTTTATCATTTATTGTGAGTTGATGAACTCTTTTCTCAAGCACTTCTACCCACTGTACAGAGCGTTTGTGCGGATATTATTTTCTTTAGCTTTTTTTTCTAGCTCCCCCATCATATTCCAGATACTCATTTAGTTTTTAGAGGAAACTTTTATTTCCGCTATATTCCGTAGTTTCCGCTATATTCCGTAGTTCCCGCTTATTCCGAAGTCCCTGCTTATTAACCGACAGCAAAAGAATCGCCGATTTTTGCAAATTCCGCTGGGCGGGAAAATAAAAAAATTTCGCGATAGCGCGTTAATCGGCCCAAAATATGCCAATCCCATCTCTGTCTACCCACAACCTTCATTTTAAAAAATTCAAAAATTAGAAAAGTTAAGAATATACATGAACTTTCATTTTACAGCTTAAGTAAACTGCATTTATTTACTAACTGCGTTTGGTTGAACAGAACTTCCCCCTGAGATGTGTCCCATAATACCCGCTGACCGTAAAGACTGCGGTTACTTTGGAATTAAGAAGGATGAGTGTTTGGGCAAAGGATGTTGCTGGGATGATACGGTGCCTGGTGCCAAGTTCTGCTATTACAGTAAGTGTTTATAAGACTCCTATTGACTCGCTTATTGCTTCAATTGCTATTGTTTTACCTTGCCCGGTCACATTTTAACATTGTCCCGTGAGACTGAAATGTTAGCGTTCTCTATGTGGATGCCATTAGAAATTGTTTCATTGAAGAGAAGTTCAGATGCAGGTTTTAAAGAGTTTGCTAGAATTTTAAGTTTCATCTTGACCACTTGAGATTAACGATATTCAGTCATGATTCTGGCACATGTCAAATTAAACACGAGTATAGCGACCGTTTATTTGTTTCAATTGAATTACAACATAACGTTTAGTTTGCACCAGCAACATGGATCATTTAACCCAGAAGTGACCTGCATAGTTGACAATGCATGATTTGTTAAAAACCTTTTTAAAAATATCCTGTATGTGATCTGGAAGTTAACTTATATGGCAGTCATTCATACCATATATGGTAGCACATACAGGCGCTTGACCGCCACCTAACCAGCCCAACTCAGAATTTCCAAAAACTCCTAATATCCTGTATCAGAGCCGTCTTTAGGACTGGAATTTTAAATCAGACAAATTACGCCCTATAATTGTGATTGCTAATCTTTCTCTTTTCCCATTCCTTTTAAAGATAAGAGAACGTCCTGTTACATATACCATGGTGTGAGGGGTATTTGTCGCTACTCCTGCAGCCCAGGAGAGTCCAAGATGTACGGAATGGCACGATGCAAGGGAACAGTTTGTTGTTATACAATTCCTTGTAAGCTATTAAATAAAAATGTGATTGTTTACGTTTAATGTAGAGCAAAACGACAAAGTCATTACACTAATAAGATTGTTTCACTTTCTTGAGAATTCACTGAGAGAGTTCTCTGAAATCTGAATAGCTCCTAGCTTTAATATGTTATGTTATTGTATAACTGAAAGAGATGCAAGGTCAAGAAATATTTAATCGCTGAAAAGAAAAGAAAACCTACGGGTCCCTTACTATAGCCGATGCATGTGTAGGGAAAAAATGACCTTTAATTTGAGTCTCATTAGAGCAATCGAAGAACGATAGAAGACTACCAGTTATATTCAAGCAAACTTTATACTTGATAGAATTGAGCCGGTTTTTTTAATATGGAGTGTAAAGCCAACGGTTGTATTGCTAGCCATTGTCAATGCAACAATAAAATTAAGTTTTCCCATTTCATATTATTGATATGTTTTTCTGATCTAGTGAAAGTCTTATTCCAACTAAGAAATGCGAGTTCCTATCTAATGTAAACTAGTTAGAAAGCCTGTGTCCTAGTTTTCCAGATATTTTACTGTTGTGCACGAGAGTTTTGAAAAGAGCTCTCTTTGCAATCAGTTTAAACAGAATAACCTACTTATCGAGGGCTCTGTCTTTTTCAGGGTCCAAGTAAGAAAGATGAGTGTTCTGAGCATGCGCATTCCTACCCATTTACAGATGTATCTGAATCAAGACAAAATACTTGTAACAGCAAAAGAAATCAATAAATTTTATGGTGAAATTTCTGTTTCTCAGTTTGTGTACGAAAATCCTTTTTTGTGCATGGCGTTTAGCTAAGAATAGAATTTCGGGAAATAGCTAGAAACAACAACGGCAGAGGATAGAAAACAGTGGAGGCAACTCGTATCATGTCCTGATCCCCAGGAGTGGTAAACTAGGGACGTTAAACGAAGCCATGATGATGAGCCAGGAACAACAATGAAAAAACACGAAAAGTACTAAAGAACGAAGCCAAGCTGTCGATTGAAACAAAACACTCGCACATACCCTACCCTGACGGGTTTGTTCGCTCCCCTTGCGCTGCGAAGAATGCATAAACTTTGTAAACAAAAGTTTTGAGGCAAATGAATACGTATCAAATGCAATCTAGATTAGGAGGTTTATCTTGTTTTGCTTTTTGTTGTATGGGATACACTAGCTGTCTAAAGGTCTCGGGGATCACCACCCAACCCAGTAATATAGGGTTATCATATTCCTCGGACCCCTGATATCTCCTTCCACTTGTGCTATTGGGCTGTCATTTGAGTTTCGTGACTGGATTATTGTTAACAACTGCACGTTTAAAGGATGCAACACTTAAAATAGACAAAAGGAAATCAACGGAAGATGAATTAGCAGCATTTAAACAAATAGAAAATGTTGTTGCTATCATAAAAATCTAGCTATTTAAAAATCTAGGAGTTAGCTATATTTTGATTATTATTTTTCAACTTAACTTTGTCAAAAATATCAATTTAAGTTAGTTCAGAGCACCCTTAAATAAGTACATTCGGGGACTAATATTGCTCTTGGCTAAGTTTTATGGTAATTTGTAATAGATCCACTTGATTATTCCAGATAAAAAGCGATACCATCACTAAAATTAGGATTCAATATTTAATTCTTTCCGTTTCAGCTTCTACGATCTTGTAGCATCACACTCCGACATGGTGAAATGCTCTTCTCATAGATTCGAACAGAACTTTTAACACATTTAGTTTAACAAACCAAATAAACAAATAGTTTACTCCAAACAACCATCATTAATTTGTTATAAAGCTGACAAATATATGATATCAAATAGCAAATATATGAATGAATTCGTTTTCCTAAAATAGTTGCAATTGTTATAAAATCTGCTAAAGTCTACTTTAATCCAAAGAGAAGTATTGGCTTCTTGTATAGTGCTAGCGTCTAAGAGTATCATAAGAGTAAATAATGGTATTAGTCACTATTTCAGTGACGCTTTTTAAAGAAACAACTTAATTGTTTTTAGTTGGACGCGCACAAGGCGTTGGTTCACAGCATAGGAAGACGGCCGAAGTACACCAGGACGGAAAGTTTTTGATAATTAAGGTATTCGTGTATTTTGGAGCGTCGTTAATTATTGTAAAAAACATCTAACCAAAATGTTTGGTTGCGCAAAAACCAAGGCTTCACTTCAAACAATCTCTGGCTCTAATTTGATAAATTAATTCGATTCACTCATCGACCAGGCTTGAGAATGTTCGCCAGTTGTACCTGCAGAGCCCAGATGTGTAAATATGGACAGTTTGGTTAGAAAAAATGCTCTGGGAGCTCGCCTTGAATTTGGCACAAAGGCGACAACAGACCCGGCAGTGTTGCCATTCTGATGATTCCACAAGGGTGAAACAGCTATCCATAACTACCAGCTTTACAGGAACTGCACGGTTCGCGCATGCGTATTTATTTTTTTGCAAGTTTGGGGTTATGTATATATTCAGGGCTGTTTTGTACTTTTATTTCTCAATGGCAGTTAACATTAAGGAGCATGCAGTTATCCCGCAAACTATCACAAAGGCGTGAGTAAGGTAAAGGTGTTAGCGTAATGAATGCACTGCAAAGAAGTGTAACTGGTTGTTATCAAAACATGCATTAAATTATTAGTATGAGTATATCGGTAGGGAATACGGAATATTTTGGTTAAAAATTATAGGAATAGGAAATATCTGAACAAATCTTGTGGTGAAAGTATATATTTGATTCTTGCTATAGCAAAGAAATACAGAATATATACAACTGAAATATTGAATATTCCGCTCGCAGCCCCATGCAATATTCGATCATGAACTTTGAGCTCCACGTGAATTTAGTTAACAATTTAAGATTCTTGTTTTTAAGTATAATTTGTAAATCGTACAGCACGAAAACATTGAATAATAGCTTTATATTAATATTCTATAACTATAAACGCAAACTGTTCTTTTTTTTTATTGATAGGAGATGGCAGCTTTCTTTTTTGCGATTTTCACTTTGTTAGCTGGATTAACATCAATTAAAGCACTGCCAGCGAAAAATATTTCAGGT
>ERZ1740055.545-NODE-545-length-10707-cov-7.447428_pt1 | contig 10707 bp, 5 predicted proteins | sample MGYA00581747_ERZ1740055 | MGnify/ENA primary metagenome ERZ1740055 (study PRJEB43018, sample SAMN04849739) | marine metagenome | isolation source: floating plastic debris | place: Pacific Ocean | collected 2008-08-28 | study: EMG produced TPA metagenomics assembly...
TATGCACGATTTTTTTTTTCTATCATTTTTGCTTGCATGAATTTTTTTTTTGGTTCCCCCCCCATCACTTTTCTAATGGTGGATCCCTTATAACATATTGTTCAATATCGAGCCTCAATTTGAAACTAAACACATGCTAATAGTAATAAGAAAATTCCGTTCGAGGAATTTTTATGGTTAAAGCCTTCACTTTTTTTATACATATTTAAATATCTCCACGTTGAAATAACATCATTAACATGCAAGTAACATCTTAACTGTCCTATTTTCCTCGAAATATAATTTTTTTAAATCGGCATGTATATATAAAACATTACCTTGACATCCTGGATATGTATTTTTTCGTGTTACAAACTTTTGGCTTTGTTTCCCGGCTTTACTTGCTTTTTAAAACCCGAGAATAAAAATTGTCTTTCCGCGCGCCCATTTAACATCCTTCATATTTTCTATTTATTCAATTTTATAATCTATCAACTACAAGACGTGGTATTAGGGTCTGGGTCAATTAGATTTAGGTGAAGATAGCAGTTTCGTGCTTTACGACGCTCTGGACCTACGGCGTTTTGTTGTTACGATGTCATCTTTCATATATTTATTAAGAAGACCTTGATCCATCATTTCCACGTTAAAATAAATTTTGCGCGGAAACTAGTAAAGGCGCTATATAAGGACGACAGTTTTGTTTACGTTTGCCGGTTGTACGCCATATTTTGTTATGCTAAAGTCAATTTCTTTTGATTTTTTTTTTGGACACATTTTGCCCTTCTTAAGGCTCCCAACTTAGTCACTTAGTCACTTAGTCACTTAGTCACTTTATATGATTGTATTGCTTCGATGAAAAGAAAACCCACCTCCATGGAAGTGAAATTAGATGTAACGAAACACAACGAAACACGACGAACATCGACTGGTTACTTGGCTTGTTGCTTATACAGTTTGTGGGTTTCGACTCATGGCGAAATTTAGGTTACATCGCAAACAAACATCGAGGACCCCTGTATTGAGATTTGAAAAGAATTTTAACTTCTTATTGAGAACTGTTCTGAATGGGTTTACTGATAGCTAAGAAGAATAAACTTTAATGGATACTGGAGCTTGTCCATGGATCTCAATGCTTAGTTTCGAGGAGAAACGTGGCTCATATTAAAACCTGGGCAATCCTATTGCGATCCCATAATATGAATAGATCAATTAACCTGACTTTTTTTTATGCATTTGTTAACTTGGCATGATTCTTTTTTAATACTGGTATTAACGGGTATACAGGTGTTAAAGGGTAACACAGATCAGAATACAATTGTGCGCCATCAGTTGAAAATGTTCAAAGCAAAAATCGTCCGCTTCATTCCGACTTCATGGCATAACCACATAAGCATGAGAGTTGATGTCTACGGTTGTCCTGAAAGTAAGTTCCAAACTAATAGTATTATATTATTCCCAAGTAAGTTCAAATCCATAACATATTGAAGCGATATTAGTTTTTGTTGCTCTCCTTCGCCTTGAGGCATTTCAGAAATCACATGGCAAAAACAAAGTGGCGCCCATTTATAGCATATTGAGGTGAAAACTCAGTCATCAAATCTTGATTTTTGAAGATTAAAGATTTTCAGTTTAATTAATATTAGAACGTATAAATTCAGAGCTAGCTAAGCTAAATTCTTTACGAGTCAAGTGGCCCATGGAGCAGGCGCTTATCTCCGGTTTCTGTAGTGTTAAGCGGATGTGAGTATTTGACTCCACCTGGACGGGACATTAATCCATTGCAGGTTAGCTCCCAGCAGACGCTGGTACTCATTTACTACCCCGGAAAGATGGAAAGCTGAGCTAGTGTAGGTGGGAAAGAAAGTCGCACAAATCAGTTCATACCTTGGCAGAGCCGGGGATCGAACTGGCGACCTTGTGGTCGGAAGGCAGAGATCTTACTAGCTGCGTCAACCATGCCCGCCCATAAATTTGGAGAAAGGAGGTTATATACGCAATTTTATCCTCAACAAGAATCGAATCCATGACCTTTGCGATATCGTTGCAGCGCTCTTACCAAATGAGCTATGAAACTATAATTGGGATCGGAGAGCAGGGGTCTATTGATTTTACCCTGAGGTGTAGGAAGATTATTTAAACTGACTTTGTGCGGCAATGTAAGTCAGTACGTTATAATGGTTGCAACGGTTATAATCGCATGCAATTCGAGTGATTGCGGCGGAGAAACCTCAACTAGAAGGCTTATTTTGTGCATTGCATAACATGGATAATTAATCGCGCCGATCATAAAGTCATTGTTTACTCGGCGCTTTACTCGATCCTTTACACTTTTAGCCAGCAAACTTTGGAATGCGTTACCTCCAAAAGTCAGAGAACCAAAAGACATTGCGTCGTTTAAGCGATCTCTTAAAGCTCACATGGCTTAGGGTGTAGTCCTTGAAAATTCTGTAAATAGCTTTACTTTTAGATTCTGCTTTTAGCCATTTTGTAGGTCTATAGGGTACTATAGCATCCTTTTTTTATTTACTTTATTTTTTTATTTTCTAATTTGCATACACGTACAGGTTTTATCGAAAACTTTGGTGCTCATGGGTGTAACGTGTCCAAATAAAGAATTTTTTTAATTTGATTTGTGATTCTCACCATTCTAAGCTACGTTAGCTCGATCCTTTTCTGAGGCTAGTTGGAGCCCTCGCTTGTCTCTGGTTCTCTTAGTGTTAAGCAGATAGTAATATTTAATATTTATATTGCGCATTTTTACATCTGAATATGATCAAATGCGCATAAAAGAGCAGATGAGAGCCTTCGACTCCCCCTGGAAAGGATATTACTGACCCATCGCAGGCTAGCTCCTAGCAGAGGCTGGTACTCATTTACGGACCTCGGAAGATGAAAGGTTATTCAGCTTTGAAGGAAAAAAGGTTACACGAACATTCAAATCTCGGTATAGCAGAGCATCGAACCCAGGCCCTTATAGCAAAAAAGAAATCTCGCCAAATTACCCAACTACGCTGCATGCCCTCAATAAAAACTCCGTATTATATTTGATAGTCGCTGCATTGCATTACGGATTTTTGTCTTTATTCAAGTGGGGAACAATTTCAAATTCGGACTATTTTCAGGTTTTTTTCTCTCTCTTATTTATTCAAACTAATTGTTTACATTAGCCCTATTATTACGCCATTGTTAAAAATGCTAAATAGATATCTGAACAGACTAAAATGCTGCTTGAAATAAATAGCAAAACAGTTACTGTTCATCAGCAGGATACCTAAATTGCTTGCAATTGTACAATTGGTTTCGGCTCCATTAAATTCTGTACCCTCCATTAAATCATCTACCAACTGAAGAACAATTCAGTTAAAGCCACCGGCTAAGTAAGCACAGTAACTGAACAACAGTGAAGTGAAGTAAGAAAAACCAATTGATGAAACAGTTAAAGCCATTAATATGCGGCACACACTACACAATAAAATTAAAAAGCAACAATCTTAAAAACAATTTAAGCACGCGCCACTCAACACAAAATCAAATACACTCATAGCATACAAATGAAAAGGATACAATTAGTCAATCATTTCCCAAACAATTCAGGGCTTTCTACGTTCTATGATCGTTGCTTCATAAAGTGGCTTCTCTAGAAATTTACGAATGGATTTATTAAGTATATTCTTATTATAAAGCCTGTTTTTCTAATTTTAACGGTTAGCGCTTGCTTCCTCTTTTAAAGTCACTTACTGGTAATTTCTAAAGACTCGCTTGTAAGCTAGATTGATAGTTTCATTAAAAATGACCGCTTCCAGAGCCTGTGCCGGCTTTACAGCTTAGCTAGTAACTGCGCAAACTATTAAAAGCCTGGGATTCTGTTGGCTGCGCTACAAGAGATTTGTTTTAAATTAACAAGTGCGTTTTTGTTCTAAATAAACGCTTTTCCAATAAGCATTCCTGTATTTTATCGTTTAATTTTTTGTCAGCTAGTTACAGGTTTCAGCCTCATGGATTATTTGTTGTCATTCGTCCCGGTTTAAGGCCTGAGTTTGAGCTGTATCTTTACTCGAGCGTAACAGCGCGCAGCTGCAAGAAAAACAAAGAGGTCATGGGTACGAATCCCTTTTCAGGCTCATATTTCACATTAGAACATAGAAAATAACGGATAGTAGATCGTTTTCAAATCTTACCCCTAATATAAGTACGAGTTGTTAAAAATATATGTACATTAAAGCCTTCATAGCATTAACCATGTCCCTGATGCTCGATACGCGAGAAACTCTCGTTGAACTTCAGTAAAGCGGTTTGTTCCTTGTTTTTATTTAGATGTCGCAAAACCAGCTGATCCGACAAATGAATGTGCGTCAAATCCATGCCGGAATGGAGCTACGTGTGTGAACCAGTACAACAAATTTTTGTGCTTATGTAAGACTGGATATTCTGGCAAGAAGTGTGAAAGAGGTAATCTACATTTGCTTTTTCGTGGACGGCTAAGCTTAGTTAGGTTGGAGATGAAAACAAGGTATTTCATATTTTTTTAGATAATGTGTTATGAAACAGTTTAATATTTTAGTTAATGTATCCTTTCACATTAGGAACATTGCCAAAATAAGGAATTACATCTTAGATAACATGTGTAAAATGCCTCTTCTTTTGGTGTTCTAGATTTGTGTTTTTTCATAGATTTGACGGATATAATACGTCTAAAGTGTTCTTATTATAGAAAGCTTTCGTTTGGTATATTGTAGCCCGGGGGGGTAGATTCCCAACTTTTTGGGGCAGGGATGATCATTGGAAAATCTCAATGGAATCCCTAAGAGGTACAATAAATAGAAATCCAATCGGCGATTGTTTTGTTTGATTTAGTTTCTGAAATAACAGCTATACTCTTATGACCAACATAATTATAGTTAGCCGACTTATAAGAGTTACAATTTTAACTGCCGATTTTTTAAGCCCTAAATGGTTCCGGACTGTAGGCAATTGTCAAGATGAGGTCTCTGGCATCCTAAGCAATACCAAATCCTTCAATTTTCACCCCTCACCCGGGCCGAACTGTTTAGTTTGGGCGTTTTTTTGGGCGGTGTTAAATTCTTTAAGAGCTCTTTCGTAAGCCTTACCGTAGGATCCTGAAAACAAGGGGTAAAAGTCTACATCTCATAAATTTATCTATTCATCATTTTCATATATTTTCTACTTCAGTCATGGGTATTGTGTATAGCTGGAAGTTAATACGTCATATTTTCTGTCTTGTAAACTCTAAAGTTTTTTTTTTCTAAAGGATTAATTTTTATATTTTCAAAGCCTTGCCTTGCGTTGATCCGGGAACTCCGATTGGTGGGTCCAAATCCTCGACCAATTACAGTGCTGGAAGCACGATTACATTCTCTTGCAGTGCAGGGTACAACTTGCTTGGCTCCTCGTCAAGAACGTGCCATGGAGGAGTATGGAGTGGCATAGAAGCAAAATGTGTTGGTAGGTTTTTCAATGAAAAGCGTTTCTCCTGCATATATATTAAACAAAACAATACAATACAATAAACTTTATTTCACGGGGGTGATATATTAACCTAAAAAAAGTTTTCAAACATTTGGCCCTATTATATAACATTTGCGTTGCTTTTAAGTCATTTGCCATGAAAAGTGTTTTTCATCATGTAAATTGACTGAATAGAACGAAACTGGTTGCACTGAGGTAAATTTAAAACTTTTAATGGAAAGGATGGACTGACAAAGTTTCATCTGCTCCATAAGCAGTGGGTTTACTTAATAGCGCTATCGGTAAGGGAGTAATACACTTTTGATGCGATGTAAAAGAGACCTTTCGGACTCCATTTCCGTAGAAGATTTTTCATGCTTGTCTTTTTGCAAATACTTAAGCGCTTAGATCGGTTGTGCGGCATCCTTTGCGGGAGCCAACGATTTTGCGCTTTTGAATTTGCAGGTTTTTGGTAAATTATTAATGGTTAATGAAGCAGAAACCAATACCAAAATTGCTATTTATTTTCTGCAGCATTTTAGTAATTTCTGTTCAGGTATCTATTTAATGTCTTCGATCAGAAGTCAGCGAAAATGTTGCGCGGGAAATAGTGTCAGCGAGAATGTTGCGCTAAATAATATCTGGTTAACATTTACTTATTAAGCTCCAACCACAAGACTTTATTTTTGATTTTGAGCTACACCAAAACATAAACAAAACGCAAAGGATGCCGGACAGCTGATCTGATCTGACCATTTAATGGCTATTCTTTCAGGCTAGTAAGTTTTGCAAAAAGGATTGTTTGATATTGGTTTAGACCCGCACACCTTCAAAATTATAATTTTAGCTTTACGTAAATATTTTCTTTAATTTTACAAACTAGCAATTATATAACTATTATTATTGATAATAATATTAACAATAATGATAATTATTGTTATTTTTATTGATATCGTTATCATCATCATCATCATCACCATTATTATTATTATTATTATTATCATTATTATTATTATTATTTTAGAAAAAGATGAGTGCGCTAGTGCCCATGGTTGCTCACAGTGGTGTAAAAACTATATTGGGGGTTATCGCTGTACATGCCAGAAAGGCTTTAAGCATATAAACAAACATCAATGTCAAGGTAAGACGTGTATGGAACAATCTTGTATAACCTTTGTGTTTTAAAACATCTGTATACCTTGATTCTTGTTCTCTGTCGTTCGATTCAGATTATTTCGTTTGTTCGTTCGCTGCCTTTTTTATACAAACGAAGCCTGAGGCTTTAGACCTAATTAATTCTTAACCAAGCGGATTCCCAATTATAAATCTAAATTTATGTATTTCACAATTCCAAACCTAGGATTCTGAATTTCAGATTTGAAGTAGACGGTTTTAAATTTTAGATTCGAAGAGAAAGATTCTGATACTCGGATTACAAACTTAATATTTTGAATTCCCGGTTCCAAGAATACTGATATGCAAGTTTTAAAGAATTGTTATCTCGAATTTTCGAAGCTGGGTACGGAAAGGATAAAGTTGATTGTTAACCGAAAAAATAAGATAAAAAACATACTTTTTCATTTTGTGGGTTATCGAGCAGTAAAACTTTTGTATTTTACTATAAAAGATAACGTTAAAAGGCAACGACGTTTCGACCGATCAACGGTCACTTTCAAGTTGAAGGATGAATTGGTTTAACATCTGAAGACTGAGTATTGCAAGGCGGTACAGTATGATTTTTACGAAATGGGCCAGGAAGATTATTGCCAACGAGCCAGCAGAGCAAATTCAAGAGACAAGGCTGGCGACGCGGCAGCTCATGCATTTATCCGTGTGTACGCGGGTTACGAGCTCTAGGAAAAAAAAATCCTGATTTCAGCCTACAGCTTCATTTAACAATAGGTATTCTTCAAGAGCCCAATCATAGAAGCAAATTGATTCATTAGTTATTTCTATCAGCCAACCACAGCGCTAATTGTTTCGGATTAGAGGCAATAAGAGCGTTTGTTTTTAGTGATTGTACAGCTTTTTTTTTTGTCGTCCTCGTGTTTTTGTCTTGCTCATTGGCACTTTGCGATAGCTACTACTATGAAGGGATGGGTCAGGCTTTCAGAACAGTGTTTCTGCAGGGTTAATATTGTGGATGTTGTTGATCCTGTTGTTTTTGTCGCTGCTGTTGTTATTACTAATGTTGCTTTGTTGCTTTAAAAACTTTCCTATTCATCAGATATAAACGAGTGCGCCAACGATAACGGAGGGTGTAGTGACATTTGCAGCAACACTCCAGGAGGATACTTATGTACATGTCCATCGGGGATGAAGATGAAACAAGGCGGGATTCGAAGTTGTGTCGGTGAGCAGTATACAAAGGTTTTGACAGAAAAGATTTGTGGAAATATTTTATATCATTTTAACACTAATTTTTTCTTTTACCAGATATTGACGAGTGCGGTCAGAATAATGGCGGCTGTGAGCACGATTGTTCCAACACACTTCGTTCCTTTACTTGTTTGTGCAGGAGGGGTTTCATATTGCGAAGTGATAAAAAGACTTGTGGAGGTAAAAAATCGCTATTCACGTATTGTTCGTTATGGAGAAAAACCCTTCGTCTTTATACTTATCGCTAGTTGGGTTTTAGCTCATTCATGCGCGCGCATGCGCAAGCAATGAATGAGTATCGTGGGTGTGAAATGTTGCCGGAAGTTGTTGTAGACGGAAATTAAATTTGTGGACGGAAATTGTGGACCGTAGACGGAAGTGGAAGTGTCCTGCAAGCGTGGCTCCATAGTGCACGGACCTAGTTCGAGGCCCGTACTAACCCTTTTTTTTCTTTTAGTTTTTTTTTCTTTTTTAACTTAAAAGTGCCTATAATGTTTTTTTTCTTACTTTGTGATATAATTCAATATTAAAACATTTGAAAAAAAAATTGCGATTTTATCAGTAGACTGTTTAATATTGCCATTAATGAGCTGGCTCTAAGAGCCCTTTGATTATTGTTGTAGTTGTTGACAGGGTTGCTATCGTTACCGCTTTCGATGTCAATTCCCTTATCGTTGTTGTCGCTATTGTCGCTTTCTTCCTTGTCGGCTGAGGTGGTGTCATGGGCGAGGATTTCATTTGATTACATCACAAGTATTAATTAGGGCTAGAGATTGTTTTGAGTGTATTGTTTACAAATAGACGCACGCCCTGGCTACACCATGAACGAGTAATTTTAATACTGCACGAAGCAATGCTGAGTACGATATTGACAATTTCGAGTTCACAAAACTCGAATTGAAAGCCTCTAACACTCTTAATATCCATCCTTAGTTCACTGTATTGCACATGATTCATACATAACTTTACTAAGCATGAATTTGAGCAAATAAGATTTAATTTTGATAGCGTAGTTCAAATTTAGATTAGAATATAAATCACAAAAAAGCTATTCAAGTATTAACTAATTTTGCACTAAGTAATTCTTTTTTAGCCTGTTTGCTGACGGTTTCCACTTTCAGTAAATGCTAATTAAGACCGTTTGCGAATCAGTGCAGAATTTTGTTTTCTGCATTGTGCTTTGTGGATCGGTTATATGTACTCAATTTTGATTGGCTCCACTAGCCCTGTGATTTTGACGAACCGCGTGATTGGCGAATTTAAAGCATTAAGTTTAAAGAGATGGCTAAAGAAGTTAATCAAATTAATATATATTTGAGTACATATTAAACTGATCTAGAACACGAAATCATGCACTGATTCGCAGACGGATTTTAACAACAAAAGTTCGTCTTTTTTTCTTTTATCAATTACTACAAAAACTGCAAAACACATTCGCCGCAAGAAACGTTTTCGATGCGATGCAATCGCTTTTCTTTGCAGCGTTATATATTGCAGTTTTAAAATGAAATTAGCTTTAAAAACCGAAACACTCCAAGTTGTCTATAGCTTTATCATTAGGATTGAGTCATTTATAATTTAATATTTAAGATTTTTTAAAGATTTTTTTGAGATTTTGTCTTCTTGTAATTCTGTAAATCTTCACATAAAATTGCATAAAAAGTATGCTTTATTGAAATTAAAGCACGCCTGTAACGATGTCAACATGCATGTAATGTGGTATCATCTGATCGATTTTGACCACTCGACGGCGGATTTCGTACAGTGAACAAAGGTTGCATATTATTGCCTATCGGTCTTGAGATAAAACTTTATTACTAATCGAATTTTTTCTCACAGCTTTGTCTTGTACATCACTTGTTGACCCACTCAACGGGCACGTTTCCCTCAGCCAGAAAACCATGTTAAGAAGTGTTGCAACCTATGCATGTAAATCCGGTTACAGACTTACGTCCATGGCAACTAGGAAATGTGAAGCGGACGGCGAGTGGTCCGGGGTGGTGCCAACATGCATAAGTAAGAAAATAAAGTATAAATCAGTGGAAACAACAATAACAGCAACAAATAACATTATTCCTACTCGGAATTTTAGAGTAGCTATAAAGTTAGTTATCCGAGCCTGACACACACACACGATACAATTAAAAACTCTAACTGGTAGAAGGCAAACCAGTCGGCTATTTGTGGTGAATTTAAATCAAGGATCATTGATGTTTTATTCAAATTCAACTTTCTCACATCAGTTGCTACTAGCTCTGGACAGTTATAACCATATCTTGACTTTTTCCTTCATATTTTAAAAATTCCAAGGGAGACGTGTGAATAGGGTAATAAGACGTTTCCCTTTCTGAAAATCTGTAAAAAATCAAACAATTTGTGCACCTTCCTTCAGAGGTATATTGCCGTGAAATCGGCGAAATTAAAAACGCCGTGAAAACACCCACTGGCTATCAGGGCGGCAGAGCGATAGTGGGAAGCAGTGTCACGTATTCTTGTCATGCGCACTACACTATGGAGGGATCAAGGGTAAGAACATGCACGAAGGACGGAACTTGGAGTGGCGAACAACCAAGATGCATACGTAAGTATATATTTCATCAATACGAACACGTTTATGTAGTCATAGGGTATGTTTATAGATAACAAAGCATGACTAATTATAGGGGTATCGAATGGTTCCATTCAATTTATAAGTGCTCGCAAAATTTGGCCTTTGGTCGAATTGCTCGCAAAAATTACACGGGTGCTCGCTTGCTCACTCAGATTCTCGTTAATCATATATATATATATATATATATATATATATATATATATACTATTGTTTTGAAGAATAATTTTTCATAGTGCTCGACTAAAAGGAGCGAAATCTATAAAAGTTTA
>ERZ1740055.546-NODE-546-length-10699-cov-7.716084_pt1 | contig 10699 bp, 7 predicted proteins | sample MGYA00581747_ERZ1740055 | MGnify/ENA primary metagenome ERZ1740055 (study PRJEB43018, sample SAMN04849739) | marine metagenome | isolation source: floating plastic debris | place: Pacific Ocean | collected 2008-08-28 | study: EMG produced TPA metagenomics assembly...
CGTATCCGGAGAAAAATTGATGCGTTTTCAAATTTACCCGGGTTAGTGTGGACGGAGCGTTAATTTGAATGTCTAATACTTAATGATTACTGAGGACTTTTTTAAGATAATGCTGTGTAGTCATACATAAAATATTAATTTAAAATATTAATTTTTTTCTGAAAAATTTTTTTTTCAGTGCGCTAGAATGGCCAAAATCTCCTCTTACTGATTGAGAATTTACTGTTTTTCTACTACTTTGGGGAATGTAAATTACTGATTGGTGACGTAACAATGAGACCGAATAGTTTGTGCAGGCCTTGGTTTATCGTCAATAATAAAGAATTTCTCTTCTCTTTCTCTTGAGATCGGCCGTACATTTCCCTTGATTATCTGCAAACCAAAAAATGCTAGTTTGGTTATTACAGCAATCACATCCTAAATGAATCACAAAATCACATCCTATAAATGAATCAAAAAATTGGCAGAGGGAAGTTGAAGACAGTAAATGTGCGATAATACAAGCAACAAATCAGTCCTCCAACTTGTCTCTTAACATTGCTACGAAACTAGTTGAAAAGCGATATTGCGCGTTTTTCCACCCGTGTACAAACTTGTCTCGCAGCAAAATGAGCTGTTACAGGTTATAATAAAAAAGTTTGTTGCAGAAAGTAGAGTGTCGTTCTACTTTTTCCATCAAAAAGTTGTAGATTCTGCGCGTATATTACTACCACAAATCAACTTGTCTCGCAGCAAGTCACTGCCAGTCATTCATTCACATAAACATTAGGCCTAACTAAATTGATTAGAAAAGGCTGGGGCCTTTTTCTAACAAAGGTTTAACGAAGTTTTCAGCATAACAAACCGCTCTTTCGACAGTCGAAAAAACACAATACGACATACTCCTGGATCTTCAAGTACAAGTTCCCGCATTAATTGGTGATAGATACCGCGTTCTTGACATCGTTCTATCCACTTCCTAATTGCTCGTTTTCTTTTCCTCATCCTTCTATTAATAAATCCAATATAATCAAAACACGTTTTCTGTGAGCCGCAATGTTTTTTTACAAAATAGCGAGCAATCACCTGATCGTATTAGCCAATTAGAAATCAGGATTCACTCAACTACATCAGCTTGATTTTGCTGCAAAAACGTTTGCACGCGGTTGGAAAACGCGCAGCATTGCTTTTCAAACCGTTTTGCAATTATGTTGCGAGACCAGTTGAAAGATTTTGTTGCTCATATTAACCGTAACTCATTTTGATGGTTCAACTGGACCAATTGATAAGCAATGTAAGATTACCAACTAACCCGTAAGAAACACATAGCAACACTATTTATTTTATTCCGATTGTATCCCCTAGGCTTATGGCCAACAAATACAATAACAATAAAATTCAATATGGAAGTTTGCAGCTTGGTTATAAAATTAGAAAGAAAGTGCTTTGCAAGTTGATTGGTCAGAAAATTTCTAAGCCACTGACGAACAAATGCAAGACCTATTTCCAGCGGGAATAGATAAGAACTTAGCCAATGATTCGCCTCCCCATGTGAGTCTCTGTAGCTCAGTGGGTAGAGCATCTGACCGGTAATCAGAGGGTAACAATTTCGATTCCGTTAATGACTCAGACCTTTTTACGAGCAATCAACTTAAGGACCACTTTCTTTCTGTAAAATTCAAAATATTTTGTAAGTGCGCAGATAAAAATTAAGCGAGAGCCGAGACACAACATGCATGAATTAGACACAAGTATATGGTGAACTAAGTAGATGCAGCAACTAAAAACGAGCACAACGTTGTGCTGATAACGGGCAACCAGTACGAAACCGCGGTCCACGGCAGTTGCTTATACTTGAACTCATTTATCATCATTTTTTGAAGGTGATCGCAACCAATTGCAGCGTAGCGTTAGTGCTCAATATTGATAGTGGAAGTTCTTAGAACTATTACGCATGAACAATCTATTGAACCTTTTCTTTTTACTTCACTCAAGTTATCCTCACTCGCCTAGTTTGAGGTTTTGAGAATTCTCGAGCAGGTGGAAACCCTAGACTGTGTCTAGACTTTTTACTGATCTGCTCTCGAACTCTTCCAAACTTTGTCAAGGTTTTTACTAGGTTATGAAGGCACGGAGAGCATGTTTTATTTCTTTTATGAAATTATTTCATTTCTTCAATGAAACACTTAAGTGAGTTTTTCGCACGAAAATCTGATATTTTCACACGTAACGTAAAAATAACACTGTTACTATGGTTACGTATAAAACCGTTCCGCCATATCCCCCTTTGTCGTGTAATATCGTCTATATACTCAAAGACAAACCGCAAGTTATTTTTGCAAATGTAACTTTAAGATGATTATACGACTATATACAACTGGATACCAACCTTGTCTAGCGTACACTGCCACTTCACACACAGTAAGGAAAACGTTTCCCTTTCTGTGAATAGATACAACCTGACCAGGGAGGGGTGGAGTGCATTGAGAAGTCCAAAGTTCACCAGAATGAGTGACTGCAACACGCTCCCCGCACATCGGATTAAGATGGATATCTTTTGATATGCCGACACGAATCTCGAAATTTGAAAGAGGTTCAGCTTCAGGCCCACCTGAAAAAAAAATCTGGTGAAAATCATTTTCCATTTTAAAGCTCATCTTAGTGTTTTTTGAAAAAGAAATATCTTTGCCTCAGTGGCTTAATCGTCCATATAAAGAAATTATCAAACTTAGAGAATTGTATGAAGTCAAATAGTTTTCCATTTTCGCAAGATCTGGAATCAATATTTCTTTGTATTATTCAATGCATTTCTTGTCATAAAAAACTAGCGGAGACTAACTAATCTTAACACCAATGGAACTCCCTAGTCAGGCCAAAACTATCGTTGATCTTCATACAAGATTGTATCGCTCAATTATAAAAGGAAACACCATTTGCTTGCCTGTAGTTTTTTCAAGTTTTTGTAGTTCTTTCGTGTCAGTTATTATAATTGAACTAATCCATCAGCTACACTGACTAATGCTTGTTAAAAAGCGCTGAAAAGACAATTAAAGAGAATCTGCGAACAAGTACAACGCAAAATATGCTGTCAAGTAGGACTAGTGTTCGATACGTCGTTCCTTGTAGTATTTACAAAAACGATTATAGACATTTAAACTTAATCCGTGTTTGCGTCATCATAAAGTGTTTTGCTTACCCGATGCACTAACGACACTGACGTCAGTGATGACGTATTCCCTTAAGAGGTCTACTTTCCACCAAGGGTCCGCTTGTTGTGCTGTCTGAGCACATGAGCCCTCTGTCAGTTGGGACGCCATATCGCCATTCACCGCAAGGTCTGCGCTGGTTTTCAAGTTTGGAGTCTCGGTTGAGACGAAGGTGCTTGACTGTGAAGCAGGTTTATTAAGAGCAAGATCTATAAAAAAAAAATTTACAGCAATAGTTGGTAACAAAAATTCAATCCTAAATAAAAAGGATTTTGTTTATTGAAATTTGTGATACGCACACAATACGCCTGCTTCAATAATCTTTGCAGAGTTCTATGCGAGTAATATTATACTCTGCTGTTTCTTGTTACTTTGGAATGTGTGCCCAGGGGTGGGTTGTTCAAAAGTTGGTTAACTTTAACACAGAGTTAAGCGAAAATTCAAGGAGCAATTTCTTTTCTAAGAAAAGGTTTACACTTCTCCTAAATTACTGTTTTGATTTTCAAAGGAAAAAAAGTCGAATGAATGCAACCGGATTTGAAAGACATGTTTCGGCATGCTTATGCCACCATCAGTTTAATAGAATGAATGAGTTAATTACAATAGGTGAGTTATAAGCTTCATAATTTATTCATTAACTAGCTTATAACTCATCTATTGTAATTAACTCATTCATTCTATTAAAGTGACGATGGCATAAGCATGGCGAAATATGTCTTTCTAAAACATTGTTGTATTTATTCGAGCTATATCTTTTTTGCAACTATCAAAATCCCAAATTACATCTCAAATCCTTGTAAGGTTGGAAACAAGAACATTTGCTAAATATTTAACCCTGGTTTAGTGCTAATCGGTTTTTGAACAACTGGGCCCAGTTTTTTTTTTCTGTAGAATGTGTCAGTCTACAAGTGCATTTGCATACACTTATTATAAGTTTTCGTTTCGTTTTGCTTTCTTTTAAGAATCAAAAAAATGTTTTTCCGTTTCTGAGTTTTTTTCAAGTTTATTTTTCAGTCTTTGAAAATAGTTGTAGTAGCTAAGATTAACTAGACCAAAGTTTAATTTAATTTCTGCTTTCACATTTCCCGAAAGACTTCGAAATTAGTCATGAAGTTAAACTATTACCACTGGAATCATGCTATAACCGGAAGTTATTTGTTTTTTCGTAAACTGCCTGGTTACCCTAGCTGGTAAGGCCGATTCCCGGCGCGGCCGGACCAACGCTGAGGATCTTAAATACCGTATTTATTCGATTTAGCGCCCAACCTCAAATTAGCGCCCACCTCCAATAAGCGCCCACCCAAAAAGGCAAAAATTTAATTAGCGCCCAGGGCGCTTATTGGAATAAATACGGTAAATGAGAAGAAGGTGCTGCCATAGCTCTAACTAACATCTGCAAATGGTTAGAGATTTGCGTCTTCTTGGATAACGACGTTAAGCCGTAGGCCCATTCTCTCCATATTCTATTGAGGGAATTAAAAGAACCGACGCAATAGACGGTCTGTCTATTAGTATACTGTCTAATTATTCATCGAGGGCAATTACTAATGTATCAAATATATCTGTGAGCCGCTGTTGCGGACTATCTAAGACCCTGAAAATGCTAAACCTGTATTTGAATGTAAAATGACACTGAAAAGCTCCTTGTCATTAAAAAGTTTTACTGTATAAAGCTAAGCAAAATATAATCATTTCTAAGATTCAATAGTTGATACCTTACGGATCTGGTTAATAAAAATGAACTTTAAACGCAAATAAAAAATCCTGGGCTTCATACTACATTTTTGTCTTATCACTTAAGCCATCGTTTAAGATGGCTAAAATAGATTCTCTCTTCGTACAAAAAATGATATAAAACGGAAATGTATTTACCGACAACAAATTTATCACAAACATTGTTTCTTGGATCACCCTTCACCAGCCAATCTTGATATGCCTTGATTTCCTCATCTCCACACTTTCGTATGAGAACAAGCCGGTCTCCACCTTAAAAATGATGAAAAAAAAAAAAAAATTGATAAAGCAGAAAAAAAAATCCTAGGTTTTCAAAGTACAACGAGCCCTTAGAGGAGATAGCCGGAAAACCGACTGACAAATACCCAGCTGATAACTGCTGTATACGAGTTCTTAGTGTTATATCATCTGTTTCCCCAGATGTCCGCATAAGTACCTCGATTGGACACAACTTCTTCGCTAAAATCAGATATCCAGCCAGTAAGTCATGTAAATCCAAAGAAACTGTGCAGCCAATTTACCACTGAGTATGCTCTATCCTGAATTACTACTTCCCTTCATTTTCAAACTCGCAAACCCTATCTCCACGGTCACACTGTCCACCATTATTTTTCTTTCACTTAGAACGTACATCAGATCGAGGTTGGCCGTCATGCGGGCGTATCGGAAAACAGATTTCCGTCCAGGGCCCATCTATAAATAACTTTTTTCAGACGCGGGTTTTCATTTATCTATTATTTATTATAAGTAAACATAATTCATACAAAATAAAGTATTTGGTTATGAGATATAAGAAATTGATCAAAATTCTTCAAACACTATAAGTAGGAAGAATTTATCATTAGGAGACTTGTCAGAAAATAGTAGAAAGAGGGAAGAGGGAGAGGAGTTTCAATGTTGGAGTTTACAATTACTCGATCTTCCCCATTAGAGACAAAATTTCCGTTAACCTTCCCCTTTCATGACTTGCTGAAAATCTGTGACACTCCCCCAAAGCACCAAGATCAACATTCATTTCAGTGTTTATATTTTATAATATGATTATTTTATAGTATTAATGAATTACTGTTAAATAAATAAATAATTAAATAAATGAGTTACTGACAAATTGTTAAGTTCCAAGTTTTGTTTATATATATATAGACATAGATATTGCTAGAAGATTTTCTTTTTGGTTTAAACAATATCAAACTATTTTTTATAGTTATTTGTTGTATTATATTTTTCATGCTGGCTCAAATTTGTTTTGACCATTTATTTTTTGGTTCATATTTCCACAATCCTTCCCTTTTAGGTGTCTCAAAATGTTGTGACCCCTAACTCCCCCTTCCCCCCCAACCCCATTTTAATACACTCTTCCCTAGTAATTTCTGACAGGTTACTTAAATCATAAAATTAAGAATCAATTTTGACTTGAGTCTGATTGTCTTTCCTTTTACTTAATAAAGATATATTTTATGTAGACGATCTTTAACTTTATTCATATATTATTTTTAAAACAGGCATGTAAATCATGATACTTTTTGTAGAATTTGGATCTAAAAATCGATAAAATTCAATTTTGTGTCATCAATCAAACTTCCAAATTTGCATTTTATGCTGTTTACTGTTCTTTACCAGTTTCTGTCCAACAAAGATCTGTATCGGCAAATTTCACATGTTCCTCGTCACACGTGAAGTTTTGGGAATTGCTGCCCATTTCACAATTTGATAGAGTGACTTCAGTGAGATCGTATGGTGACGTCACAGCTGCACATAAGCCAGCCTCTGAATTCTAAAGAAAAATGGATGCAAAATTCCTTCAGTTGATTGATATTATGGATACTCTCCTCATTTAGATTTTACAATTATGATGTTATCTATATGTGCTCATGAATAATCTGATTTTCCTTCGATTAAAAGGGCTATGTCACAACAATTTTGTTGTTTTGGGTCAATTTGTTGCTAAAATCGTTACTTATGGTTTTACTTATGCACAAAATGTTCCTGATAAACTGTGAGGTGAATATCTAATGAAATGTTTTAAAAAAGAGCAAACTATAATAAATGTTTTGGTATTTTTTGTTGTGATAGCATCAGCACTTGAAAAGGTTGGCCTGTTTCTTCCATTTCCATCCTTGCCATTCGTAGCAAGAAATGACAGGAAACAGTATAAACGTCAAAATATAGTCTTACATAACAAACCTAGACCATTATTTTTGGAATTTAGTTAAAGGCAAGACATATTTGAGATTTTAAAAAGGTCCTAAAATAGCGTGACATAGCTTCTTTAATTAATATCCATCCTTCTTTTACTGTTCTGAATCCGTACCCGCGATTGGTTAAAATTGATCACGTGATTTAGCATGATCTGTCAACATCACAATTTTTTTTTCGTGTTCAGATTTTTGTGATTTATATTCTATCTATTTAAACAACGCCATTTTAATAATGTACCTCTTAATATAAAGATTTTTATTTGTTCACACTCTCATTTAAAGAACTCAGATTGCAAATTAAAAGGGTTTATGTTCATTGTGTGGCCGCGTGCGTCTATTTGGAAACAAAACACTCGCATCACCCTCTCACCCTTAAGTAGCGAATGGTCCTTTGGCACACTAAAACAGTAAAAGAGCTAGCGGTCGGTCAGTACCCTAGCCGCAATACATACGTGAAGACACCAAGGTTCAAATCGCTGGACAAACCAGTGTAAACATTTATAACGGAAATTTCATTTTTTGTTTTAACCTAGCTGAATAATATACACAAAAGGAAAATGTTTCGGAAAAGCGCTTAATGAGACCCAACAGTTTATTAAGGATTTAAGTTACTCAATAATTAGTTTCTTTTTTTAAAAAAAGTTGTTCTCTAAAATGTTCTTCGGCGTGTAAATGCATGATTTAGACTGACACTGAGTAAACTGAAGAGTAATAAATAAGTTTGCTATTTTTTTTGTCCAACGCTTATTACACTACACCTACGGTGATAATTAAAACAATTTCAACTTTGAGTCATTTTTAAAAATTCTTTATGAGCGACTAACAAAATATAAACTAAAGTAATGCACACTTACCATAAGTTGTCCTGTTAGAGTATAGATCCACGATGCCCTGTCATCGTTACAAGCACCCATTACCAAGGCAGAAGCAACCTTAAGATCCTTTACAGAAATACAATCACCGCTTTTCTTGTTTTTTATTTGAAATGGGCCTGTAAGTGTGTAATCATATAAATCGTGGTTTACTCAATGCTTGCTAGAGATAAACTTTCTCTCGGACTTAAGTCATAGAATCAGAAGTGGACAACTTGGAGTGCTATAGTTTGTTAGGCAATTTACAGGAAGAATCGGATCTTATATTTATGCTCTACCCATTGAAACTTACACGAAAAGTATAGATTTACATGTTAAATTGTTTAAGATTGATTGCAGTTTGTTAAATATGAGTATGCACTTGTTTTCTATTATCTTGGCTGAAATAATAGCCATACCATAACGGTTTTTATATCAAAATAATGAAACTAGTTATAATGAGATAGAAAAGTTATGGGAGTAAGCTATAAAACTTAGTTCTTTGTAGAGCGAAAGCTGATACTTACCAGAAATTGCTACATCATTGCTTTCGCTCGGAGTATCATACATTGCTTTTGTTATTCGTGCAGTCAGACGCTTCTTGAGATAGGAAATAGCCTTGTCTGCCAGTTTTTTTGCGTTATCCACCAGATTCTTTAGATTCATGTCCAAGCTAAACTGCATCCTAGTGCCGAATACACTGACATCTGCAGACACACCCACGCTGGAGCTCAGCGCCGGTGACAAGTGGGTCTCAAATCCGAGTCGGTGAATAACAAGAAGATTCTTACCCACAAATTGTGCTGCACGCTCCGCCCAGTAAGTTGAATTTTCTAATTTCCACAGAGCTTGATGCGCGTGGTCAAGCAGCTTGCAAGAACCTTTGGTTAAGTGATTTTTTAGATTGCAAGAACCTATTGAATTAAAGGTAAATACATGTTAGGTTAGTAGTTTGTAGTAGGTTAAAAGTAGTAGTAGTAGGTTAAAAGTAGTAGTAGTAGGTTAAAATTAGTAGTAGTAGGTTAAAAGTAGTAGTAGTAGGTTAAAAGTAGTAGTAGTAGGTTAAAAGTAGTAGTAGTAGGTTAAAAGTTTTGGTAATTTTTCGCAAAAATCTATAAAAACAGGAATTTGATGAAAAAAGGTTCTCTTCTTGAAAGCATATGAACGATCGTGGTTTGCGCAGTTGATATAAAATCTCTACCTTTGACCACAGGGATTACCAATTCGATCCCCGGCTCCGCCTACATTGAAATATTGGTGCAACCTTCATTTCTCGCCTAAGCTAACTCGGTTTTTCATCATTACAGGGTAGGTAAAAGAGTACCAGCGTCTGCTGGGAGCTAACTTGCGATGGATTAGTCTCCCGTTCAGGGGGAGTCAAAAACTCTAATCCGCTTAATACTAACGGAGATAAGCGCCGGCTCCATGGGCCACTTGGCTTGTAAAGAACTTAGATTGCTTGAAAACATATTCAAGTATGATTTTAAAAAATTCTGTCAAAAATATAATTTTTGGACGGTGCCTTTTCAATGCGCCATTTTTCTGATGAAAATTTTTGCTAGTTTCAGGCCTCTCTGGGTGCAAAACAGTGTTGCTCGGTCATATTTTGTCTTATTAATTCACCAGATTTGCAGTTTTTTCCCCCACAAAGGACTGGGGCGAACAAAAAGTTGCATTAAAAAAATGGTGTATTAGTTATTAATTATTAGGCTGCATTAATCAAAGCTAAAAAAATTTAAAACTCACTTTGGCCAGGACAATACAACTTAAGTTTTGGTAATGGAAACATTAGAATAAATTATAATATTTACAACGCAATGCAATATAAAGTAATGCAAAAGTAACTACTGTGCAATAACTAAATTCAAGACATTTTCAAGTACAGTTTTGTAGAATATATTTTAGAAGCAACAAGTGGATTACAATGCGATATAACTTCTTTTTCCATTTTTTTTAAATTTTAAAAAAAATTTTTTTTTCTGCTTTTTGCTATCGGATCTATCCTTACAACTTTTGTAGTACTTGTAGTTTATATTCCGAGAAGGGGTTTGTTAATTTAAGTCAGTTAAAAAACCTTTTCAACTCTTCGTCGTATAACGAACCTTGACATAACGCCTGTGATCCTTTACACGCCTTAGGTGCTAACACCTCGCAGATAAATCTTCCTGCGTACCGCTTGCGGCGGTGAAGCAAAACGTCTCTGTAACTTGGTGGGTACGAGACGGACGCAATGTTTCGTCTACGGCGTCTCCTCGCCTCAACTTCACCCTCCTCTTCTTCGTTATTCTGGCCGAACTTGTTCTTCATCCATCGACCTACCATGAAAATAAAACACAATTTTTATGGTATGCTATGTATAACCCGTAGGAAAATATTAGTTTTGATCGTCTTTATAGACCTGAAAGGGAAACTAAAGAAAGTGCGAGTGTTTCTGTCACTTAAGTATAAAAAAAAAATTAATACTGATTAAAGTTTGGACTCAACTGTTTGGGCATCACCAGGATGCCGCCGAATCATTCTAAGGAATTAGCTAGCATCAACACACACTGAACATGGCTTTAAGTTGCGTCAAACTAAATGACTGTTTTAGTAATGCTGAGTTACATGCAGTTACTCTTGAGAATATGGCACCCTATTAATGCAACGTCGACTTCCAACTTTATCAGTATTTACTGATTGCTGGAAAATTTCTTTCCTTACTGACAGGTTTAAAAAACCACTAATTACTTTA
>ERZ1740055.547-NODE-547-length-10694-cov-7.473917_pt1 | contig 10694 bp, 4 predicted proteins | sample MGYA00581747_ERZ1740055 | MGnify/ENA primary metagenome ERZ1740055 (study PRJEB43018, sample SAMN04849739) | marine metagenome | isolation source: floating plastic debris | place: Pacific Ocean | collected 2008-08-28 | study: EMG produced TPA metagenomics assembly...
GGATCAACCACAAAATCGAGATTTTTTCTGCCTGCTCAAGATTATGATTGCGTTCGACGTCAATTAATTTCGTTCGAAGTTAGGAGAACACAACCCATAATCTTGGGATTTCTGTGGTAGTCAAGGGTAACCTTTGTGGTACTAATTTTCGTCGTAATACTGCATTTTCTGCGCCATCTTGAATAAATTCGCTTTGTCACGTCACATGCCGATGCACAAATAGCAGTCGCGCACTTCGTGGCGAGTTGTTTTAACTTGTATAAGAACAGACCAGTTTTAAAAGACTTTTTATCGGAAGAAATGTCGTTTTTTGACATCATAAAAATTTTTCTGCAACTAGCAGAAATAAATTAAGTTCCCGTACTTCAGTAGCGTGTTTAATTCCCGGCGAACTTCACTAATCTATGATTCCTTCTAATTTATATATATTTTTATTTATAGTGATTAAAACGTGTCATTTAACTAAAATGTGAGTGATTATTATTGTCTGGTTTTTTGAAAACTTGTTTAGTCTTTTCAGTGAATAGAAGTAGGAATATGGAGACAAGATGACTAGAAAAACTACTTAACTAACAAAGAACTCTGCTTTTCTCTCGGATACAGCTGCAAAAAGCTGAATATGTTAGCATAGATTCACCAAAATATGCAGTAATGTTAACGAGCTACGCTGTTCACAAACTTTACAACTGGTTTAAAGTTTTCAAAATGTGCGAAATATTTTCTTTTTGTTTATTCATTTATAGTTTGCGAAATAATATTTCTCTAGTGCTTCCAGATATCCATTGGGAGCTCGTTACTTTATTTCCTTTCAAAATCTTGACAACTATCACAATGGTTGCCACCGAAACGCATACGTTTGAGACAATTAATGCTACTTTAGTACTTACGACAAAACGCATGTCAACAGTTAACACAGCTTTGGTTCATTATAATTGTGTTTCCGCTTGTAGTAACTACTCAGAGAAAAACGCGATGTTAAAATTGCAAGCAATAAAAGCGCTGGATCGCCATACACTTTGCCAATTACAAATAAATAAGCTATCTTTATAAAACAATCATTGGTAATTGTCAGTTGAAGTTTTCTTGGCAGTATCACTTAGAGTCGGCTGGCAAGCTAACTTAATGACAACTATATTCACAATTATAAATTTCGTAATTACGTAAATAAAGCATAGAATCCTCGTTTCAGTTCTTTTCTGGTATATAATGTTTTGGACCAATTAAAATACAATTTTAATATTCATGAATTTAAAGTCAATATTGTTTCCTGACAGCATTATACTTAATATAGCTAACAATTATTAAACAGACCCAACTACTTTTCTTTTACTTTGTAGTCAAGGAGCTCATTCAGGCACCTGCATCATGACAACAAAAAACGAAGGTTAACCGTTTCCCTATTTTGTAGGTTTCATTGACGAGTTAATGCCGTAACATGCTAGAAATTTCAAGGATATCCTTCCGAGTTTATAATTATGTTACTCAATAACATTACACCAGTTGTCAATATATTTGAAGTTAATTTTATAAGTGCTTTGAGATCACTCAAAGTTTGGCATCAACACGGACGAATCACAAAGTCAAAGAATCGATAAGAACAAGATTTAAACTGAAAATTACAACAGGTAAATTCTCCATTTATAGCTTCAAATTAGTACCCTTTGAAGAAAACTACAACAAATCAGTAAATTGTCGAGATTGATAAGTAAACTTTTCTGTCAATGAATGAATGAATGCCAATATTACGGTTGAATGACATAAACATCAACAAAAAAAAAGGAACAGCAGCGTTGCATTTTTTCAAACACGTTCTTCCTATTTCACACAACCTTCCTTACATATTTTCACATAAGTTAATCCCAGTCATGTGAGATTAGTGTTTTCATGTTTAATTAGTCAAAGTAGTTTTTCTTTGCTGTTTTTCGCTGAAAGCAAATTTTTAATTGAATGTTTATTCTTATAGGGCTAACAGACTATATTTCCAACGCTTTGTTAGTTACTAGCCGACAAAAGTCAGTTTCTTTACCTATATAACTAGTATAGAAAAGAAAGATTTTAGTCCTTTTATGGTTTCCAATAGTTGATTTTATTATTTCTAAGAAAATGCTATTCGAACTCGAAGATGTTTTATGTTTCGGAGCTGTATAATTTCATTTTATGTGACATTCTTAGCATTAATCTCTTGAAAGCCCTTGCCTTTCTTGTGAAAAGAAGCAAAATGTTTTCTGGTTTGTGCAATTAAAAATTGTTTGAATGGGAGAGCTGATTAGTATAAGATATACAATCTAACAAACGTGATTTGAAGTGAGACTGCTCGTGCCTCCACTTTTCGGCAGAGAGAACCGTTTTATAAGGTATTTTCAAATATTTCACAGTTGCCAAATACCGTTAAGAGTCGCTTTTTTAAAAAAATAACCGTACAGTATGTGTTTTTTGTGGTAAGAGAACCTAATTAGAGATCATGTTTATGATAAAAACGCAGTTCTTTTGCTGCCAAGTTGTAAGTAACTGTACCTGTCCAATTCTAAATCTGCCAAAAAAATTTTTTCTAAGTTTTTTTCCTACGATACTTTGATTTACATGCGAGATTGAGATCTTCGAAACGAAACTAAACAATCTTGTATGTATTTGAGTCTTTTAAAACCAACTGACTAAAAAGCAACGCGTTTTTCATTTTTCAGTTTTCAGTTTTCAGTTTTTCAATTTCAAATATTGTTGAGTTTACTCGATGTGATAAAAAATGATTTTTAAAAAATGGCTCCAAGCAACAAAACCCTTGAAAATTTTTGAAAACCAATGCAGTTAATTATTGCTTAAGATGAAAAAACCCCGCAAGCTATATCAAAACATGCTCATATTTGGAATTTCGGGAACTTGTAGCTGTAATTACCAAAGAATGGATGTAGCAGACATGTAAGACATGTGTAACGGGGAACTTTAATGATAATTGATGTTTGAACTTTTTAAATTAACATTGAGTCGAAACAGTTTAGCAGTCGCTGTTTAAAACTTTATAAAAGAATCGTCCACTTCATCTACAGCGACACTTTAAAAAAAAAAACTAACAGCAGGGGTTTTTTTTGGCTCAAAAGTAAAAATGCTTAAAAATATATAGTTCGAACGAAAAACTACTCTATTCTTGCTAACTCTTTCAATCTCAGTTGTATTATTAAATTCTCCCAAGTTAAACTCATACTTTTCAATGAAAAAGGTTTGAGAGAATTTTGTTTTTAATCTTCAGTAATTTGCTTTGTTTGTTCTATTCTTATCTTCCTATTACTAAATGTCATATTTTGTATGTGTTATGTAAGGAGAAGTTGGGTGTTGATAACTGACTGGGACTGAAAGGGTTAATGTCGTAATACAGAACTATTTTTAGAGCTTTACCCGGCTTTACCTGGAAGGAGTTGAATGTATGGCCGTCTTTTGCGTCTCTCTTTCTGCCGTAGTTCAAAAGTCGTCTAAAACGCGGAGAAAGAAGAATGGGTCGAAAAAATATCTCCCGCACGGCCAAAAATAGAGGAGAATGGAGAGAGAGCTTAGAAACGAATCGTACGCGTTTTCAGCTGTTTTTTTCCAAGAAAGAGAATGCATTTTTACTGACATTTGTCTGTTTTGTTCCAAAAGTTTATCTCTCACATTGGGTCTCATTTTCCTAATTCAATTAAATCAAATTTTAATTCTTCGAGTTTTATTGTATTGCTTTAAAACAACTAACACATTCAATGCATTCCGCGAAGCATTTTCGAAGCTCATCTCAACTTTCACAAACTTCTGTTTCCTTCTGTTCATTTTGAATTGATTAAGATTTAAGAATCCTTTAGTAAAAGGTTAAGTTCTGTAGTACAAGCCGAACAATACTTATCAAGTATCGGCAACAGTTCCGCGCCTGGCTGTCAAAGTTATGCCCCTTCTCAATTAAGTGATTCCAAAAAGAAAAGCCAAAGAATAATTCTGGTTTCATCGAGATTTGAAGCAGTGATATCTGCAATAATGACCAATGCTGCGTTAATTTAAAACGTTCTTATCAACTGAGCATCGATTATGAAGAAGCAGTTGAAATAAATGAGTCCGGCCATCTATACAAAGTGGGAATGAACAACGATCAGTGTGACTGAGTTAGTACTTTTAGCAATGACGTTTTTGAAACTGGTTTCCGCGTTAATCACTTTGGTCACTTTTGGCAGTTGAAGAAATAGGCTTCAACCTGATGAGATTAAAACTGCTGCACTACCGTAAAAAAAGCAAAGCGAAACATGACTTAATAGAAAAAGGATGTGGAATATTGAAGCGATTCATGACAGCTGTGAGAGAGTGATAGATCCGAGATCATTGTTGAAACGAACTTGCACTGATGTAACGTACATGTATCTCACGTGTTTTGGGGTTGAATTCGGACAATGATGGGCGACACACATTTTCCCTTTTAATTTCCGGCTGGGATTACCTGAAACCGAACCGGAACAGTGGTGACCGCAGTGGGATCAAAAAGCAAACTGTACATTAAGAAACGGTATAATAATGAATTGTAACTGTTGTCCGGTTATGTTTATGTCATTATGAATTAGATACTCAAATTCCTACTAGCTCTAAAAATATCAAATAAATTACTTTTTTCACTTCTGCAGCTGAATAAATGCCGAAGTTTCTCCATTGATAATTACATATCAGATAAACTATTACGTGGGTTCGCGAGGCGGTCACGCACTCACTTCTTCAAAAACTTTTCAATCAAAATCTACCGAAAAAAATTCCAATCTGTTTGTATAATATTCTTTAAATAAAACGGAATGAAAAAGAAACACACTCTCGGAAATGAAGAGCATAACTTTACGGAAACCTGTCTACAAATGGCTGCATCATACTGCAAGAGAACCCCCATACATGGTTTTTGCATTGATAATTATGGCAGAAACATGTTTCTAACCAGTACTTGATAACTTTCACTTTGCACACAATATCCCAGTCTAAAGATGTTACTTCTAAATATATACTATAATTGTAAAAAACTGGCAGCAATAGAAACTTATTATAGCTTAATAACTTTATCACTGTTTAGCTGACTTGCATGAATTAATCTCTCAATAACCACCGGACGTATTACTTGCATTGATGCTGTGACACTTTTTTTATTCTTGAAACTAGCATAGTGTCATGTGACCGTACTTAGAAAATACCTTCAACATGCAGAAGTCCTTTGTGTATGACGTCATCATGACGCAATCGTTTACAATATATAAAGCTTCGAGAGCTCTCCAAATGAGAGTACTCGACCGACGTCAGTTCGAACCGGCGGAATATTAAGAATTGATAATAAAACATACAAAAATCATGCACTTTATTCTAAATAGTTATTATGATAATATTATCGTTTTTGTTGTTGTGATTTAAATAAACTAAAAACAACGAAGAATTTGTATTAGTTAAGGATGTAGAAAGAGATTGAATGGTTGGCTTGACTGGGTAAAGTGAATAAATGAAACAAAGAAAAAAGGAGCCGACTAGAGTAAACGTGGAAACCAATCATTGCAGATGCACTTAAATATTATATAATTGATATATTATATAGTATATATACGTTACTATTAGTAAGATTTACAAGAGTAGAAACCAATCATCTCAGCAAATATACTTAAATGTTTAATTATAACAAGTGAAACTGCTCGTTTTAAATACAAAGTTCTCGAGATAAACATTAAACGGTTTCGCTGGAAATAAGGTGATAGAAACACCAATAACTTGCTGTTACGGTTTTTAGCCGTCACTTATTTTAAAACACAGCTATATTTAGGATTAACGTCAACTTCAAGGTGCGGACTGCGAAGGAAATCTAATTACAATGACAGCGTAAATATATCACGTGCCATTTGTATACGGCACGAACCAAAACCATGAAACACCCTTACCATCTTTATAATTGTACCTTTTTTGTACATTCATCGTTTCCTTTCCTTTTTTGAACAGCTTAGTCGGGAAAACGACAAGGGAAGCAAATTCTCAGAATGGGGAGAAAATTTCATTTCTCGTTCTCACATCGAGCTCGAGTTCGGCATCACGACGGACTAGAGAAGCCAACAGACTCGACAGACGAAAAAGAGGAAAAACTTAGATACAAGGGATCATTAAAAGTGATGCCTAGTAACAAGATTAACGGTAAGTAGATGCATTTCCAAAGTTTGTTCTGTTTCTTAGATAATGCCTAATAATTTCACTCTCTGGAAGAAACGACTAAACAATAGCTCTCCAGGTCATCAGTGGCAGCGGGATAGAAACTGCATCTCGTTTTTCAAATATTTTTAGGAGCTAACCATTTAATTTTTTCCAACTTAACTTGATCTTATTTCCTGATAATCTACTTTAACTTCAACTTCAAGGTTATTTTTCTAAAATGATGCAGATAGCTAGATATTTCAGCGTTTTTTGCAGTGCATTGTATATTTTAAATATTCGTGTAGCAGTGTACGTTGTGATATAGATCATGGCGTTCGTTCTACAAAGGTTTTGACTTTGAGGATTTTTACATCAACGTCTAGGTCACCCAAATGACCGCTTCTCCTTTTGTATTTAATGTGTCTTTAGATTGCTAGATATCACTGTACAAAGCTCCATTTCGTTAATTGTACTTTTTCTTTTCCACAAATTAAAAATCTGCCAAACATTTTCTGTTCAGAGCATCCGAATTTTAGTTAGCTGATTCAATAATAAAATGCAGAATTCAAAAACATGGCTTTTTCAAGTACTTCAAAACCATACATGCACGCATATACGATTCTGATCCAATGAAATTTGTTCATTGAATCCTCTCAAAGGGTTAGGAATATATAGTCTTTAGTCATCCTACCCGCCCGACAGACTACATATTTTACAGACACTGGAGAGTTCATATTGCATTACAACTTCAGGACTTATATTGCAAATTAATATATATAGCAAAAGGCTCAAAAAGCTAAAGTTCTACACTCCTACCAATTTGAACAACTTGATATTTTAAAAAGCTGTTGAATTTTCCGCAGATACATTTTATTTTTGAAACTGGCAAAAAAAAATGAATAACACTGCAGTTACGTTCTAATTCACTTCGTTCAAACGAACATAAGTTATTTTCTCTCTATACTCAAACATAGTCATCAATAACAACCCTAAATTGACGGTTTGGTTGCTCGGGCAATGAAAACAACTCGTTCAAGTTGTAGATTGCGAGAGTGAGAGGTCGAAGCTTAGGAATTTACCGCTTAAATAGTCTACATCTAACCTAATCACATTTTACCTGGGGAATTGCTTAATTAAAATTGAAACAATCTAATATTCTTAATAACATGAAAACTACTTAAAAATAAATATGTAAACATAAAAATAGAAAATACTTTTACAATTGCAACAACAAAAATAAAAAGACGAACGATACCATTAACATTAACATGTTTTTTAACCAATGATTTAGTTTCCAGCAATGTTTAAAACAAAAACTTATCAAAATCGACCTCTCGGGAAAAACACTAGTCATGCAAATTTAAAGCTCTAAATAAGTGCGCTTTAAAATTTATAGATTCTACTGATGAATGGTTGTGTACAAAATACAAACGAAACAGTTGTGCTCGGTTGAAGTTGCTGGCTAAATCCGAACTGACAAATTATTTTCAACGTAGTTCAACAGCCATTCATTTATTACTCTAAAAATTTATGCACGGATAAAAATAAGTCATGCATTAAATCAGATACTCTTACTAACTTCAGCGCTTTAAAGAAAATTTTCTTAAGTAGTTGAGTACATGATTACGTTAAGTGGGTCTATATTTGCAATTTGAAAGCAAAGGGCGCATGCTCAAGACAAGCACACGAAAAATGTATTTGCTTGGCAAGCGGAGGTATGAATTTTCTATTATATAGATACGAGTGTTTTACTGTAAAATACGCCAATCGTAGATTTTATATGAAACTACATCCGGGATACGAGTGACATATTTTCGCTGGCGTCATTCCTTTGTTTTTCCTTTGTTTTTCGTCAATATTTTTTTTCAAAACACTCATATCTATGTAATAAAAAAAAATTACACGATGGCGAGAACATATGAAATTTATCTTCCTCTATATATCATCGAGTGGTAAAAAAAGTCATTTGCAAGTGGGCGTGGCGAAAGATAGGAAAAGAAAAACTTTTCCAAGCAAATAATCTATTTAGCATTTGATTATCACCAAATCACCAAATTATTGAAGAACACTCACTGCTTCTTATTAAACAAAACAAGTGTATTATACTTGTTTTCAACTATTCCGAATATAAAAAGAAGCTTAAGTTCTCTTGGAAAAGAAGACGAGGCTTTTAAACCTTTTGATCTTTTTAGTACGTTTAAGCCTGCTTGAACTTAAGCCAGTTTTGTGAGGTTTTTAGTTCATGAATAAAAATACCAGAACAAATAACTACGAAAAAGAAATTATAAATCTGATTTTAATCAAGATGGCCGTCACTTTGAACAAACTTCTACTAAATGTTCTTTTTAGAAAATTTAATGGGAACGAGATATAATGCCATTCAAACACAATCAGTGGATGTCAAGCGCAAAACTGAAAAAAATATAAAATTTAACTGAGCAATAACTTAACTTTTAAATGTTTGAATAACGGAAGCCATTTCGGAATATGAAACTTAGTCTAGCTATATTTTCCAGTTTAAAAACTTCTGATTCTTTAAAGCAAAAGATTCGAAACTAGGAAAAACTTCTACATCCTCAGATAACAATATTTAAACATAAGGAAGCATTAGCACAAGTACAAAAGCTGTTTAGTTGAGGTCAACTCTAAACTTGTAACAGTTACAAGTAAGAAAGCTTTTTGAAATCGATTTTTTTTCTGAAATCGATTTTTTTTTCATTTGTTCGCAATCTACACTAATTTCATATTTTATCGATAATGCTACACCGAAACAGTAAAGGGAAAAAAGCTAAAACGTTTTAGCAAATATTTTTTTAAAAAAGGCTGTTGAATTTCAGTAATTTCCGCTTGACAAGGAAATCGTTTCTCAAAAAATAAATCTTTCCCGGCTTGATCAATTTACTTAATAAGTATTTATGACGCCTGGTGTATGTGTGCATTTTAAAAAAATATTAGATTTCAAATATTTTGTTATCACATACAAGACACGCTACTTCTCTTTGTTTATTGTCTTAGTTAGGTTTAAAGAATTTTTTCATTATTTATGGATCTGTTTATATCAATACTAATTAAATTACGTATAATAATTTTCCAAGTCACGACTTTAAAAACCCAAACAAAAATAGTTTTTGTGGTTTCGGGTCTTATAAATACTTTAGCATGAAACAAATCCCTGTATAGTGTTTCGGCACTGGTCCCTGCTCGTCTGAACTCGCCAGTTAACCTTAACTTGGCTTAAGCTTTCTGTGTGTGCCATTGGTCTGCGCAGTGTAAAATTTTGACCTTTGTTACCCCTTGCATTATTGTCATATTACACTGAAATAGTTTCGATTCGAAGCGAGAGTTTGAGTGCAGCAAAAACATCGCCGTTACACCGTTAAAGACAAAAATTTGACTCATCTATAAGAATCATCATCCGAAACATTTGGTTTCCTTCAAGATGGGTAAGTTTCCCGTATGATTCTTATACTGAAAAACATATGTTTTACTGAAACAACTAATTGAGATTCTTTGGAGTTCGATTGACTCGATGTACAGTCTTCTTTTACTTAATTCTAGTAAAAACTCCAATGAAAGCAAGCTGAAACGTATTTTTTTGTTCATAAAAACATGTAACTGTTCTTTATGAAGATTTATAAATGAGCAAACTTTGTGATTATCTGGGCAGCACATGTTAAAATACCAGCAGAAAATTTATCTGAAATCGAGAAGACCTTCCCGAACTCAAATAACCGAAATGAAACTTGAAGTCTTTCCAAAATTTTTTTTCGCATGACAGGCTCAAACTGTTTTTCAATTCAATTTTCGCTTAGCTGGTTACAAGTGGTGTGAACCGGAAGACTTTGGCAGTATGCAAGTATCCCACATTACTCTTTGCAAACAATGAAAGGCAAAATGTACTAGTCTTGCTACCACAAATATTAAATTTAAAAGAAATTTATCAATAAGGCACCACATGTTAAGAAGATTTTGTACATTTTTACACAGAGAAATAAACAGCGGAAGTCCTGAAGAAACAAATCCCATGCGGAAATTCTTCTAATTTATGACAAACAAGAGCTCGAACTTTGAGTTAACAAAATAAACCCTTTTGATATGAGATGACTCACAATGTCGATTAGTATCTAACAAATGAGCGTATTTTATCCTGTTTTATGCTGTAAATTTATCGTCTCTTACGTAAGTGGATCAAACAAGCTTGTAGTTTCGACTGATCAGTTTTTACGATTGCTACTTCAAAAAAAAAATCTTTATTCTGAAGACAATGATGCTCTACACTTTTAGTGTTCAAAAAAGTTAGAAACATTTTCACAAAATACATGAATTCTTTCAATTCCGTGACCTTTTCAGCAAACTGTATGTTATCTTGTGTTGACAGATTTTCGGTTTTTCCCGCGATACTCAGCCATGCGCAAGGAGTTTGAGTATTTATACCACAAACTTGGAATAATAATTAAATGAATTTTGAATATTTGCATGTGTTGTTTTAAACTACACTCTTTTTTTTATAAGAACGTCGAATTTTTCGACTGAGGCTGAACGTT
>ERZ1740055.548-NODE-548-length-10689-cov-8.766033_pt1 | contig 10689 bp, 5 predicted proteins | sample MGYA00581747_ERZ1740055 | MGnify/ENA primary metagenome ERZ1740055 (study PRJEB43018, sample SAMN04849739) | marine metagenome | isolation source: floating plastic debris | place: Pacific Ocean | collected 2008-08-28 | study: EMG produced TPA metagenomics assembly...
GGCTAGTGCTGTCGTTGCCACTCTGTAGTTTACTTGTCACTGAGGAGGGCGTGAGTCGAAGGGCCTTTGACAAATAAAGTACGATCGTAGCTGAATGGCGGATTGGTTTGTCTTTATATTGGTTTTGTAAGATCAGGGAGTTGTCTAGCAGTTGGGCTCGCTATTGGGGAAACTCAGCAACTTGTCAGGTAAACATGATAAGATGATTTGTACCTAATGATTATTTTACATCAATGTTGGTAGGCTCTTTGCGGAAAAGGTGAACAAAAACGAGAGGAAGAATAAAGCTGAGATTATCATGTGTGAAACGGTAAGTTCTCCACGTAACTCAGTGTTGATACTATTATAAGTTAGGATTTTTAAGGAGTAGTAAAAATCAGAAAAAGTGATGGTGTGGTTGTTATTTTATAAAGTAATTTGAGTAGCTGTTATTTCGAGCAGCCAAAGCACTTTACCATAATTTAAAAAATCGAGATTGAGGTTTTTGGCTTCATCACCGTAAGTAGCTTATAAAGCTGACGTTTTTAGCTTTAGTCGCTGTCAGTATTCAAATCTAATCAGGATTGTCAAAATGATTTAGAGTTGCTGGAGCTAACAGAAGAGTAGGGGGATGCCACACAAAACACGTCTTACTCTGATTGCTGGCTCGATCATTCTCATTCTAATGAAAATAAAGCTATAAGCATTTAGAGTAGCCGTCGCAATTTTCAGAGGAAAATTGACAATCCTGTCTTATGAAAGGCTGACTCTCGCATTGTCAGCTCTTCCTACTCACAGCGATGATCATAAAATCTCAACCTTAAGTTATTACGCATTTTATGCAATCAGCTCGCAACGCACCTCAAGTGTTCTTTTTATTCAAAGAGTCGACTTTCAAGAACTCTTTTGTTTTCTTGGTTAGTTTCAGTTCTTGTAACTGTTGTTTTTAAGTTTCAGTTTTATTAATACAATAAATATACACAACAAAAACTTTTACCGCCGCAGTTTGCGTGGCTATTTGAAGTGGCAGGAAGTAATATAATATATAGTTTCTGACGTTTTGGTATATATATATAATTTATGACGTTTTGGAGATTTAAAAGACATTTATGGATATATTGATCAAATTGAATAGTTTATTAAATCTGTAACTTTTCGCTACATGACTTATTCAAAACAATACATGTGGTAATGAGATCGAAGGAACTATTCACTTCAGTAATTTATCACCATCGTACTTTTCTTTACAAACACTATGCAAAAAATGCTAACGATATGTTACCATGGTAACCTTGGTTAAATTCCTTCAATGAAATTCTCAATGAGTCTTAAGAGGCGCTTAACTCGGCTAAAGGCTGCTGCTGTGGCATCTTGAAACTAAATATTTTGAACTTTGCCAACATTCTCCCACTGTCAACAGGATGATGAACCAAGTGATTTCTGGAAAGCGCTAGGAGGCAGACCAACACGTTCAGTAGACGTAAGTTACTTGTAACAAACGATCACACTTGGCTCTTCAAAAATGCTGGCTAAAAGTTGCGCCAGAATACATCACGTAGAATGACCGTCCATGTGGACAGAAGCTTATATAAGTCATTTGATTTCTAAATAGTATTTCAATTTTGTATTTCAATTTTGTATTTCAAATGTATATATGTTGTCAATCTCAAAAATCGTTGTATATCTCTAGTTCCATTTATATCCTGCGTAAGAACCGGGCATCGTAACTCAGTTGGTTAGAAGGCTGTACGGTATCGCAGAGGACACGTGTTCAAATCCTGTGGAAGCCTTAAGTTCTTCTTTCGCAATTACTTACGCACATAAATTATAAGATCGTTTCATATCGCCGTCACTTCAGTACTCAATTTGAGAACCAAAGCTTTTGTCAGAAATAAAGCTTGATGATAAAAAGGCTACTGAATCCTTCAAACAATAATGAACGCTAGTAATAAAAAGGAAAGGTTTTTTTAACTTAGCTTTGTAGTAAGGATAGGCACTTTTATTGTCGTTTTCGTAATGTACTGGAGTATGGACTTTTTTGATAAAATATTTCATCCATATTTTTTGTGTAACTACATGATAGTAAGTTCGCAGCTGGTTTTAGGAAAACGATTCGTTACGTCCGTTTTACCCCAGGAACGAAAGAACACTATTTGCTTTAACAATTTGTAATAGGATTAATTTGTTTATTCTTCTTTGTTATATACTATACACGACTAAAGACAATTTTTTGAGTTAGCGATGAATGCAACAAAACATTAAATAAAAGTAAGCTGGATGTTGGTTTTTATGAAAAGGTTTAGATTCAGGTCCATTTGTAGTTTTCTCTTTTAAATGGTCATAAATCGAGACTGTATGTTGTTTATACATGGTTTATTGCAGATGGTTCCTGATTACTACCAACCGCTTCTTCGACCAATCCTGTACAAGGTTGCTTTAGGGCTTGGCTATCTTGAGTTACCTCAGGGTATGAAACTCCTTTACCACAATTTTTTTGTAACCAAAGGGCTACCTGGGTCAATGTTTACCAAATAACCTGCAAAGCATCTGTGGTTTAGTAGCCATGGAGAATGCTTAGGGCTTTTTGGACCTTATCAGCAAGGCGTAAATAACAAACAGGCCAGGTTCCCACAGAAGATAATAAAAAAAATTATGTCATTGTGAAACCTTAATACTTGTGGGATGTGGTATAAATGATAATCATTAAGTATACATAAAGCATGTGCGTGCGAGTAGCTAACATGAAGCCACAAGTGTTTGCACCAACACGAAGTTGATGGCGGGCATTAACCCTTAAATCTACCATAAATAACTGGGAGCTTGAATTTTGGGTTACCCCTGAACGGGCTAGCTGCCACAGCTGTTTCGGCCTTCTTAGGCCTGATCAGCATGGCATAGTTAACAAACAGGCTCAGGTTCCCACAGTCATAGTAAAAGCGTTATGTTTTTGGGATGCGGCTTAAATTATAATCACTTAAGTATAGATGCGTTTTTCTAGCTAACTTGAAGCGCTTAAACTCTGCCCCATTTCCCACCAGCATTATGCTTTCACTTACACTGATTGTACTTTCCATTTGTAGAGTTTGGGGTTTCCCAATATCCACTGCGGCCATGATTAGGTTAGGGCGTGGATGCACCTGCATCCAGTAACCTGATTACATAAAAGTAAAAACTGTTTTTCTACTCTAACTTATAGACCAGCGAACAAAGACTTGTTATCAAATTAAGAAATGATTGTTATGGTTGCAATCGGCAAATTGAATAGAGTCCGTGGTTTACTGACATTCTATTGTTTGATGGAACACAGTCAGCTTTTCAAATTCGCAAATGAACAGTTTTTGAAACTTTTCGCCACGTGTTCCTATTTTTTGTTTGATTAGGTTTCCCTCCATATATGGCTTTTCTTCATTTGGAAATGAACATTGAAGATTTCAGACTTGGAATTTTGCATTGTTGACGCACCTGGCGTGAACATTTGGTATCATCTGAAAGTGGGCGGGCTTCCCCTTTCGACACGGTTAACTAACTTGTTTGTTTTTTTGTTACTTGCAGTTGATTTACCAGGTGGAAAACTTGAACAGAAATTGCTGGAGTCAAAGAATGTCTACATTTTAGACTGCCATTCGGAGATATTTGTGTGGTATGTATATCATCAGGTTATAAATGAGTTTAGAAATTACCAGTTTCATCTTAGTCAGTGTTATAGAATTATGAAAAGAAGAAATCAGAAAAACCGAACGAATCTCGACATTGAATATTAGTTTTAGAATTAGGAGATATTTGTAAAAGGTAAAGGTAAAGGTTTCTTTATTTAAGGTCGGTAGTTCCGTCAGTTCATAGAACTGTTATCAGTGGAAGCCGAAAGTATGCCCTTTACTCCCTCCCTCTATCAGTGCTCCATTTTACAGGTATTTAAAGCTGCAGGCGTTGGAGTCACTGGGAATCGAACTGGGGACCTCGAGCACAGAAGGCTGAGAACTTACCAGCTGTGCTGCACGCCTACTCCTATAAACCGCCCAATGATGAGAAATTTTGAAAAAAACAGATTTCGCTTTGTCGTTATTACAGACAATAAACTAAAACACAGTAAAACCCAGCAACTCTCAATACTACATGTATGATATGATGTAACAGGACACTAGTCGGATGTGATAAGGCAATGACAGGTGATGAAAGTAGGTCTCTGTGGTAAATGATAGTTTTTGATTATAGAGTTTAGATTCTAGCTAGAAGTGTAAATGTAACGTGAGGATATTAAAGAAGAACTAGAACTCGGCAGGGTTTTTATTTGTGTCTTGGCGACACCGTAACACATAGAAAAGCATCTAGGAGGATATTGCATTAATTGGAGTATAGATACTCATTCATTTTCGATTGATGGAATGAATCGATAACTCGGGTAGCGAATGAGAGAGAATTTTGACCCGAAAAGGTGAAATTTGTTTTTTCAATCACCTATGTATTATCTTTTCATTTACAATATGATTAGCAATGAATAAAATTAGTGAATAATATTGTATTTTAAGATTAGGAAGTCATTTCATTGATAAGAGAAATTGTGTTGTGTTATGCTAATGAATTCATTCGGGTCTTTAAGTCTCCATTTGGTTAGTGTACTGGTGACAGTGTTGTTTTGTGCCGCTGGGACAGATCAATGTTTTATAACCTGTTTTTAGTGTTCATAAAAGATGTACTGGAAGTGCTTTTGGAAGGGACATATGCCTTGATTTCGTAGTTATGAAGCAAATATAAGGTTTTTCTGTAATCATTTACAGGGTTGGACGCAAGTCAGCCAGATTAGTTCGTGCAGCCGCGTTCAAGTTGTGCGAGGAACTTTGTAAGATGATCCAACGTTCTTCTGTCGCAGTTGTACTGCGAAACTTACAAGGGTAAGCTGGAAAACCAGTCTATGTTCTATAACTTTGGTTGAAAACTATAAAACGTGATTTATGTCGATTCTAAGAAGGCTTGGACCGAGAAGTATATAGCACAAACTTGCTCGTTTAGTCTGGCTGGACACAGTTTCTTTTCAAAGTTCTTGTAGTGATTCAGATGTTATTAAAATAGAAGAGTAACCAGGTTTTAAAATCATATTAGTACATGAAAAGCGTTGTCTCGTTAAAAGATTAAAAATATAAGCTTTCGGCTTTCAGATAAATTCTTTAAAAAAGCACCTGTCAGATGCAACACCAGACCCAGTAGACTGAAATCAATCGATCACGTCTTATTCCTGGAATAACCTGTTAACTGCTACCTCGTGCCAATCGAAGTTTGATATTTTTCATCGTACTATATCTGACGCTCTAAACAGATTTTGTCCTTTCAAAGCTTGCCGTACTCACCCTACAAATAAGCCATGGATTACTAATAAAATAAAATCATGGATCGAAAAGAGATAGAGAATCCTTGCCAAATTTGATAAGCACTCTCCCATTTTCAAAGTGCCCTGCCTAGCTTATTAAAGAGTGCCACGGTGCGTTCATTACCCAAGCAAAATCCTCCACAGATTTCCTTAACATGCCAAATAGCCAAAATAATGGAAGGGTTCACTCTTCCATGCATCATGCCTGGTATCGCTGAACAACTTGACAACAAGCAATTTGCTGTAGCCGGGAAGTCTACCCAGCATGCCATAGTGTATTTGCTTCGTCTCACCCTTGAAGCGTTTTGCAGAGGGAATTGCTGGGTCAGGTGGTTTTTTGCCGATTTTAATAATGGTTCACCTTGAGAGATCATTACATCTTCTTGAATAAATTCTCAATGTTTAACATCCACCTCTGTATGGTATGCTAGGTGGCATCATTCTTAGAGGGTAGGACCCAGTCTGTTAGCATAAACGGTTCCTCTTCCCCACATTTTAGACTTAATGATTGGAGGTATGTTTCAAGGAACAAAACTGGGTCCAATTTTATTTTCTGTAATGGTCAATGATCTATGGCGTAAATGGTGCCTCCACACTCAAGTTTTACATGACCTGACGGCACTAGAAATAACTCCTAGGAATGCTCCTTCTGACTTACCGTTTGTAGTCTTAGAGACCCAGTCATTCGCAGCTATTAACAATATGTGTCTAAATCCACCAAAATGTAAATTAATGTCAGTTGACTTTCTTTAAGTATTTATAATAGTTACCAGTGTCAGCCAATTTGCCTCTTGTAGTTTTGTTTTGGAACAAGTCGGCTCATTTAAATTATATACATCTCACATGATTTGACCTGGACAGTGCACTGTGGCTATAATTTAATAGTGAAGAGAGCCAACGGTCGTCTTTGTGCCATAAGGCAGCTTAAACAGTGTGGAGTTCCTCCATGAGATATAATCAAAGTGTATTGTTTCCTTCCAAGACCAACATTGGAGTATGCTTGTGTAGTTTACTCTGGGCCAGCCCAGTACCTCTCTGACGCTATTGAGAGGTTACAAAAGCGTGCACTCGCAATCATATTTCCAGCCACTGTTTACCATGAAGCACTACTAAAGGCCCATCTAGACACTTTTTCCGACCGCAGATTCTTATTATAGAAAAAGTTTATTTCTAAGCTGAACGCAGAAAATCCGGTGTACGGTCTTGTGACAAGTCGATGTAGTTAACTAGCTCGCATTATAATTTAAGATCTTCAGGTAATGTCGCTCTACAACCTGTGTCAACTAAAAGATTTCGTGACTTTGTTACAATTTCATTCGCACAGCACGTGGCTCTGACTTTTGCGTGATTTTATGTTTAGTATACTGTCTTGTTTATTTTCGTGTTGCTGACCTGAACTTGTAATTCAGTTTATTCTGCAGGAAGTTCAAATAAGCATATTATTATTAAATAAATATATCGCCTATTTGCCAGCTTAATTGCCAGAAGAGACTTAGATATTGATTTTTAAAAGTACATTGTTTGATCAATATAAAAGAAAGAATATTGTATTGCTTGCAAAGATGCGAAATGTAATTACTGTAGCATTCTGTTTAATATTTATGATATATTCATTGGTAAGGAATGTTTACAAAAAAACTAAAACTTTCGGACTTAAAAGTTCGTCCCAGGGTAATATCTTATATATTTTCTAAAGAGAAAGTATGCAATTAAAGTATGATTGCAATTATATATTATGATTGTATATGTAGTATTGTTTCGATTAACACTTCTTTTTTGGTTATTAGAGCGGAATCACAAGTGTTCAAATCTAAATTTTGGGGCTGGGATGACGTACTTGCAGTTGACTATACAAGAAGTGCTGACACTGTCAGTAAAGTTGCTAAGAAGCTTGGTACTAAGGTAAGATGGTCAGAATCATGTGCTAATATTTGAGATAATTATTTCGTCATTATCACCATCATCACCGTCATCATCATCAGTATCATTAGTAGCAGCACCATCACAATCATCATCATAATCATCATCTTCATCATCACCATCATCATCACCATCATAATCACCATCATCACCGTCATTATTATCATCTGCGCAGCCTGGTCTTTCGTCTGTGGTTCCTTCCTGGGCATCTGCAGGAATATCATTCTGATAAGAGTAGACCTTGGAATTGGACCTTGGACTTGTACGGTAATTTCACTTGATAAGCTTGCTTTTTGTTTGGTTGTTGTTGTTTCAGGCAATGTGGCTTGGCATTTTAATAACTGAGGGTTGGATGTGCTAACAACGATACATTTTATAGTGTAGTGTAAAAACAAACTCACTTCTGTACAGACGGACAACTTTCCAAGCTACACTTTAAGGTGGTCTCCATGACTGTTTTGAATGAATCGTTTCTTAGGACTGGGTACTTATAACAAACAGGGCTGAACACTAACGATAGCCAACTAGAAACAGACTTCCAGAAATTCTGTTTTGGCTTGTGGGTATTCTATTTATACTAGCCACTTTGATCGGTAAATGAAATAAAATTGACTGAACTTGTTTCTGTCTTTCTCAGACTGTCAGTACTTGGCTAGGAATTTTTTTTTCGGCTAGTATCATCTCAGTTGTCACAACGCGCTAGACTAGTAAACTGAAAAATTTGTATTAAACACTGACTAAAGTTCAACACACTGCGAAATTTCTCATGGTTTCCGTGTGTGTCATCAAGTACTTAGTTAAGCTAACTGAAGAATTTTCTATTTCCTAGAACATCACAAGTAAGAGAGCCGATGAAATGATGCGTCAGGCAGCCAAGGTAACATTTTCATGCAGCTATATGCAGAGTTTCATTTCTTCGGTAATTTACTATACTATGCTGTATGCTGTTGTACGACGTTACCCAAGCTTTTGGTTCTCAATCAGGTTTTTGTAGAAACGTAAACATACATTTCAACATACTTTTGATGCAATACTTGTAATGGTTAAAGATGTTCCTGTACATAGTTAACGCGTTGCCACAAGCAAAACTATGTAACTCTTTGATATTTATAACGTAAATAGATAGATATTGCTAGTATGATACTCTTTCCAAAAAAACTGAAAAGATCTTTTTAAATGTGTTAGTAAAAATGGCGGAAGTGGAACTACCCATGTTACTTTCTTGCCTCAAACTATAAAATTTTGTTTGCTATAAAGCTTTTTGTCTACGGCTTTTTCAAATTTGAAATTTTTCCACCATCTTGGTTAATTGTCAAGTTCGGTTAGGACGATATTTGCGAATGATGTCACTGCTAAATAAAGCTTGGATTCCACATAACCCTTACTCTCGCTGCAGTTGCCACTAATAATATTTTTGCGACTGAAACGATAGGAATGATTGTAATAGGATTCCGTATTTTCGCTACGCTCGCAAGTAAAATGGCTAACGACGTAAAATTAAGATTGAATTGACCATTATTAGTTTAGTCTGCTAGTAAAGACTAGATAATCGAAAACTGCATTTACATATAGAATGAGAATGCATTGCATTCAAGTAAGGACATTAATTAAATAAATATTTAATGATAACTCCACTAAAGGGGCTTTTCAGTATCATATTAAAATCCCCTTCCCCTCTCTTCTGGTTAAGAATCCCAACTGGTAGGAAGCAAACCAGTTGGCTGTTTACAAAGCGTGGTAAATTTGTCCCTAGTATCACTGAGGAAAAATCCATTCAGTAGTGAACCCGGGTCTTCCGTTTTCAGATCCCCAGCTCTGACCACTGAGCCACGCTGCCTCCAGCGTAGATCAACAGTAGATTAAGAAATCTCCTAGCTACACTATCGTGAAAAACTATATTAACATGAGTTTCATTGGATCAAATATGACTAAGCTTTAACCTGCAGTTGTTATATTGTTGGGTTTCACTAAGTCCCACGAGGATATTACACAATGGCGGATGGAGGTCAAGTAATTAGATTCAAACTAGATTCTAATGAGATTCTTTTGTTTAACTGACCACCATGTGCGCCGAACTGGAACCTTATGAAACCCATCAATATAAACATTTCCGTTCAGTCATATTGTAATGGTTTTGAGTTGGGTTCAACAAAAAAAATGTATATAACTTATTTGTGTGTATGTGTTACTGCAACAACATTGCCGCTTTCGTAAATCAATTCCTCCCGCAGAGCATTGCGGTGGTTTTTGTGATGCATTCAATTGCTACAAGGGCAACTAAGTTTGAACCCAGTTTTCCATTCATCGCTTTCGTTTTGAAACGTCCATCGCCGCCAGGGCTCAAAATTAGCAGTAGTCCGATAGTCCGCAGGCTAGAAAACAAAATGGCGGACTAGTAGACTTGTTTTCAAACTAGTCCGAGTGTCTAGTAAAATATTGTCTTCTACTAATAAAGATTTTGAATTGATTTCATTTCAATTGTATGTTCTGTTCTGCCTGCAAGCGATTTTCTCCAAACAGTAGGCGCAAATTGATTGAATGATGGTGTGTCACGGGTACTCGGGTTCCACAGAAAAATAGAACAACATTACATTGGGTGCAGTACCGTGAATGAAAAAAGCTAATAAAGTCTAGTAAAACATGGGAAGGACTAGCAAACCTGACATATTTTTAGTTCAAATGTCTAGTGAAAAAAGTTCTATCCCTTACAATCGGCAAAATAGAGTACGAGCAATTGCTACTGTCGCGAACGCCGCGGTTTTGCCATTAAATCTCTCAAGCAAGTCGCAGAATATTTTTAGTCGCGACTGTAATAACAGGGCTTTAGAATGGCACAATTTGTATTAGGAAAACGTTGTTAGATGACTTTTCAATCACTTATTTACAGTATGCATGAAAAATAGGGCTCGATCTGTTCATGTAGTGGTAAATAGGTATTGATTTTCTAAAAACAATAAACTGAATGCTGTGTAGCAAAACCGTTAATGATTCATGCATTCTTGTAAAGCTTTCATTATATCTCGGTTGCCATGTTTAACGGGGTCATATAACTGGCAAAACCTTGGTTCTACTAAGTAGTAAAGTTTAGTTTACTTTTATCTGTAGGTAGATCTTTCAGCTTTATTCACCACAAGACAACAGCCGATGCCTGACTCCGAACAGGTTAGTTAGTCTCTACGTATTGGCTGAGGTTTCTTCCATTACCTACGTTATTCTAATTATCTATGAATAATTAGGGACCGGTCATTATTTCTCGCCTTGGGGGGAGCGGAGGATTTTGGGGGGGATCAGTTGATTTTCAGGAGAACAAAAGGGGGGATCATTTGCAAATGACAGCTTTAAAAGGGGGGATCACTCAAAATTTAGAAGATTGAAGGTTTGAAGATCTCACAAAAGTAGAGATAAAGAACATGTCTCTCCACACGTAC